>ERZ1674297.103-NODE-103-length-27833-cov-16.391101_pt1 | contig 27833 bp, 20 predicted proteins | sample MGYA00581112_ERZ1674297 | MGnify/ENA primary metagenome ERZ1674297 (study PRJEB41354, sample SAMEA4873322) | human saliva metagenome | biome: human-associated habitat [ENVO:00009003]; feature: mouth environment [ENVO:08000002]; material: saliva material...
AACAACTCTCCAAATTCCTCATCATCATGGCTATGAGTGCTATTGGTCTCAAAACCAACCTCATTGCTATGATCAAATCCAGTGGAAAATCCATTCTTCTTGGAGCCCTTTGCTGGATTGCTATCATCCTGACTAGTCTTGGCATGCAATTACTCATCGGTATTTACTAAGAAAAAAGGGAGCCTAAAGGCTACCTCAGAACGTAGACAAACGTCATTTTTGGCGTTTTATCTATGATGAAAAACTAAAGAATACATTCTCATGCTGGAACACATTTGGGAATTCGTAATGTATGTTGAACCCGACGGGTCATATACAGAATACAAAAATACGGCCGAAGGGGACGATAGCGGCGCTTACATTCTCAAATATTCGGATGGATTTTGGACTGTCGTTGGCTCGCTTTCTCAAGAGCAGCTGAAGGAAAAAGGGCTACTGAAATAACCCCATAACCATTGAGAAGCCACATGTGTTTCGAGAAGCCACCATTATTGTGGCTTTTCGAAACACATGTGGCTTCTCGGCGTATAGGTATCGGCGCATGGGTATCAGCGCATAGGTATCCGCGCATGGTGACTTCCGTAAAATGGTTGTATGGCTAAGAAAACTAAAGGTAAGAAGAGCGGCGCAGCAACCGCCGCCGTAGCACTGCTGACCGAGACGAACACCCCCTTCCAGATGCGTGAATACGAGCATGTTGAGGGCGTCACCTCCTTCGGTGAAGAGGCCGCGAAGAACCTCGGCGCCTCCGAGGAGCAGGTGTTCAAGACCCTGCTGATCGTGCACGAGAAGGATTTCGCCGTCGCAATCGTGCCGGTCTCTGGCAAGCTGAACATTAAGGCTGCCGCCGCTGCCCTGGGCTGGAAGAGCGCCTCCATGTGCGACCCGAAGGTCGCTGAGCGCCGCACCGGCTACGTAGTGGGCGGTATTTCTCCGCTGGGCCAGAAGACCCCCTCCCCCACCCTGCTTGATGAGTCTGCGCAGCTTTTTGACACGATCATGGTCTCTGGCGGTAAGCGCGGCCTGGACGTTGAGCTCGCCCCGGACGACCTGCTGAAGCTCACCAACGGCAAGTACGCTGACATCCGTGCTTAGTCCGCGCGTAGCGGGAATAATCCGCCCGGCCGCGGCGTTACATATGCCGTAAGAGCCTGGGCATGAGAGCAAACTGAAGGAGTCATGATGGGCAATTCGCTACCCGGCGTGGGTGCTATCGCCAAGAACTGGCGTGAAGTGCTCAAGCCTGAAGAGTACGCTGTTCTGCGTGAGGGCGGCACCGAGCGCGCATTCAGCGGCGAGTACTGGAACACTCACACGGAGGGTGTGTATTCTTGCCGTGCCTGCGGTACGGAGCTGTTCCGTTCCGATCAGAAGTTCGATTCGCATTGTGGTTGGCCGTCGTTTTTCGCGCCGCTGGCTGAGGACCGTGTGCGTTACTTGGAGGACACGACCTTCGGTATGCGCCGCGTGGAGGTGCGTTGCGCCGCCTGCGATTCGCACCTGGGTCACGTGTTTGAGGGTGAGGGCTACCCGACTCCCACGGATTTGCGGTATTGCATTAATTCGGTGTGCTTGACGCTGGCCCCCGCGGGTGAAGCCGCGGCTAATAAAGCACAGCCGGGTGAAGCACAGCCCGGTGATACCCCAGCTGACGAGGCGGAAGCCGCCGAATAAAGCCCGGCAAGACCCCTCGCGGGCACACCGGTGAACCCCTTATTGTGAGTCTCTCTAAATTCGAGGCTTTAGGCTCGGGCGGGTAGAATGGCGTAGTGCCCTCGCGGGCACGCCACCCCGCCCGGGCTCGTGTTTGCTCGGGTGTACGCCTACCCGGGCATCTGGCGCATCGTATGGGCGCGTCGAATCAGACAGAGGAAAAGGATTGAGTGCATGAGTACCGCAGCTGAACAGAATGCCGCAGGCACCCCTCAGCTGACCCTTAACGGTATCGAAGTTCCGGACGTTGTTCCTCTGGAGGCCCCTTCCGCACCGATTCCGACCCTTATCAATACGGAGAGTGGTCTGCGTCGTGCCGCTGAGCAGTTGGCGGCGGCGTCCGGCCCGGTGGCTGTTGATACTGAGCGTGCCCAGGGCATCCGCTACGGTTCGCGTGCTTTTTTGGTGCAGCTCAAGCGTGAAGATCAGCTATACCTGATTGATCCTGAGGCGTTTAAGGATTTGCGCATTATTAACGATGCTCTGGCGGATGCTGAGTGGGTTATTCACGCCGCAATTCAGGACTTCCCAAGCCTGGATATGCTCGGTATGCGCCCGAACCGTCTGTTTGATACGGAGCTTGGTGCACGTCTTGCCGGTCTGGAGCGCGTGAACCTGGGTGCGACCGTTGAGGAGCTACTCGGCTATAAGCTGGCGAAGAAGCACTCGAAGGAAGACTGGTCGCGCCGGCCCCTGCCAGAGTCCTGGCTGAACTATGCGCTGCTGGACGTTGACGTGCTCATTGATTTGCGTGACGCAATGGAGGATTTGCTCCGCCAGCAGGGTAAGCTGCAGTACGCCCTGGAGGAGTTCGAGTACCTGTGTAAGAGCCCGGTGAAGGATCCGACGGATCAGCCGGAGCGTTGGCGTAAGACGAAGGGCCGCACGATGTTGCGTTCGGTCAAGCAGCTGACGGCGTTGCGTAACCTGTGGCTTGAGCGTGACTCGCTGGCGCGTAAGAAGGACGTAGACGCGAAGCGCCTGCTGCCCGATTCTGCGATTGTGGAGGCGGCACGCACCATGCCGCGTAACGTGCCCGCTATTATGGCGATCCCTGGTTTTCAGACGCGTGGTTTGCGTCGTGAGGGACCGCGTTGGGTGCGTGCTATTGCTGCGGCGGCACGCGGTGAGAACGCTGTACCGTTCACTTTGCCGTCGACTGCCCCGCCGCCGTTGAAGGCGTGGGAGTCTAAGCGCCCCGAGAACTTGGCGCTGTTCACCGAGGTTCGTCAGGCGATTGATGAGCTGTCGGAGAAGCTGACCATTCCGGCGCAGAACCTGATCACGACCGATTATGTTCGCCGCCTCTGCTGGGAGCCGCCGGCTCGTTTTGACGAGCAGACCTTGCGGGATGCGCTCGCCGAGTACGGTGCGCGTTCGTGGCAGACGGGTCTGGTTGCCCCCGTGATTGCGCCGATTTTTGCCCGCCACCTGGGGTAGATTTCTCTAACGTTGAATAGATGTGCGTGCCGGTTGGGTGTGTTGCTGATGCGACCGCCCGACCGGCATTTTGTGTGCCTCGGGAGTTTGACACGGTAGTTTGTCCCGGTATTTTGCCTCAGCAGTTTGTCTCCGGTGCAAACGTGAACCAAGCTTAGCCTGCTCTCATTCGATTTTTGTCCCAAACCGGCATAGGGTGGAGAGAGTACACGAAAGGAACCACCATGCCCGCACCCAACGGATGCTGCCGCTCTCAGAAGGCATGCGCCTCCCCTGCTACTGAATCTGCAACCGTCGACACCGCAGTCGATACCACAGAAACTGATTCTTCTGCGCGCGTCTTCTCCCGCCGCGCAACCCTCATCACCGGCGCCGTCACATCCGGTGCGTTGCTCGCCTCCTGCGCTGAAGGTGACTCCAACGTTACCGCGCCCGAAGGCACCGTTGAGGTAGGTTCCGCCTCCGCAGTGGGCGTGGGCAAGGCGGCACGCCTGACTCACGGCTCCACGACCGTTATCGTCTCCCAGCCGTCCGCGGGCGAGTACAAGGCGTTCAGCACCGTGTGCACCCACCAGGGCTGCCAGGTGCAGGTGCAGGATTCCAACCGCATCGTGTGCCCCTGCCACGGTTCCGAGTTCGCTGTAGCTGACGGCTCGGTCGTGCACGGCCCCGCGGAGTCGCCCCTTGCCAGCTACCCGGTGCAGGAGAAGGGCGGCAAAATTTTCGTCACCCACACCTCCAAGGATTCCTAAACCGGCGGCTCAGAACCTACGCACAGCAAAACCTCCATACGGCAAGACCTGCGCACAGCAAAGCCCCACCCATCACAATCGATGGGCGGGGCTTTGTGCTGTCTTATGGTACCCGCTACTGATGCCTACTATTGCGGCGCGCTACTAAGAGAAGCTTAGGCGGCACATTTCAGGTACGACCGCTTAGCGGGTGTGGCGCGGCTTCTGACCCTCTTCACGGGCGAACGGAACCTTATCGCCAGCCAGCTGCGCACGCAGATCCGCGATGATGGTTTCCGCGGTCAGGCCGACCTCCTCCAGAATCTGCTCGCGAGAAGCGTGCGGAATGAACTCCGCCGGAAGACCCAGCTCGCTCAGCGCAGTGTCCACGCCAGCCGCACGCATTTCCTGGCGGATGCGCGAACCCACACCACCGGAACGCACGCCGTCCTCAATGGTCACCACAATGCGGTGATCACGAGCCAGTTCAACGACCGAAGACGGCACCGGCATCACCCAGCGCGGGTCAACCACGGTGGACTGGATGCCCTCGGCGGCAAGCACCTTGGAGGCTTCCAGAGCCACGCGAGCCATAGCGCCCACGGCAACGAACAGTACGTCACGCTGACCGGTTTCCGGGTGGGGTTCACCGGTGCGTGCCAGCACGTCCACGCCGTCGCTGCGGCGCTCCAGGGCGGGAATGTCCTCGCCCACGGAGCCCTTCGGGTAGCGAATCACGGTCGGTGCGTCGTTAATAGCTACAGCCTCACGCAGCTCTTCGCGCAGGGTCGCGCCATCACGCGGAGCCGCCAGGTGCAGGCCCGGAATGAACTGCAGCATCGCCAAATCCCACATGCCGTGGTGGCTTGCACCGTCCGGGCCGGTAATGCCGGAGCGGTCCAGCACCACGGTCACGCCCGCCTTGTGCAGGGCAACGTCCATGAGCAGCTGGTCAAAGCCGCGGTTCAGGAAGGTTGCGTAGAGAGCAACCACCGGGTGCATGCCGCCGTACGCCAGGCCTGCACTCATCGCCACGGCGTGCTGCTCAGCGATACCTACGTCAATAACGCGCTCGGGGTGGCGCTTCTGGAATTCGCGCAGACCCACGGGAATGAGCATCGCGCCGGTAATACCGACGACGTTCTCCTGCTCATCCGCAATATCTGCGATTTCGCTACCAAAGACACCGGTCCACGACTCGGAGGTGCTGGTCGAAACATCCTCACCGGTCAGCGGGTCAATCTGGCCCACCGCGTGGAACTGGTCGTCCTCGTTCGCGCGGGCGGGTGCGTAGCCGTGGCCCTTCTCGGTAATGGCGTGCACGATGACCGGGCCGGCGTAGTTCTTTGCCGCGGTCAGCGCGTTCTCCACAGCCTGCTGGTCGTGGCCGTCAATGGGGCCCACGTACTTCATGCCCAGGTCTTCGAAAATACCCTTGGGCACGACGACGTCCTTAATGCCCGCCTTCATGCCGTGCAGGCCGCGGTACACCATCTGACCGACGGGGCCGCCACGCTGCAGGCCGATGCGCACTGCATCCAGGGCGTTGTCGTAGCGGTGATCGAGGCGCACGCGATCCACCTGCTGCTGCACACCGTGCTTGAGTTCAGACAGCTGGTTCGCGAAACCGCCAATGGTCGGCGCGTAGGAGCGGCCGTTATCGTTGACCACAATCACGACCTTGCGGGTGCGGTCGGCAGCAATATTGTTCACAGCCTCCCACGCCATGCCGCCGGTCAGCGCGCCGTCACCAATGAGGACCACGGTGTAGCGGTCATCTTCACCGTTGAGCTTGTGCGCGCGAGAAATACCGTCAGCCCACGAAATCGAGCTGGATGCGTGCGAAGAAGCAATAATGTCGTGCTCAGACTCGCCACGATCCGGGTAGCCGGACAGGCCGCCCTTCTGACGCAGCGTCTTAAACGCGTGACGACCAGTCACCAGCTTATGCACATAGGACTGGTGGCCGGTGTCGAAAAGAATGTTGTCCTTGGGAGATTCGAAGACACGGTGAATGCCGAGGGTCAGCTCCACAACGCCCAGGTTCGGACCCAGGTGACCGCCGGTCGCCGACACATTCGTCACGATGAACTGGCGAATTTCCTTAGAGAGCTCCTCCAGCTGCTCGTAGCTGAGGTTCTGCAGGTCCGCCGGGGACTGAATACCCGGGAGCAACTTGGCAGTGGCACCATTACCAATGCTGTAGTCGGCGGTGGGTGCGCCACCGGCGGCGCTATTCGGGGTCTCCTCCTGCGGCAATGCGTTTTCAGCGGACATACACCCACACTCCTCAAGGTCGGGGCACGGCTCATTCCGTGCGTTGGTTCTTCAATGATTCTACCGTTTAAGGTGCCAAAAAGCAGATTTATGCGCCCGCAGAGCAAGACGCACCGGGTTGAGCGAAAACGGCCTGAAATAACCCCTAGTGGGCAGGCTGGTGAACAGCCCAACCCGCCCAACACTGCGATTATTTGCTTCTTTGTTACAGCTACTAGCTGCGCGCTACTTGGTGCGGCGGCGGCGCGGACGAGGCTTCGCCGGGGCACGCTCAAACAGCGCCACCGACTCCACGTGATGCGTATTCGGGTACATATCGAACGCCCGAAGCTGCACCATGTCCCAACCCAGCTCACGCAAAATACCGGTGTCACGGCCCAGGGATGCCGGGTCGCACGCCACGTACAGAATACGCTTGGGGTCCAGCGCATCCAGTCGTTCCAGGGTGGTGCGGTTCGCGCCCTCACGGGACGGGTCAAGGACCACCGCATCAATGGCGGGGATTTCACCAAACTCAAGGGCGGTCTTCAAATCCACCAGATGGCGTGCCACATCGCCGCGAATCACCTCGATGCGGGTATCCGCAGAGTTCTCGGTGCGGGAGCAGCCATCCGGCGCGAAGTTCGAGCGCGCATCCTTATGGGTCACCGGGGAGCCCTCAATGCTGACCACGGTGCCGGTGGCGCCCACGGCGTCCGCGAGCGCGGCGGTGAACAGGCCCGCGCCAGCGTACAGGTCGAGGGTGCATTCGCCTTCCTGCGGGCGGAGCATGGTGAGCATGGTTCCGACCATGGTGGAGGGGGCGGCGCGGTGAATCTGCCAGAAGCCGCCGGCGGATACCTGGTAGCTGAATCGGCGGGAGCCGAAGGTGACTTCTTCGGTGACGGAGCGCAGGCCCGCGCCGAGCAGCTGGTCACCTTCGGGTACGCGGCGGTAGGGGGTGTGGGAGGAGCCGGGGCGGCGGCGCTTGGGCTTGCCGTTGGAGGTGGCCTGCGGGGTGAAGAAGAGGGAGATCTTGCGCTTGGCGAGCAGCCCCCAGGCGTCGGCCGCCTGCTGTTCGATGTCCTTGGCGACTTCTTCGATGGAGAAGCGCGGGTCAACGATGAACTGCAGTAGGACCCTGCCGCGGGAGGAGACGGTCGCCTCGACTTCGCGTACGCCGCGCAGGTTCAGCTGTTCAAGCTGCAGGTTACGCAACTCGGTGGCGGCGAGGGGAAAGTCGACGACCGGTACGGGCTGGGAGGCGCGGTACGGGTGCATGCCGACGCGCCAGGTGACGGCAGGGCTCTTCTTGCCGCCGTTCTGCTCTTCGCTATTGTGCGCGCGGACCTTGGTCACGTTGTAGCGCACGCGGCTACGCCAGGACAGACCCTCGTTGTTATCGCGCAGGGGCAGCTCTTCAACCATGAGGTTGGTCAGCAGGGGCGATTCGAGGGGCAGACCGCCCAGTCGGTTGATTTGGGTGCGGACGATATCAGTCTTGTAGCGTCGCTGCTCATCCAGGTTGATGTGGCCGTACTCCATGCCGCCGAGCAGTTCGGGTACGCCGGTGGCGGCGGCGCGTTCCTCTTCGGTGGCGAGCGCATCCGCCTGGATCCAGGGGTGGGGGCGGCGTGCCAGGGAGGGTACGGGTACGGAGATAACGTCCGCGAAGTAGAAGCGGCGCTTGGGGCCAATCGCGGTGATGCGCACTTCAGCCTGTTCGCCGACGATGCCGTGACGCACAAAGATGACGCCCTGTTCGGTGCGCGCTACGAAGGCGCCGCCGTGCGCGGGAGCCTCACAGGTGACGGTGAGGGTCTGCCCGACGCTGTATCCGTCTACGTTGTTGGAGGCGGCAGGCGTGGTAGCAGGGTGAGTCACAGCATTGTCTCCTAAAGAATCACTTAATGTGAATTATTTTACACCGGTTTGTACCTTTACTCCGATTCCGACGCCCCGCAAGGGGTGCCGAATAGGACGTAAAGGGCAAAGTCCAGGCGCTATGTGGGGGTGCTCAAGCACATCACAGGCCAATGACCGGGCTGGGCAATTAATGTGGGCGCAGGGCAATTATGCTGAGCGCCGGGCAAACGTTACGGCTAGCGCTTCTTCTCGCGCGCTACAGCATCCGCCTCGTGCAGGCGACCGCGGTACACGGCGTGGCGGTTGCTCTGAATCAGTTCGCGGCCGCCACCGGCAGAACGGGTCACGTTCGGGGCGACCGCCGCCGTAGAACCGTCAGCAGCCTCTGCGGTCGAATCATTGGCAGCTGAGTCCTTGCCCTGCAGGCGCTGATCAAAGATCTCGTCATACACTTCGTCCTCGTGCATCGCCCACGGCACGGTCGCGGTCATCACGCCCGGCTCATGCAGAAGCGCCTGCTTGAGGCGGCGCACCGTACGGCGGTGCAGAAGACGCTGCCACCAGTGCTCCACCACGAACTCGGGCAGGTACACCACCAAAATATCGCGGGGCGACTTCTTGCGGCGGCGGCGAATATACGAGACGACCGCCTCCACGGTGTCACGGTACGGCGAATCAATCACCGACAGCGGCACCGGAATACCCAGGGCATACCAGCGCTTCTTCACGACTTCCAGAGCGGCGCGGTCGTTGTTGACCGTCAGCGCCTCAATCGTGGAGGGGCGACCGGCACGCGCATAGGACAGGGCGCGAACCGCCGGGCGGCGCACACGCTCCACGTACACGATGGCGTGTACACGCGAAGGCAGGGCCGCCACATCCGCAACGGATTCAGCGTTCAGGGGGATGTCCAGGGCGGCATCCACCGCATCGTAGTGGCGGCGAGTCACAACCATACCTCCAACCATCAGGGCAATCATTCCAAGGGAGAGCCACGCACCGGCGGCGAACTTCGTCACCACGACGATGACCAGCACCGCGGCGGTCACCATCACGCCCACCGCAGAGACCGCAATATCGCGCAGCAGGGCGCGGCGCGGCATCTGCGCCAGGGTAATGCGCAGCAGACGCATGCGGTAGCGCACCACCGCCAGCTGAACCAGCACCATCGACAGGCACATGCCCACGATGTACAGCTGAATCAGTGAGTACACGTCCGAGTTGAAAACGGTGGTGAGGAAAATCGAAATCGCCGACAGCGCCAGCACACCGTTCGCGTACAGGCCGCGCGAATCCACGCTGCGGAAGAACACCGGCAGGTACTGGTAGTCGGCCAGCGACGAAGCAATCACCGGGAAGCCCGTAAACGCGGTCAGCGAGGCAATAATCAGCACGCCCACCGTGGCGAATACCAGCAGCTGCGCGAAGAACGGCACGCCCTGATAAATTGCCAACGCCACCTGGTACAGCGCAGGTTTCTGGTGGAAGTACTCCCCCGGCGTGTGCCCGTCAATGAACAAGAAACGGGTCGTATCGTGCACCATGTGAACGCGGGTTGCCGCCGCAAAACCGAGCAGGCTCACCAGCAGGACCGAGGTAATCAGGCCCATCAGCATCATGGTGACCGCCGCGTTATATTTCTTCGGGCGGCGGAAATACTTCACCGAATTAGAAATCGTAGAAACACCCGAGAACGCCACCAAGCCGGCGGAGAAAGAACGCGCCAGAAGCAGCATCAGCGCCAGACCCTCCAGCGAGTGGGTCTCGAGCTCGGGGGCAATCACGTAGGTCGCCGATTCAGCCAACGGCAAGGTACCCGTCGCGGCACGAATCCAACCCACAATGAGGGTCGCTCCCAACAGTGCCAAGAAAACATACAGCGGCCAGTACGCAATCTTGCCCAGCAACTGCACGCCACGTAGCGCAAACAACGTCAGCGCAACAATGAGTAGCACCGCAATGTGCGTGCGCCAATCCTGAATCTGCGGATACAACGCCACCAAAAACGAGGACGCCGAAGACATCGACACCGCCACCGTGAGCGTATAGTCCATCAGCGAGGATGCACCCATCACAATCGACGGCAGCGCACCCAGTTTGCGGTGCACCAGCTGAATATCGCCTTCAGAAGCAATCTGATTAATGTTGTAGCGGTACGTGCCAATGACCAGCAGACCCACCATCGCCACACCCAAACCAATCCAGGGCGAAAAAGCGAGCGCAGACGCACCCGCGGCGGCAAGGGTCAAAATCATCTGGTCGGCGGCGTAGGCGACCGAAGAGATGCCGTCGGCACCGAAAAGAGGCAGGGCGTAGCGCTTCGGCAGCGCGACTGCCGAAAGATTTCGCGTGCTGACCGGCTGACCGGTCAGGGCGATGCGCATCCTATCCCAACGATTCCTCACGCTGTTAAGGCTATCGGTCGCGGCTTCAAAGCTCAATTTTATTCAGCCGAATAGTGGGCATGGCGAGCGGAATATCACGGAGCATCGGCGTGGAGGCTCACCCGCCCATTACACTGGTAGAGGTAGGCGGTAACGCCTTATCACCGTAAAACATCAACACTCGGAGGGATGTATGCCTCACTTCGTCATTATGGGTGCCGGACGCGTGGGCGTCATGCTGGCGCGCACTCTGGAAGCTTCGGGGCATACGGTCGCCGTCATTGACCAGGACGAACGTGCTTTCCAGCCGCTGCGTAAAGGCTTTGAGGGCCGCCTGGTGACCGGCGTCGGTTTTGATGAGGACACCCTCAAGCGTGCCGGCATTACCGAGGCGTACGCTTTTGCCGCCGTTTCTTCGGGCGATAACTCGAATATTATTGCCGCCCGTGTGGCACGCGAAATGTTCAAGGTGAAGAACGTTGTGGCGCGTGTGTACGACCCGAACCGCGCCGAGTTCTTCCAGCGCATGGGCATTCCCACGGTCGCTTCGGTGCGTTGGTCCACCGACCAGGTGCTGCGCCGCCTGCTGCCCGAGCAGGCGCTCAAGGGTGATTTCCGTGAACCCTCGGGCCGCCTCATGCTCACCGAGATTCCGCTCGACGACGGTTGGGCAGGCCACGCCCTGACCAGTATCGAAAGTGCCGCCGGGGTGCGCATCGCCTACATCACCCGATTCGGTGAGGGCATGCTCCCCCGCCCCGATAGCGCCTATCAGCAGGGCGATAGCGTGCACGTCATGATGCGCACCGACGACGTTGCGGACGTAACCCGCATCCTCTCCCGCCCGCCGCGCGTTGAAGACGAAGAAGTGGAGGCGGAGTACGCCCCCGCCTCGGGCCACCGCAAGCACCCCCACGCCCCGAAGAAACCCGCCGAGCAGGCGCACAACGACGGCCCCGTTATCGAGCATGAATTTCACCTCGGTGACACTCCCCCGGATCTGCCCGACCCCCTCGAACTCATCGGCCGCCATCGTGATTCCTCGAAAGGTGAGAAGTAAGTGAAGGTCCTCATTGTTGGTGCCGGTTCCGTGGGCGCCTCTATCGCTAAAGAGCTCATGATGAACGGCCACGACGTGACCATCATCGATTCCAAACCGGAAGTTAAGAAGCGCGCCGATCTGCCCGGTGTGCGCTGGCATATTGGTGATGCCTGCGAACTGTCCGTACTGCGCCAGGTGCACCCGAACAAGGCGGATGTGGTCGTTGCCGCAACCGGTGACGATAAGGCAAACCTGATGGTCTCCCTGCTGGTTCGCAGTGAGTTTGGTGTGCCGCGTACCGTGGCGCGTGTGAACAACCCGCGTAATGAGTGGCTCTTTGACGATTCCTGGGGTGTGGATGTTGCGGTGTCTACCCCGCGTCTGATGACCGCCCTCGTCGAGGAAGCCGTGGAAGTCGGCGACGTGGTGCGCCTGCTGACCCTGCAGGCTGGCGGCGCGACCCTCGCCGAGTACACCGTGCCGGATGACCACCCCGTCATCGGTTACCGTGTGGATCACGTGCAGTGGCCCGTCGATACGGTGCTCACCGCAATCCTGCGTGACGGCGCGCCAATCCCGCCCAGTGCCGATGTGGCGATTGAGGGCGGCGACGAGCTGTTCTTCATCACGACCATTGCCGGTGAGGACCAGATCCGCGCGCTGTTCGCCTAAGCGTTTATGCGCAAGCTTTTGCATAGCGTTTATACGTAAGTTTTTGAGGAGGCGAATGCCCCGGTTACCCTTACGGGTACCGGGGCTTTCGCTTACTTTTATGAAGCTATTTCACGAAGTCGCGGACTGTGATTTAGCGGTTCTTGGAGCTTCCAGACTCTCCGGGCACCTCAGTTTCTTCAGCATCCAGCGCCTCGGGGTCCTCGCTCACCGGCGCCTCCTCGGGAGCCGACACGCGCCACGCCAGCCACACGCCCAAAGCGTACAGCGGCAGACCCATAATCAGGCGGGTCGCGCCCAGCGCCTCCACATTATTCGCAAAATACAGGGGCACCTGCACGGCAAGGCGCAGCATCATCAGCACGGTAATAATCCAGGTCGCCAGCATGTACTGGCGCAGGCGCACCGGGTTCTGGCGCCAGCTCAGCGCCTCACCGCGAATGACCGCAAAAATCAGGCCCGTAATCGGCCAACGCACCAGCATCGACAGCAGGTACGCCAGGATGTACACGCCGTTCGTCCAGAAGCCCACCACAAAGTAGTCGCTCGCATTACCGGTACGGTACGCCGCAAACGCACAAATTGCCACGCCCACCAGACCGGTCAGCGCGCTCACCAGCTTAGAGCCCTGCACCAGGCGAATCAGCGTGAACACGCCCGCCGCAGCCAGCGCCGCAATCAGGGACAGGTTCAGTTCCTTCGTCACGGTGAACAACACCAGGAACGCCACAGCGGGCAGGGAGGATTCCACCAGGCCGCGCCAGCCGCCGATAGCGTGCAGAATATCCACATCGCCGTTGGCGGTGCGGCGCATATTCGCACCCATGGAGGCGCTCAGGCTCTGCGCCAGCTGATTCTCCTCCTGCGCCGGGTCAGTAGCCGGGCTAGTTGCGGGGTTAGCGTTCGGATCGGGCTGGGTTGAAGACTGCTCAGCGCTCATGTTTTCCCTTCTCAGCAAAGAATTGCGGCACGATCTCATAGCGCGGGTTATAAATCACCGGCTGATGAGCCCTCACCGACACCACACCGGAACAACGCAACAACGCACCGGCAAGCACGCCGGGCACCATCCGCTGCCCCTGCCACTTCAGCAGCACCCTATCCCCCGGGTTGAACGGCGCATACGGCGGGAAAGACACCTCGTGAGGCTCCTGCACCGCCACAGTCGCCAAAGACGCCGTGTTCAAATGGTGCTGCTTCTCGAGGTCCTCGGACTCCTCCTCGAAATCCTCACCGGGCGGCTCCACAATCGGCATACCAATCAGCGCCAGCGGGCTCGACCACTGCAGGGGCTTCGACTTAGCCACCACCAGCTCGGCACGGTACATCGGCTTATCCTGCAGCGCAGGCAGCCATACCTGCTCCACGCGTCCGGCAAGGCGTACGCGAAAGCGCTCGGGGTACCCGGGAGCAAGAATCTGCTCCTCAGGAACCGCGAGCGCACTCGAGTAGTTCGAGAACTCAGGCATTAGCCAATCTCGGTAATCTCAGGGCCGCGGCGAGGCATCGGGCGCAGCTTGCTGTGCTCGTTCTCGGTTTCTTCCTCAACGGCGGGCTCTTCCTCAGCCGCAACGACCAGGTCGGCGGGCAGAGTCATGGGCAGCAGTTCACGCGGCGGGCGCGGCTCGTCGCCACGGTCCACCACGACGGTGCGGAATACTTCCTCCACGGAGGCGGCAGCCTTATCGTCACCGAGCACAGCCGCGCCGGAGATGACGCCGCGCAGGAACCAGCGGGGGCCGTCCACACCCACGAAGCGGGCGATGCGCTCGCCGGGCTGACCGTCCGGGGTGACGGCGGGCAGGCGGGTGAGCATTTCTGCACCGAATACGCCGGCGTAGATTTCGACGATGCCGCCCTGGGATTTGACGGACTCGGTCAGGTCGTGACGGATGTCGTCCCAGATGCCGGTGGTGCGCGGTGCGGCGAATGCCTGCACCTGCAGGGTTGCGCCGTCGCGGGTGATGGTTGCGGCGATCACCGCGCCGGTTGCGTCGTCGGTTTCGAGGCGCAGGTTCATGCCGTCGAGCAGCTTGATGCGCAGCGCACCCAGGTCGACGTAGTCTTCGAGGTCTTCGGCGGTGACTTCTTCAATATCGTGCGGGCCGTTGACGCGGTCGTACTTGATGACCTCGGGTGCGTCAGCTTCGGTGCCCTCAGCCTCGATTTCCTCAGCTTCAGTGGTTTCTTCGGCCGCCTCGACTGCCTCTTCGGTCTTTGCCTCTTCAACCTCGGCGGCGTGCTTCTTCTTACCAAATCCGAACATGGTATTCCTACTTTCACCGCACGCAGGGTGCGGGGGTTTCTTCTCTTCTCTCGTGCGACAATCGCGGTGAGGGCAGACTAGTAGATTCCGCTGGAGCCGAAACCGCTGGAGCCGCGTTCGGTCTGTTCCAGTTCATCCACCACGGTAAAGGTTGCGTGCTTGTACTTCTGAATGACCAGCTGGGCAATGCGGTCGCCGCGCTGCACGTGGAAGGACTTGGTCTTGTCAGTGTTGAGCAGGGTGACCATCAGCTCGCCGCGATAGCCGGAATCAACGGTGCCGGGTGCGTTCACGATGGTGATACCGTTCTTGGTCGCCAGGCCGGAGCGCGGGTGCACCAGACCGACGTAACCTTCGGGCAGGGCGATTGCCACGCCGGTGGGGACGAGGGCGCGTTCGCCCGGCTCCAATTCGAAGTCGATGCGGGAGCGCAGGTCAGCGCCGGCATCGCCGGGCTTTGCGTAGGCGGGTGCGGGTAGCTCGGGGTCGAGCAGCTTAATGTGGACGTTTACGGGGGTCATCATGGTCAATACTCTAACCTTTCGCGGGTGTCTGTGCCATCACCTCGCGCTGTGTTGAGACTCTACTGCGGGGTGTTTTCGTTGCGTGTTCGCGTTCAGCGCGTGCGGCGGCGTGCCGTGTTGGGTGCGACGCGGCGCTGTTCTTGCGTGCGAGGCTTTCACATACTCAACGGGGCGGGTGCACTCGGCACTCGCCCCGTCATGAGGTGTATGTCGGGTGGGTGTTAGCCCTTCCCTAAAGTTTTAGCCCTCGCACTCGATGCAGTAGGACAGGCCGCCCTCTTCGCGTGCAATCTGCGAGCGGTGGCGCACCAGGAAGCAGGATGCGCAGGTGAACTCGTCGTCCTGAGCGGGCAGAACAACAACGTTCAGCTCCTCGTTGGAGAGGTCAGCACCGGGCAGCTCGAAGCTTTCTGCTGCGCTGTTTTCGTCTTCGTCCACCGCACCGGACTGCATCTCGGAACGGCGGGCGTTCAGCTCCTCGTAGGACTCTTCGTTCTGCTCTTCGTCCTGCTTGCGAGGTGCATCGTAATCAGTTGCCAAACTTTCACGCTCCGTTGGTTCTGTGGCTGTGTGTTGAACTAGGCCACGCTGGTTTAATGAGTGCTCTAGGTGCCGCTGGTGAGGATTTAACCCCGACGGCATGTCAGGTATTGTTCACCATTGGCACCCTATTTGTCTAATCCTGGGTAGGCTTTGGACTGTTTAGGCGTCACATTCTAGCTTTTTCGGTCCGAAAAGTACATCTTTTTTTGGGGAAAATCCCGCCTCCGCTACTGATTTACCGCGCTTTCACGGTACCCTGGAAGGTAGTTTGCGTTCCGTGCAACACATTCACGAACGCGTCCGGTTCACCTATGGAGGTTCTCATGCTTGAACTGCGTCTGATTGGCGTTCACGATGACGGCGAAAATCTGGTGCTTGAGTCTGCTGACGGCACCCGCTTCTTGCTGCCGATTGACGCGAACCTGCGCACGAGCATCACCAAGGCTCGCCGTATTCAGCCTGCCCGCGGTCTGGGCGCTAAGGGCACTTACGGCCCGCGTGATATTCAGACCCGTTTCCGTCAGGGTGCCTCCGTTGAGGAAATCGCTGAAGAGTCCGGCTGGGAGCCGGAGCGCGTGCGCCGCTACGAGTGGCCGATCGTTGCTGAGCGTGCCCACATTATTCGTGCGGCTCAGAGCGTGAAGATTGGTCGCCGCAGCTCCGCTTCGGGTACCGCACAGATTCCGGTGACTCTGAGCGCCCGCATTGAGGAAGTCTCCGAACGTTACGGTTTTGAGGAGGCAACCCAGGACTGGACCACCCGCCAGCAGGAGAACGGCCAGTGGCGCGTTGAAGTTGATATTGCGCTGAAGGATTCGGTGCGTCAGAACCTGCCCGCGCAGGTCGTCTTCCCCGCACGCTGGGTGTACAACCCCGCGAACCAGGGCCTGTACGCTTCGAATGAGGCGGCATACTTCCTGATGGGCAACAGTGAGGACGCTGTTGCCGCCGCCGCGAAGAAGGCTCCCGTGGAGGTTCCTCCCGCCCGCTTGCCGAAGGCACCCGAGCCCGTACCGGCACCCCTTACTTCTTCTGAGAGCGCTGATGAGCGTAAGCTCAAGGAGCTTCTGGAGCGCGCCCGCTCGGTGCGCCCCGCACAGGTTGAGGAGCCCGAGGTGTTCGTGCACCGCGAGTCCGCTCAGCCCGCTGAGCCTGCAGCACCGGCTGCTCCCGCTACCCCGGCTGCACCGGCAGAGGCACCGAAGGCTGCAGCACCCGTAGCTCCGGCACCCGCCGAGGCCGCATCTGCACGAGGCCCGCTGACCGGCGCACCCGCCGCACACACCCCCGCGGCGCATCCGGCACCGGAAGACTACAGCGAACACGCACCCGCCGCAGAGACTGCTGAGGCATCGGCGGCTGAGGCACCGGCAGAGTCCGCACCCGCAGAAGCTGCTGAAGAACCTGCTGAGGAGAAGCCCAAGTCCTCCTCCTCGAAGAAGCAGCGTGTAAGCGTTCCGGCGTGGGACGACATCATCTTCGGCAGCCGCAAGTAAGCGACCGCCCTCGCGCTGCCCGATAGGGGCATCGAGACGAGAGCATCTAGACATACGAAAACCGCTGGTTATTCACCCGAATAACCAGCGGTTTTTTATGCCCTCTGGGTTTTAGAAGACTAGTACTTTAGAAAGTCTTGAGCATGCGCAACGGCACCAGACGTTCCGCGTCCGTGAGCGAACCGTGCTGGCCAACCATGTGCAGGGCACGCTCCTGATAGTGGCGCATATCGTACAGCGCCCAGTCATCGCGAGCGCACACCATCAGGTCGCCAACGCGGCCGCGCGCCGCATCCGTGATGACCGGGCCGAAATAGCCGGCGCGCATCAGCTCGCGAGAGTCAATCACCCAGGCGCGCTCGCCCCAGTACTGCGCCCAACGCTGAGCGGTGGCGGTACGTGCCGCCTCCGAGGTGTCTTCCAGGTACAGGTGCACGGCGCGCGGTTCACCGGCGGTCATCGCGATGTTGCGGGTCAGCTCCTCCACGCCAGAGTAGTCGATGCGCTGGTGCTCGGGCACGTTCACCATGCCGTGATCGGCGGTCACGAAGAGTGCCGCCCACGCCGGGGCGCGCTCCGCCAGACGCTTCAGCGCCGAGTTCAGTTCCTCCAGCTGCTGTAGCCATTCGTCGCTACCCACGCCGTAGCGGTGGCCCGCCGCGTCAATCTCGCCCCAGTACAGGTACACGGTGGTCGGGGTGCGGCTGGAGAGCGCCTCCAGGGCGTAGGTGACGCGGGCGTTATAGCCGACAGCATCCACGAAGTCGCCGCCACGCAGCGCCGCCTCCGTCAGGCCGGTACCGCGGTACTTACCCAGCGAAATGGTGAGCACGCGGCGGTTCGTATGGTGGCGTTCCAGCACGGTCGGCAGCGGCTGCCAGGCGTGCGGGTCCACCGTCTGATCCCAGCCGGACAGGTGGTTCATGACCGAGCCCGCTCCCCCATTACCTGCCGGGTTGCGCACCTCGTAGCCGGCAATGCCGTGCGCGCCGGGTGCCGTGCCGGTACCAAGCGAAGTCAGGGAGGCGGCGGTCGTGGTAGGGAACGCGGCGTCCAGCGGGCCCAGGTTCAGAGTCTTACGCAGGGCGGGCGCGTAGCCGCCGTAGCTGTTGAGCAGCTGCTCGCCCAGGCCGTCCACCATGACCACGCAGGCGTGACGGAACGACGCCGGGTCAACGTCATGCTCCGCGAGGCGACCGGCAAGGTTCAGCGGGTCGGCAACAGAGTTGAACGCCGGGTCGGCGTCCAGGGCGTGGACCGGGCGCACCAGGCTTCGCTGAGCCACCAGAGAGGAGGCGGACTCCAGCACATCGGCGATGCTATTGCTGCCGTAGGCGGGCGCGGGAGGCAACGGCGCGCCCAGAACATCGTGCAGAGTGGGCTGTTCGGTGCGGGATGGGGCCGTCATAGGTTCCTCTCGGGTGTGTGTCTCAGGGTGTGGCGAGCGCTAATCGCGAGCGCCGTGGGGGCAGGCGCGCGATGCCGGTGCTTATCGGCGGGTTGCGTACATGCGGGCGCGGTGCAGGGCACGCGCAAAATGCTGCGCACGCTGAACCGACTCCGGGCCGTCAGCGGTCGCAGAAACACGCACCGCAATGTCCTCGCGGCGCGCATCGCCGGTGAAGCCGTGGTCGGCGTTGCACTGCGGATCCTGGCAGCCGGCGGGAGCCAGCTCCATGTGCAGCGAACCGGTCCACGCGATCTGGAAGGAAATCTCAGTCGGGGCGGTGCTACCGGCGTTGTACGCCTGCGGCTGGCTGAAACCGTAGCTGATGGTGACCGCGTTCAGGGCGCTCAGGTGCACCGCCTCCACGCTCACATGCGCCACGGTACCCTGCGCGTCACCCTCGAGGTGCTGGTCGTCCAGGTGCGCAAAGATGACGTGCTCGCCGCAGAGCACCATCACGGTGATGTGGCGGTGGAAGTCATCGCGCGAGAAGTGGGTTTCGTGCTGTACGAAGTGCGCGTCCGGGTTCATGCCCGCCAGCGCGTCATCCACCACTTCCAGCACGAGGTCGGGGTAGAAACCGGCATGCTTAATATCTGCGACCAGTTGCTCGCGTTCGGGGGTGGTGGCGTACATCGTACCTCTTTCGTGCGGTGCCCTCAGGAGGCGACGTCGGTCGGCGCGCACCGTGAAGGCGGTTAGGTATTACTCCCCTCTACCTTAGAGGGTTCCAGGCGGGCTATGCTACTTGACCACGCTAATACAGGCGCATATGACGGCGTGCGCTCCCCCGCCGCGCATCGGTCAGAGCCCCTTTGGCACTCACTCTGCGCATCGGTTAGTGCCCCGCGACCGTCTTGGTGCACCCCACAGATGACGCTGACCAACCAGCCCGATTCATCCGCTCCCACCCGCTAAAATAGGAGGAGCGAAAACACACCGACACGAGGAGATATATGGCTCGCCGATCCAAATCCGCCGTCAGCGACTACCCGGTGGATGTGGTAGAGAATATCGTCGACATCGACGTATCCGCTGAGATGGAAACCAGCTTCCTGGAATACTCCTACTCGGTGATTTATTCGCGCGCCCTCCCCGATGCCCGCGACGGCCTCAAGCCCGTGCAGCGCCGCATCCTCTACATGATGCAGCAGATGGGTCTGCGCCCCGATAAGGGCCACGTCAAGAGCGCCCGCGTGACCGGTGAGGTCATGGGTAAGCTCCACCCGCACGGCGACGCCGCCATCTACGACGCGATGGTGCGCCTCGCCCAGCCCTTCGCGCTGCGCCTACCCCTCGTTGACGGTCACGGTAACTTCGGCTCCCTCGACGACGGCCCGGCAGCCGCCCGATACACCGAAGCACGCATGGCGCCCGCCGCGCAGGCACTCACCGCGGACCTCGAAGAAGACGTGGTTGACTTCGTACCGAACTACGACAACCAGTTCATGCAGCCCTCCGTGCTGCCCGCAGCGTTCCCTAATCTGCTCGTCAACGGCACCACCGGCATCGCGGTCGGCATGGCAACCAACATGGCGCCGCACAACCTGCGCGAGGTCATCGCCGGTACCCGCCACCTCATCGCCCACCCCGAGGCGACCCTCAAAGACATCATGAAGTTCATCCCCGGCCCCGACCTGCCCACCGGCGGCACCATCGTGGGTCTGGGAGGCATTCGCGACGCCTACGAAACCGGCCGCGGTACTTTCAAGACCCGCGCGAAGGTCTCCATCGAGCAGGTCAGCCCCCGCAAGCAGGGCATTGTCGTCACCGAACTGCCCTACATGGTCGGCCCCGAAAAGGTCATCGAAAAGATTAAGGACGGCGTCAACTCCAAGAAGCTCACCGGCATCTCCGACGTGGTCGACCTGACCGACCGCACCCACGGTCTGCGCCTCGTCATCGAAATCAAGAACGGCTTCAACCCGGAGGCGGTGCTCGCCGCCCTCTACAAGCACACTCCGCTTGAGGATTCCTTCGGCATTAACAACGTGGCGCTCGTGGACGGTCAGCCGCAGACCCTCGGTCTGCTCGACCTGATGCGCGTGTACATTGATCACCGCCTGAACGTGGTCCGCCGCCGCACCGAATTCCGCCTGGGCAAGCGCACCGACCGCCTGCACCTGGTGGAGGGCCTGCTCGTGGCGATCCTCGACATTGACGAGGTCATCCAGATCATCCGTGAGTCTGACGAGACCGCTCAGGCACGCGAAAAGCTGAAGGTCGTCTTCGACCTGACCGACACCCAGGCGAACCACATTCTGGAGCTGCGTCTGCGCCAGCTCACCAAGTACTCCCGCCTGGAACTCGAAGCAGAACGCGACACCCTGCAGCAGGAAATCGCGGAATTGCAGCGTATCCTCGGCTCCGATGCGGCGCTGCGCGAACTAGTCTCCGAGGAGCTCGCCGAGGTCGCCGAACGCTATGGCACCGACCGCCGCACCCAGCTCAAAACCAAGGACGAGATGCAGGTCGCCATTGAGGCAGTTACCGCGCAGTCCAAGGCGAAGAAGAGCCTGGGCCTCGCCCTCGAAATCGCGGACGATCCCTGCTGGGTGCTGCTTTCGGCCTCCGGCATGATGGGACGCACCCCCGGCAAGCCCATCCGCGAGGCGCTCGTGGATCCCGGCAAGCGTTTCAAGCACGACGTGTTCACCTCGATTGTGCCGACCACCGCGCGCGGCGAAATCGGTGCCGTGACCTCCGCAGGACGCATGGTGCGCCTGTCCGTCATGGACATTGCGGTGCTGGACGAGAACGGCGGTACCCCCTCCATGGCGTCGGCGGTGAAGGCAGCCGAGCTGGTGCAGCTCGCCAAGGGTGAGAAGCTGGTCGCCCTCGTACCGCTGAACACGGTGCTGGCGCTGGCAACCGCGGGCGGCGTGATCAAGCGCCTCAACCCGGATTACCCGCTGAACCAGACCGAGTGGGACATCATGAAGCTCAAGGACGGCGACGAAATCGTAGCCGCCGCCCCCTGCCCCACCGACGATGCGGTACTCACATTCGTCACTCGCGACGCGAAGCTGCTGACCTTCGACGCAGCAAAGGTCCGCCCGCAGGGACGCACCGGCGGCGGTATCGCAGGCATCAAGCTTGCCGACGGCGACCGCCTCATCGCGCTGGGTGTGACCGCGCCCGGCGACGCGGCGGAGGTCGTAACCGTCACCAACGGCAAGGACGGCCTGGCGAGCGCCAAGGTCACCGCCCTGAGCGAGTACCCGCAGAAGGGCCGCGCGACCGGCGGTGTGCGTGCGCACCGATTCCTCACCGGTGAGAGCCAGCTGGCTCTGGCGTGGGTGGGCGTGGGCCCGGCGAAGGCGGCGTCCTCCGGCGGTGTGGCTCGTTCCCTGCCGACCGAGCACGGTGCCCGCGACGGTTCCGGCGTGATGCTCACTCAGAGCATCGGCATTGTGGGCCCGAACTATGCGGCTGTTTCTGCTGCGATGGCGGTTAGCCCGGAGGGTGAAAAGCTCTTCTAGGCGCGCCGTTCACGGCCTTTCAACCTTAGGTTGTTTGCAAAGCCTGGGGGAATCCGCGCAGATATAACGCGCAGAGCAATGTGCCCAGAAAATTTTGCACAAAGAAATGCCCCGGTACTTTCACGAAGTACCGGGGCATTTCTCGCAGTTTCTTGCGTTCAATCTCGCCCGCGATGGCTACGCTCAGCTGCGTTTAGAGGCGAACCACCTCATCGCAGCGGGCAATATCCTCAGGACGGTGCGACACCAGAACCGTAGCCACAGAGCTGGAGCGGGTCGCCGCATCCAAGTCAGCCATCAGCGCGCGGGCAGACTCAGCGTCCAGGTGCGCGGTCGGCTCATCCAGCAGCAGCACCGGCGAGTTCACCAGCAGGGCACGAGCCACCGCCAGACGCTGACGCTGACCACCCGACAGGAAGGAACCGCCAGCACCCACCGGGGTGCGCAGGCCCTGAGGCAGAGCGTCAAACCACTCGCCCAGACCCACACGACGCAGAACCTCAATCAGCTCTTCCTCGCTCGGGCGATCCGAACGGTCACGAGCCAGCATCAGGTTACCCTCAAGGGTCGACTCGAAAATGTGAGCCGCCTGCGGGCACCACGCCGCGTAGCCGCGCAGCTGCTCACCCTCCAGGACCTCACCGGAAGCCAGCACACGGCCGGACTCCAGCGGCAAGAAGCCCAGAACGGTTGCAAGCACCGTAGACTTACCGGAACCGGAGGGGCCGGTCACCGCAGTCCAGGAGCCCGCGCGGGCGTTCATGTTCAGGTCGGTGAAGACCGGGTGATCCATGCCGGGCCAACGGGCGGCAGCGTCCTGCAGGCTCAGGGCGGGATCAGTCTCAGCGACCTTCACGCCGAGTTCCTGCGGGGTACCGCAGCTGACCAGGGTGGGTTCGCCGGGCTTCGGCGGGCGCGGGGTATCGCTCTTAGAACCAGCCGCAGATTCGGGGCGAGCAAAACGCTGGGCACGCTGACGGTCAGCCTCCAGCAGCTCCTCCATCTCAGCCTCCGCGCGGGCACGCAGACGCTCAACACGACGCGGCAGAACGTGGGTGTCCACCTCAGCCTCGGTCGGCACGGAACGCTTCAGGGTCGAGGTCGCAACAACACCCTCCAGGGATACGTCACGCACGCTCGGGGCAATCGTAGCGAGCAGGCGGCTGAACGCGGGCCAGGAGCGGACCGCCTCAACATGGCCCAGGGAGCTTTCCAGCATGCCGGTGCACAGCAGCACCACAATCGCCGCTTCGGGGGCACGCACGGTGCCGTCAACAGCCAGCGGGTACGCAATGACTGCGCTCGCCAGAGCCGCACCGAACCAGCTCAGGGTCACGAGGGTACGGCCCACACCCTGAGCGGTTGAGCCCTTCTGCAGGGCAGACAGGTTCTCAGCGTCCAGGGCGCCGTTAGCCTTCTCAGCGGTGGTTGCCACGCCGTTAGCGCGCAGATCCTCAGCAGCCGAGAGCATGCCGGTACCCAGGCGCAGCATCTGCGCGGTGGAGCGGCGAGCCAGCGCCTCCGCACGGGCATCGGCGCGAAGCACAATCCACGGAGCCACAAAAGTGCTAACCAGCACGGCAAGCAGAACCGGAATCAGAGCCTGCGGCAGAATGCACGCGGTCGTAATCAGCGCCGCGGTCATGACCAGCAGGTGCGCAGCCGGCGGAATAATAACGCGCGGCACGCCGTCCCGCAGCTCATCAATACCGCCCACGAGGCGTTCGAGCAGCGCGTCACCACGCAGCAGGGCACGAACGCTGCTCACGCTCTGCCATGCGCCAACCCAGGCGCGCAGACGCAGAATATTTGCGGCGGCAAGAACCTTCGAGTGGGTCATCAGACGCTCAGCGTAGCGGGCGCAGGCACGACCCAGGCCGAAGAAACGCACGCCCACAATGGCGACCATCAGGTACATCATTGCCGGGCCCTCTGCGGCGCGAACAATCAGCCAGCCGGACAGCGCAGTCAGTGCCGCAGCCATCAGGGAAGTAATCGCAGCCATGATCACCGGGCCGGTTGCGGCGCGAACACCGATACCGGTCAGTTCCTTCAGAGTGCGCAGGCTTGCGAACAGGCCGGCAGGCTCTGCTTCCTTGGCCTCGGCAGCTGCGGAGGCGCCCGCCGGGGCGGTGCTTTCAGCCTCGTACTCTTCCCGATCCTTGAGCAGGTGCGCGGGGGCTTGCGCGGGAACCGCAACGCGGGCGGTATTCGCCTCGGCGGTCCAGGTGTAGCCCTGGGCGGTCTGCACGGCACGAACGAGGGTGTCGCAGCCAGCGGCGAGCTCCTGCTCGTGGGTCACAATCAGCACGGTTGCGCCCAGTTCCGCCAGGCGGTGCAGGGCGCGGGTCACCAGGTATGCCGAGTAGGCGTCCAGGTGCGCGGTCGGCTCATCCACCAGAACGGTCAGCACGGTCTGATCACCGCCAGCACGGTAGATAGCCTCGGCACGAGCCAGGGTGCGTGCCACGGCGAGGCGGCGCGCCTGACCTGCGCTGAGGGCACCAGGTTCAAGGGCGGTCAGCTTCTGCATGCCCAGCTGAGCCAGCGGGCCAACCAGCAGCGCGGACTCGGCATCGGTGACGGACAGCTTCTTGGAATCCATCGCTTCACCGAGCAGAGCGGCTGCACGCTCACGCTCCGCCTCGGTAGCGCTGAGTGCGTAGAGAGCCATTTCGGTCTGCACGGTCGGCGCGGTGAAGACCGGCGACTGCGGAATAACCAGGGTGGTTCCCAGACCGGTCACGCTACCGGTCAGGTGCACGGGCTCCTCCGAACCGGTGGGCACCAGACCCTCACGCACGGCACCGGAGAACACGTTCAGCAGGGTGGACTTACCGCAGCCGGACTCACCCATCACGCCGATAACCGCACCGCGTGCGTCCTGGGCGGTTTCAGTCTGGGTGGTGGCAACGCGACGGTCCAGGTTCAACGACAGGTTAGTCAGCACGGCAGGACGCGCCGGGTAGCTCACCGACAGATCCTCAACAGCGATGGTGGAAGGCTGAACCTTCTGCACTACCGAATCCTGGGTTGCCGAGTCCGTAGCGGCGGCGGGCAGGGGCGCATCAATAATCTTCTGGGCGCTACGCAGGGCGGCAACGCCGTCCTCCGACTGGTGGTAGGCGGCACCCACATCACGCAGCGGCTGGTAGCATTCGGGGGCCAGCAGCAGCACGAGAATTGCGGTGTCCAGGCCCAGGGTGCCGTTGACCAGGCGCACACCAATCAGCACAGCAATCAGCGCAACCGAAATGGTGGTGATGAGCTCCAACGCAAGCGAAGACATGAAAGCGCTACGCAAAGTCTGCATGGTACGTTCACGGTAACGCTGACCGAGGGCGTTCATGGAGCGGGTCTGTGCACGTTCACGGCCTAGACCGATAATGACGGGCAGGCCGCGCACCAGCTCCAGAATATGGTCGGAGAGGCGGTGCAGTTCAGCCTGAGCTTCTGCGGTTTCGTCGCGGGTGTTCTTACCAATCAGAATCATGAACACCGGAATAAGCGGCAAGGTGCATGCCAGCACCATGGCGCTCATCCAGTCTAGGGCCGCCACAACAACCCAGAGGATGAACGGCACAATCGCGGTGGACACGAACGCGGTCAGGGTCTTCGTGTAGTAGTCATCCAGGGCGTTCAGGCCGCGGGACAGCAACACAGCGGTCGCGCCGGTACCTTCGGGGGTGTCTGCGCCACCGGTGGCGAGCACGCGCTTGAGCAGGGCGGAACGAATCTGAGACTTCGCTCCGGAGGCGGCACGCTGCGCGCTCACAGCCAGCAGGTAGTCGGTACCCGAGCGGACGAGCAGGGCAGCCACGGCGACCGCAATCAGGCCGGGGGTAATGGTGTCTGCGTCACCGAAGATACCACCGAGGCCGAGCAGCCAGCCGCCGTGCGCCTCCAGCTGCGCCTGTGCGGAGCCCGAGAACTCAATGTAGGCGCGGTACACGTCCGGGGCGCTCGTCTCTTTGAGGCGCGCGTGCTCGGCGGCAACAGCGGCGAAACCGGCGTGTGCCGCGCGGGCAATAATCACAGCCAGGGCGGCGCTGAAAAGCACCGTCGCGATGGTGTGCACGGCGGTGATGATACCGAACGTGCTGAGGGTTTTACGGGCGTCAGGGCCCAGAGGTGGGCGGCGGTCAGCGCGGTCGTTGCGCTTTCCTTCGGTCACCTCTGGTGCCTCGGTGTTCTGATGTTTGTCAGCATGACGCGGTGTGTGCGTTCGACTCACGTGTTGTCCTTAGTCTTCTGCTGTTTTTACCTCCCATCAGTTTAAGGGTTGGGCTATCCAATACCTATTTGACCAGTCAAGTTTCGGATAATTGGCTGGTCCTCACCCAGCGCTAGTTCTAGCCGCGCATCGCGTCGGCGGGGCTCTTGCGGGATGCCACCCACGCCGGGTATGCCGAAGACACCAGACCGGTAAGGGCGCCAACGCCCACGCCGAGCACCACGAATCCGGGTGAGAGAACCGCCTGCCAGCCCTGCACGAGCGAAAGAATAATCGTCGCAATCATGCCGGAGCAGGCGCCGATGGAGCCGCCGAGCACACCGAGCATGACGCCCTCCATGAGGAAGATGCGGGCGATCAGCCATTTACTCGATCCGATGGCGCGGCGCAGCGCAATCTCTGCGGTGCGCGATTGCACGGACAGGTACATGGCGGTTGCCGCCGAGAGGGAGGCGAGCACCAGCAGAATACCGGAGAGCACACCCACGTACAGGCCCAGATCCGAGGCGATAGACGCGCGTAGGCTCTGCAGGTCGGAGGGGGTTTCCACGTTGATCTGGCTGGGTTCAGCGGGCTTGAGGGTCAGCGGAATTGCCTTGGCGACCGCTTTGCCGTAGCCCCGTTCGGTTTCGGTAATGTAGGTCACCTGGCCGCGTCCGGTGCGCTGAAGTGTGCCCGGCGAGACAATGACCGTATTCCTGAATTCGTAGCCGCTATTGCCGGGGTCGAAAAGGCCGACGACCGGCATCAGCTGACCATCCACCCAGATGCTCACACCGGGTGCCACCTGCGGCAGTCCGCCGAGCTTAATGCCGTAGTCGACGGCGGGTAGCTCGCCGGGGCGGGGCTCGGTTGTGGCATTATCTGCCGCCTTATCTTCGGGGAGAATGCCGAGGGCGCGGGCAGCGGAGACCGAGACGATAGCGCCGGAGAGCTGCTCGGCGCGTTCACGGTCGGCAACATTCTGCTGGGTGAGGGTCGAGTTCATCTGTTCGAGCGCACGCAGGGTTTCGGGGTTCATGCGGGCACCGATTTGCTCGAGCCGGGTCTTCGAGGTGGAGCTGAGGCCAATCGCCGTTTTGGGTTCGTCCTCATAGGGGCTGAATCGGGTGATTCGCACGTCGGCGGGCGCCACGCTGCTGACGAATCCGGTGTTCTTCACGTAGTCCAGCGCGCTAATGCGGTCGGCAACATTCTGCGCGGATTCGCCCTGCCGGTAGGTTCCGAGCACGTTCTCATCATTATCCCTGTCGCTGATGTAGAGCGTGGATTGTTCGGATCCGAGCAGGCGCTGGTTCACCTGGTAGCTGGCGGATTCGCTCATGCCGGAGGCGCTGATGAGTCCGCCCACGCCCAGTGCGAAGGACAGACCCAGTAGCAGGGTGCGTAGCGGTCGTGAGGTGAGCGCGGAGATTGCCTCTATGCTGTCGTCGGTGAGGAAGCTTCCGCGGCGGTGCGTAGCGGGCTTCTCCCCCGGTGCGAGGCTGGCGGAGGCGTCTACCGGGGCACCTACCGTGGCTTCTGCCGGGGTGTCCGTTGCAACCGGTGCAACCTCAGTACTCGGCACCTCAGCGACCGGCACCGTAGCCAAGTCGGCGCGGCTCTGCTCGTGCAGCTGCCCATCCTCAATGCGGATCACGCGGCGGGCGGCGGCGGCAACCTCCGGGTCGTGGGTAATCACTAGCACGGTACAGCCGGTCGCGTTAATGCGCTGAAGAATCTCAATGACCTTGGCGC
>ERZ1674297.109-NODE-109-length-27405-cov-10.231517_pt1 | contig 27405 bp, 18 predicted proteins | sample MGYA00581112_ERZ1674297 | MGnify/ENA primary metagenome ERZ1674297 (study PRJEB41354, sample SAMEA4873322) | human saliva metagenome | biome: human-associated habitat [ENVO:00009003]; feature: mouth environment [ENVO:08000002]; material: saliva material...
AACAAGAGGCCGACGGCAGCAATAATATAGATGTGCACTGTAAAGAGCACCATTACAAGGGGGAGTTTTTGTTTCATAAAAAAGGAATCAATAAAGGGTGGAAAAATACTGCACAACTACAGAGAATTACCTGATATATACAGGCAAAGTTAATAAATAGCTCGACAAAAGATGATTTTTTCGGCGGAAAAACTCAACGATTTCACGAATTTGGTTCAAATAACCACCTTTATGACACACGCGACGAGAAAATCTATAAAGTCGTCTGCAAGACAAGCACTGCTACTAACAAACAATATGCCGCCTCTCAACCGAGAGGCGGCATACATTTCATAGATGAGAGCGGGCAGCAGCCCGTTGTTCACTTTGCTTGTTTCGTTCCCTTGGGGAGCATGATGATCGTGGCACAGTTGCCGTCGCGCAGCAAGACCTTGTTGGCAAAACGTTGCACATCGGCACTTGTGAGCGATTTGATCGCTTCGAGATAACCGGTGCGGTCGTCCTTGTTCCACATGTTCTTCTGTTCGATGAGACCCTGCCAGTAACCGTTGTTGCGTTGTTGCTCTTCGTACTGCTTGATCTCGAAGCGCTTCACCTCTTCGAGTTCATCGGGGCGCACACCATTCTTGGCCAGTTCGTGCAAACCTTCCTTCATGAGCAGGAGCACCGAGTCACACTTCTCGGGGGTGAAGGGAGCAAATACCTGCATCGAGTAAGTATTGTGCACGCCGTAGTCGAGCGAAGCGTCGGCCCCCACGGAGTAAGCCATACCGTGATCCTCGCGGATCGATTTGAGGTAGCGCTTGGTCAGCACCTGACCAAAGGCGTCGGCCGCCACCGCATCTTTGAGGTTGTAGGGCTGTTCGCCGTTCCAAACCTGGACGAGCATCGCCTGCGGCGTTTCGAGCTGACGTTCAAAGCGGTTGAAGAGCATGCCCTTGCGCGGACGAATGCCGAGATCGGTATACGTCTCGCGCTTTTTCACGGCAGGCAGCGGAGCGATATACTGTTCGCAGAAGGTGCGAAGCGAATCTTCGTTGAGTGCTCCGGTGAAGTAGAAATCAAAATCGCCGGCAGCATTATAGAAACGTTCGCTGTAGAGGCGTTTGATCTCGTCATAGCTCACCTTGTCGAGGTCCGAGATTTTGAGCGGTTCGATTCGTGGGTTGGGATCGTAGATCGTCGAGCGTACCGAGTCACCGAAGGCTTTTTGCGGATTTTTGTCGGCATTTTCCAACTGCGTGCGAAGCGAAGCCATCACATTGTGGTAGGCATCGGGATCGTTCGCCGGTTTCTGGAAATAGAGGTACACGAGTTCGAAGAGCGTACGGAGGTCCTTCGGCGTCGAGCTGCCCGACAGTCCTTCGGTGTATTTTCCGAGGCTCGGTGCGAGCGACACCTGTTTGCCGGCCAGCTTCTTTTCCAATTCCGTCGCCGTGAAATTGCCCAGACCGGTCGAGCTCATCACCGTCTGCACGAGTTTTCCGTTGAGCACATCCTTGTCGGCAAACTTGTAGCTACCGCCCCAACTGTCGGCCGTCATGAGAATCTGCGCGTCGTTGAAGTCTGTTTTCTTGAAGAAGACACGTGCTCCGTTGGAGAGCGTCCACAGCGTGTAGCCGAAGGGCGCTTTGGTGGTTTTGACGATGCGGCCCGCCTTCGGCAATGTGGGCACGAGCGGTTCGCTCTTCACGTTGTCGACATAGGCTTCCACCTTCGCGTCGCGGCCCGCCTGCACGGCAGCTTTCATCTCGTCGACCGTGGGCACCTTCACGTCGGCCTTGTCAGGATACATGGCGAAGAAGACGAAATTGCTGTCGTTGGAGAAATTCATTTCACGCAGCGCTTCGTCGACAGCCTGCTTATTCACCTGTCCCGAAATGAGCTTGTAGTTGTTGTAGAGCGTGGCGATGTCGGCCGTTCCCGTTCCGTCGAGGAAGTCGCGCACACACCGTTCCACATAGTAACCGTTCTTTTGCTTGTCGCGGTTGTTGTAGAGCGTTTCGTAGGTGCTGAGGAAATTGTCGCGAGCGCGGAGCAATTCGGTGCCGGTCACCCCGAAATCTTTGAGTCGCTTCACCTCTTTCATCACCGCCGTCACGGCTTCTGCGTCGCGACCGGGTTTCGGCGTGATGTAGAGCGAGAAGGCATCTTTGGTCTTCGAGAGCAGATAGGTACCATAGTCCACTCCGGCACTGATGAACGGGCAATCTTGCTTTTGGCTCATCTCGTTCAAACGGCCATTGAGCGTCTGCCCCATCATGGAAATCATATAGGAGTGGATCAGACCGAAGAGCGTACCGCGATATTCTTGCGGCAACACATCGGTTTTGAGCATGATCGAGATCGAGCTCGTGGTTTGTTCCTTGTCTTTGTCGATGACGTAGATGGCCTGTGCATTGTCGGGCACGGGATAGGTTTCGTATTTCGCTGCGTTGGCAGGCATGGGCACTGCGCCGAGAATCTGCTTCACCTTGGCCTCGACCTGCGCCGCATCAATGTCGCCCACGATCACCACACCCTGCAAGTCGGGACGATACCACTTCTTGTAGTAGGCGCGGAGGAAATCGGGTTTGAAGTTGTCGACGATCGACATCAAACCGATGGGAAGACGATAGCCGTATTTGCTGCCGGGATAGAGTTCGGGCAAGCGGCGCTCGAAGATGCGCATCATCGGGCTCGAACGCATACGCCATTCTTCGTGAATCACGCCGCGTTCTTTGTTGATTTCCTTCTCTTGGAGGAGCAGTCCGCCCGACCAGTCTGCCAGAATGAAGAGACAAGAATCGACGTTGTTGCCCGCCACGGGAACATTGTCGATGTTGTAGACCGTTTCATCGGTCGAGGTGTAGGCGTTCAGGTTCTCACCGAATTTCACGCCGATGCTTTCGCAATACTTGATGAGTTGGCCGTCGTTGGGGAAGTGCTTCGACCCGTTGAAAGCCATGTGTTCGAGAAAGTGAGCCAGACCGCGCTGGTCGTCGTTCTCCTGAATCGATCCCACCTTTTGGGCGATGTAGAAATTGACCTGTCCTTTCGGTTCGGCGTTGTGCCGAATGTAGTAGGTCAACCCGTTGGGGAGTTTTCCTTGCCGAATGGCGTTGTCGGCGGGGAGCTTGGCGGGCTGCTGCGCGGCACTCGGGAGCAGCACCGTGGCAAAAAGCCCGATCAGCAAAAGTTTTACCTTCTTCATAATGTATGAGTGTAAATAGATGTCGTGACGAATGGCCCTCACAAGGGGCGCACGTACCGCAAAATTAGTATAAAACAACGAAGTCTGCAAAACTTCGTCGGCCAAATCTGCCTGCTGCCGTCGATTTCCCCGCCCTTCGCTGTGGGCTGCACGGGCACGGTGCTTTTGCCGTGAGGAGAAAACACGAAGGGGCGATGGAGCCGCGAGCACAGCGAAAAACGGCTCGCACGAGCCCAAGCGCTGAGGCCCCATCACGTGCTCTATATAATAATGAGTGTCGTCGAGGCGGAGTGGGGGAGTCGACCGGGGGCGCGAAGGCGCGCGAAATCCGGTGCGCGGCATGCCCCGACAACATCATGTAAGAAAGAACGCAAATCATGTAACAACATTCGGGGCAGAAGCACGTACCTTTGCACCATCAAAACGAACGGAGCCCCTTTCGGGCATCCACTCACCTCCATCCACAGACACACAATGAAGCACTCTTCTCCTCTCCTCCTCTCTCTTCTCTTCGTCGCCGCCGTGTCGCCGTTGCACGCCCAAGTGGCCCAAACCGCCGCTCCCGCCGAGCAAGCCGACACCCTCTCCGACCAAGCGACGACAGCCCCCAAACAGGTGGATTTGCGCTCCGCCACCGTGTCCGCCAAGCGCAAGGGCCTCTTCCACGCCCTCGGCCTCACGCAAAACAACGAGACCATCACCGGCCACGAACTCCTGCGCGCCGCCTGCTGCAACCTCGGCGAGAGTTTTGTCAACAACCCCTCGGTCGATGTCAACTACAGCGACGCCGCCACCGGTGCCCGACAGATCAAACTCCTCGGACTCGCCGGCACCTACGTGCAGATGCTGGCCGAAAACGTCCCCACGATGCGCAACCTCGCTCAGCCCTTCGGTCTGAACTACGTGCCCGGCACGTGGATGGAGAGCATCCAGGTGAGCAAAGGCGCCTCGAGCGTGAAAAACGGCTATGAGTCGCTCACCGGGCAAATCAATGTGGAATACAAGAAGCCGCAGGTCAAATATCCCAACATCCTTTTGCTCAACGGCTATGCCGACGCCCACGGACGCATCGAGGGCAATGTGGAGAGCACCCTGCTGCCGTCGGCGCGTTGGGGCACGACCGTGTTGGGCCACTACAGCAAAACGTTGCACGTGCACGATGAGAACCACGACGGACTGGCCGACCGCCCCAAAACCGAGCAGTTCAACCTCATGAACCGCTGGACCTACAACGGCGATCACCTCCTTTCGCAGTTTTATCTGCGCGGACTGAAAGAAACGCGCGAGGGCGGACAAATCGTGCATCACGATGGGGCGATGAGCGACCCCTATCGGGTGACGATCGACACCAAGCGAGTTGAACTCACCAACAAAACCGCGTGGATGTTCCACGACGACAACAACACCAACATCGCCCTCATCCTCTCGGGCTCGCGCCACTTGCAGGATGCCGACTACGACCACCGCATCTTCAATGCCCGCCAAACCAATGCCTACGCCTCGTTGCTCTTCGAAACGCAGTGGCAGCGCACCCACACCCTTTCGGCCGGCTTGAGTCTGAACCACGACGACTTCGGTCGCACGGTGGGCGATCGGACCTTCGCGCCCGGCGTCACCCTGCCCACTTCCGCTCGCGAAACCGTGGCCGGCGCCTACGCCCAATACACCTACACGCTCGGCAGCGCCCTGACCCTCATGGGCGGCGTGCGCATCGACCGCAGCAACCTCTACGGCACGTTTGTCACCCCCCGCGCCCACCTCAAATTCTCGCCCCGACGCAACTTCGTGGTTCGTCTCAATGCCGGCAAGGGCTACCGCACCGCTTGGGTGCCCGAGGAGATGAACTACCTGCTCACGGGAAGCCGCACCCTCGACTTCAGCAGCGATCACCTGCGCGAAGAGGCGTGGAACTACGGGCTCAACATCGGCTACAAACTCCCCTTGGGCGATCACGTCCTCGACCTGAGTGCCGATTATTACTACACCAACTTCGAAAAGCAAGCCGTGGTGGACTTCGACGCCGATCCGCACCGCATCAGCATCCACCCGCTCCAAGGCGACAGCTATTCGCACGTGGTGCAACTGCAAGCCTCCTATCCGCTCTTCGAGGGCTTCAACCTCACAGCTGCCTATCGTTACACCAACGTGCGCACCGCATTCGGTCGCCCCGACGGCAGCGTGAGCGTCATGGAAAAACCCCTGCAGAGTCGCTACAAGGCCCTCGTCACCGCCACCTACGCCACGCCGCTCGAGAAGTGGCAATTTGACGTCACCCTCCAGCTCAACGGCGGCGGACGCCTACCGCTCAACTACGTGCTGGCCGACGGCACCACGTCGTGGAACCCCAATTTCAAAGCCTACCCGCAACTCTCGGCACAGGTCACGCGCAATTTCCGCGGTTTCAGCGTCTATGTGGGCGGCGAAAACCTCACCGGCTACAAGCAGCCCAATGCCGTGATCGACTTTGCCCATCCGCGCGGTTCGCAATTCGACCCCACCCTGGTCTACGGCCCGCTCGACGGCGCCATGTTCTACGCCGGCTTCCGCTACACCATCGCACGATAAACTCAATCACCTACTTTCATTTTTCGTATTTCAAAAAACAGATCACACAATGAAAAAAGTTCTCTTTCTCTTCGTCTTCCTCTTCTCGGTACTCGGTGCCGCAGCCAAGAACCTCCAACAAGTTGTCTTCAAGGTGGAACAAATGACCTGCGTCAACTGCGAAGCCAAGGTGAAGCGCAACATCCCCTACGAAAAGGGCGTGAAGAACATGAAGACCGATGTGGCAAACCACACCGTGACCGTGACCTTCGATGCCGACGTGACCAATGTGCCCAATCTCCAAAAGGGCTTTGCCAAGTTCGGCTACAAGGCCGAGGTGCTCAAACCCGCCACTGCTGTCGACAAGAAGCAAAAATAAGCCGCGTTGCCGGCTCCTCTCCACACGCCCCTCTCGGTTCGTTCCGCAGAGGGGCGTTTTTCGTCCGAGGGGGGGCGTGCGCTGTCGTTGTTGCCCCTCTCTCGTGAGCGCACTTCGAATTTTCTCATAGTCGAGGAGTGACTTGCAATTCTATTCGTTTTTCAGGTGGTATATACGGATTCACGTATGAAGTTTTGCACCGGCTGGTTCTGTGTAGCTTTACATTTGTCTATCGAATAGATCGTGAGCGTGCTGTTTTGTCTTTGTTTTTCGCTTTCTTGCGGCCTTGATTTTCTGTTTTCGCGCAGTTTGCATACTCTGGATTGACAAAATGGGGACGATCGATGTTTTTCGTCTGAGAATTTAGCTATTTTATTTGTAGCTGTCTGCACAGGTTTCTATATTTGTACTCTCAAAACGACAACGCCGGTCGCAGTTTGTCGAATTGCAGTAATTGGTATGTCGATGCGCACGCAGCCGGTGCCTTTGTCGTGCATAGCGCAGTGACCGCGTGTGTGGTGGCGCCGCCAAGCGGTCCGTCTTCAACCGCCTCGGCCACCTCCTTTTCAAAAGATCAATCCAAACAATAAGCTTCCCTATGATGAAAATGACTTTCTCTCTGGCTTGCTCCCTCGTGTTGGGAGGAGCCGCTGTGCTGAGTGTATCCTCGTGCGACAAGTACGATGACAAGCAGAGTGTGCGTGAAACGCCCGCCGCCAAACAGGTCGACGGACAATGGCAGACCCCCGAAGAGACCGATGCACTCCTGGCCGATGCCGGTGTGACGCGCGTGAACGAAGACTATTTCAAGGGCAAACTCCCCGCTGATCCCTCTTCTGTGATCGGCGGTTTCGTGTTGAATCCGAGCGGACTCACTGTCGAGGCTTCCACCTCCGGCAAGGAGACGCGCCTGGCCTGCACCGTGACGGGTACCACCCTCTCCTTGGCCGACGTTACGCCTCAAGACAGCACGTTCTACAAGGTGAACGCACAATACGGCTGGAAGAAGGAAGTGAAATACAAGAATTTTGAATACCCGAAGAGCGCCATCGTGAGTGGCACGAGCGGCTTGGCGGTGAACGGTGTCGACGCCTCGGGGCAGCTCCACGACCTCTCCGCCCAGACGATGCTGGTCACCACCACACCCCGCACGCTCATCGAGTGGCACAAGGGAAGCAACCGCAAGCCGGTGGGTATCCATTTGGACTTCATCGACAGCGACTACTTCAAGTGGCTCGATGCTCGCTTCACCCTTGTGTTGCCCACCGAGACCGTGAACAAGTATGCGGCCGTGAAGATCACGCTCAAGAACAAAAAGAGCGCACCCGTCGAACAGGTTTGGAAGCGCGGATGATTTCCTTCCGTCGCCCAACTGATTCTCCCCATATCGCCACCCCTTTTCGGGTGGCGTTTTTCATGCGCCTACGCGTGCGCGCGCGTCAGGCACTTTTCGTTTTTTGCCTTCACCTCTTCACCCACCTGCGTCAACGCGTTGACCGTCAGTGCATAAGGGGTGAAGGCTTTTGCGCTTCGACCTTCACCCGGGCTGCACACGTCGGGAGCGGCGGTGAAGGACGAAAAGTGGGCGGTGTCTTCACCCCCAACCCCCGAGCAATCAGGCTGCTGAGGCCCCAACGTGAAGGGTGAAGGCAGAAAACGAAAACCGACTGAGACGCGTGGGTGTGCGCACACGCGAGATGTGCGTTCACCGCAATGCGGTGCGCGGGGACGGTGGAAAAGCGGGGGGCGGAGTGGGAAAAGAAGGGCGTTTTTTCCCGAAAGTGGGGAAGTGTTTTTGCGCGCTTTCTTGAGAGCAAGGTGTGCTGTGGAGCATTGTTTTGGCGGAACTGACGTGGGCGCGCAAAATATGACAAGCCGTTCTTTGGACTTTAACGTTCATTGAAAACGCTTCCGTAGAGGGTTGCAATGCATTGAGGATGAGGGGAAAATGTGCGACGCGTCGGGGCACCAAAAATGGAAAATGAAAGAAATTTTCCGCCGATGTGTCACAATCCGATTTTTCGATTGTATTGGTAAGGGAACGGCGACGCAAAAAATGAGTCGGCCGAGGACAGACCAAACCCCTTCGGTGCCGCTCGTTCGAGGCGGGGCGAGAGTCCCCGCAGTCGTCCGTTGAAGTTCCATGTTCTTATCTTTATCGACTATGAAAAACTTTCTTCTTCATTTCTTTCGTTTCCTCATGCGGTGTCTTTTTGCCGTGTGCTTTCCGGGCCTTGCCGCCCGCTGCCCGTCTGTCGTCCCGTCGCTCGGCGCTCCCCGTCGCCGTGAGCGTGACGATGACGCAGCGCAACCCACCCTCCACCTGCGTCTGCGGCAACTGCTGGAAGAGACGCACGAATTTCGCTACAATGTGCTGGCCGAGGTGCCCGAATTTCGCGAGCGCGATGGGCAAGGGCCCTTCCGCCGCATCACTCCCTTGGACTTCAACACGTTGTCCATTCGTGCCATCGATGCCGGCATCGGGGTTTGGCAGCGCGATGTGGTGCGGTTGTTGCACTCCTCGCTCCTCCCGTCGTTCCATCCGCTGACCGACTACATGAACCGGCTGCCCGATTGGGACGGCGTCGACCGGGTGCGCCCGTTGGGCGAGCGCGTATCGACCGAAGCCGCGTGGTTGTGCGGTTTCGCTGTTTGGCTGCGCGCTTTGGCCGCGCAGTGGATGGGGCAACCCACCGCGACGGCCAATGACCTGGTGCCGCTGCTCGTGAGTCAGCGTCAGGGCCTGCGCAAGAGCACGTTTTGCCGTCTGCTCATGCCGCCCGAATTGGCCGATTACTACACCGACAAGTTCGACCTCGTGGGTTCGGCCTCACCCGAACCGCGTTTGGCCAAACTGGGGCTGATCAACCTCGATGAGTTCGACCGCTACACGTTGCGTCAGCACGCCACGCTCAAGAATCTCCTGCAACTCAAGCATCTTTGTTTGCGTCGGGCCTATCGGCAGGAACTGTTGTCGTTGCCGCGCATGGCTTCGTTCATGGCGACGAGCAATGTGAAGGAGGTGCTGGTGGATCGCACGGGTTCGCGTCGCTTTGTGTGTGTGGAGGTGACGCACCCGATCGATTGTTCGCCCGTGGACCACGCGCAGCTTTTCGCGCAACTGCGCAGCGAGGTGCTTTCCGGTGCGCCGTGCTATCTGGATCGAGCGTCGACGCGCTTGCAGGAGCGCGCCAATGCCGCCTTTCGTGTGGCGTCTCCGCTTGCCGAATGTCTGTCTCGTTACTATCGTGTGCCGCGGAGCGGTGAGGTGGGGAAGTGGTACACGGTGACAGCGTTGTACGACCGTTTGCGCCGCCGTTGCCCCTCGGCGGTGCGCGGCGTGTCACTTCAAGCCTTTGGTCGGGAGGTGCGCAGTCTGGGTTTCTCGGTGTCGCACCGCCGCTGTGGCAATTCCTTGCGCGTGGTGGAGCGTTGACTGCTTCTCGCAGTGGCGTTTTCCCCCCTTCTTGATGCAGAGGAGGGAAGTGGGGGAAAGGTAGGGCGGCGGTGATCAACAAGTTTTTGTTTTATGTCGTGATGTAAAAAAACTTTCGATTTTGCAAATAGGATATTTTCTCTTACCTTTGCACCGCTGAATTGAGACTTGGTTGTTAATGTACTTTTGACCACGGGTTCAATTCGCCTCCTTTCGTAGCGGACGGACCGGTCGTCCCATTCTCGTTGATTCTCCCATCAAAAATAATAGTCTATGCATTTTTTGAAGTTGCTTGCTTTGTCGAGCTTGTGTTTACTCGGAGTCGTGTCTTGCGACGATATGAGTGACGAGCCTCAGGCTTATCCTGAGCAGTTGTATTTTTCTAAGGAAGGCGGTGAGGCCGTTGTGACGGTGCGCAGCAGAAGTGGAAATCAAAAACACCTTTCGTGGTACCCCGAAGGAACGAGTCTGAATGATCCTCGGGTGGATTGTCGTGGTAGTGTGACAGACACGACGATGCGAAAGGAGAAATTGGTCGATGGTGGTCAACGCTTGTACAACGACTGGTATTCGTTCACGATATCGAAAGATCAAAACACCATTCGCGTCAAGGTGAACGCCAACCACACCGGAAAAACCCGCAATGTGGAGTTGAATGGTGGGGGATCTAGGCTCTCTTTCTGTCTCTATGTTGTTCAATCTCCTTTCAATTCGAAATGATGAAGTCTGTTTCCACGATTGTTGCGAGCGTGATGTGCGCGCTCTTGTTTTTGCCCGGTTGCGATGGTTCGCATTCTCTGAAAGATGAATATGAAGTGCGATCTACCGAATTGTCGCTGTCGGCAGCGGGCGGTGAACAAACCGTCAGTGTGCTCAACCGAGAGGGAAAACCCTTCGGCAAAGCTTGGTCTTTGTTTAATGTGACCATTCCCGATACGCTCAATAAATGCGGTACGACGAAATTCGTCGACGATGAGGCGTTGCGAATCGATACGTTGGCAGATGGCACTTGTCGAGCTTCGGGAAGTTGGTATTCCTTTGCGATCTCCAAGGATCGTCGGCAGGTGCAGGTGAAGCTTTCGCCCAACCGCACGGGGCACGAACGGAAGGTGATTTTCTATGGCGTTTCTTCCATTGATCAAACCTTTCCGATCTACGTGAAACAACAGCCGTAAAAGGAGTTTGCACGCGCAAAAGAAAGCGGTGCCGCCTCTCTTGTGAGAGGCGGCACCGTTGTTTTTAGATCGTTGCGCGGCGATCGGTTATTTGCGCAGCGGTTTGAGATGGTCTTCGAAGTAGCGTGTGATGCGCTCGTGGAGGTGGATCATGTCGTGCCCCATCATGTTGTGGCCTTGTCCGGGATAGACGAAGTAGTCGGGCTGGGTGCCGGCATCTTCGCAGGCGCGGAGGAAGGCGAGGGAGTGCTGGAGCACGCAGGTGGGGTCGTTGTAGCCGACGATGATTTGCAAGCGGCCTTTGAGTCGGCCGGCGTGGCCCACCATGCTGGCTTCGGCATATCCCTCGGGATTGGTCTGCGGCGTTTCCATGTAGCGCTCACCGTACATGGCTTCGTAGTATTTCCAGTCGAGAACGGGACCGCCGGCGACACCGACTTTGAAGACTTCGGGGTGGGAGAGCATGAGGTTCGTCGTCATGAATCCGCCGAAACTCCAACCGTGCACGCCGATGCGGGTGGTGTCGACGAAGGGGAGGGAAGAGAGGTATTTGACGCCTTGCATCTGATCGGCCATCTCGATGCGACCGAGGTGGCGGTGGGTGCAACTTTCGAATTCGAAACCGCGGTCGCCCGATCCGCGGTTGTCGAGAATGAAGAGGACGTAGTCGCGGTTGGCCATGTAGTATTCCCACGGACGAGCTTGGTAGTTCCACGACTCCTTGACGTTGGTGGCGTGGGGACCGCCGTAGACGTAGACGATGGTGGGATACTGCTTGTTGGGATCGAAGTGGACGGGCTTGACGAGCCGATAGTAGAGGGGCGTTTTGCCGTCGGCGGCCAGGATGCTCCCGCTTTCGACGCGGGGCATGGTGAACTCTCGCCAGGGGTCGGCGGCTTCGAGCAGGCGAAGGGTTTCGCGCGGGCGCTCGGTGCTGCGCACAACGATGTTGCGGTAGGTGGTGGGCGACGACCAGGTGTCGCGCAGCAGGGTACCGCTCGGCGAGAGTTGGGCGCGGTGCACGCCTACGCCGTTGTCGAGGAGGGTGCGGCGACCGGTTTTGAGATCGACGGCGTAGAGGTTCTCGCGGATGTGTCCGCTCTCGTTGCTGCGGATGATGACGCTGCGGGTGCGAGTGTTGAAACCGAGGAGTTCGAGCACCTCAAACTTACCGGAGGTGAGCTGCTTGAGCAGTTGGCCTTTGGTGTTGAAGAGGTAGAGGTGGTTGAAGCCGTCGCGCTCGCTTTGGTAGATGAACTTGTCTTTGTCCCACGGCAAGAACGTGAGCGGGTTTTGGGGTTCGACGAAACGCTCGTTGGTTTCGGTGTAGAGCACCCCGAGTCGCGCGCCGGTGTGGGTGTCGTAGGCGACGAGGTCGCAACGCTTTTGCGAACGCGGCACTTCCATGATGTAGAGGCGGTTGCCGTCGGGGCTCCAACTGAGGTTGGTGAAGTAGCGGTCGGTGGGATCGCCGAGATCGAGCCAGACGGTGCGATCGTTCTCCGGATTGAAGATGCCGACGGTGACCTTGTGGGAGGTCATGCCCGCCATGGGATACTTCTCGGGCGCGGGTTGGGCGATGCGCACGGCCGAGGGCACGTCGATGTTGACGAGCGGATAGTCGGTGACCATGCGCTGGTCCATGCGATAGAAGGCGAGACGGCGTCCGTCGGGGCTCCAGAAAGTGCCTTTGTGAATGCCGAATTCGTCGCGGTGGACGGAGGTGCCGTAGAGCAACTCACGGTTGCCGTCGGTGGAAACGGCGTGGCGGCGTCCGTCGGCGGTGGTGACGTAGAGATTATAGTTTTGGGTGTAGGCCAAGGCTTGACTCGCGGGAGCGAAGTCTTGGTGTTCGATGCCTCGTTCGAGTGGGATCGACCATTCGACGCGACGATCTTTCCAATTGTAGCGAAAGAGCGCGCGGGCGGTGCGAAGGGTGGCAACAGGATGACCGGCTTCGGGGAAGGTGGCGGAGGTGAGCGAACGCAACACGCCGCAACGGGCGGTGTCGAGCGCGGCATTGACCTCGGCGAGGGTGAAAAGCGGCGTGCCTTTCGCATCGAAATGCCGACCGGCCGCATCACTCAGTTGTGAAACTTGCTCGACGTCGGTGCGCAGAAGGGCTTCGCCCCACCAAGCGGTGAAGACACTTTTGGGTTGGAGGTTCCAATAGTTGGAACCGCCCCACATGAGGTCGTCGAGGGTGGGTTGGCGGAGTGATTTTTGTGTGGTTTGCGCCATTCCGGTGAGCGTGAGGAACGAGAGGAGAAAGAGAATGATTTTTTTCATGCGAACAGCGTGCTCAAGCGTGAACGAAAAAGAGGGAACGTCGGTGGGGCCGGTTCAATCGTCGCGGCGCGAACGGGAGAACCCACCTTTGTCGCGGCGTGAATGGAATGAATCGCGGCGGTCGAAGCGGTTGCGGTCGTTGAAACCTTCGCGTCGATCTTGATTTCGGCGATCATCTCTTCGACGGTCTCCGCCTCGGTCGTTGTAGCGGTCTTTTCGTTCGCGACCGTAGCGGTTGTCGCCGTTGCGTCGGTCGTTGAATCCTCTTTTGTCACCGCGCTGTTCTGCTTTTTCTCCGCGTTCTTTGCGGTCCTTTGCGTTGCGTACCCGTTCGAAGGTGTTGTGGCGCGCGCGGAGATTGCGATAGGTGGCGGCCAGTTCGGGGTCGTCGGAGAAATCGATGTTGCGATCGTAGCGTTCGTTGGCTTCGTCGCGACGGTCGTCAAAACGGCGGTCACGATCACCATATCGCCGGTCGTCGCGGTCGTAGTTGTCACGACGGCCTACCGCACGACGATCGTCAAAACGGCGTTCGCGGTCGCCGAATTTTCCCTTTCGGTCGCCGGCGCTGCGGTCGTTGTAACGGCGGTCTTCGCGTTCGTCTTCGTTGTCGTCGAAACGTTTGCGCGAGAAATCGCGTTTGCGGCCGTCGCGGAAACGTCCTTTTTCGCCCATGCGTCGCAGTTCGTCGTCGGTTTTCACCACATTGCCTTGCGCGCGGAAATTGTCGAGCTTGCCTTCGAAGGTGACATATTTGCGGAGTTCGCAATCGAGCGATCCGTTTTGGAGGGGCACTTTGAAGGAGGGGCGCAGACGCATCGAGTCGAAGAGTTCTTCGCGCGAGGAAATGATCCAGGCCTCTCCGCCTTGAAATTCGCGTTTGAGTTTTTCGCCCAGCGTGCGGTAGATATCGGAGAGATCTTCGGGACGCAGTCGTTCGCCATAAGGCGGATTGGTGATGAGCACAGCGGGCATTTCCGGCTTTTTGAAGTCGCGGATTTCGCGCTGTTCCACCGTGATGAGATCGGCCACGCCGGCAGCTTTGGCATTGGCCAGCGCGGCTTCGACGGCACGGAGGTTGATGTCCGAACCGACGATGCGGTGCTCGAAAGTGCGCTCGTTGCTGTCGTCTTCAAAAATGGAGCTGAGCAGTTCGGGGTTGAAATCTTTCCAATTTTCGAACCCGAATTTTTGACGGAACACCCCGGGATAGATATTGCGTGCCATGAGCGCCGCCTCGACGAGAATGGTGCCCGAGCCGCAGAAGGGGTCGATGAGATCGCAATCAAATTTCCAACCGCTCATTTTGATGAGGGCGGCGGCGAGGACCTCGTTGATCGGAGCTTCGACAGTTGCCGTGCGGTAGCCGCGCAAGTGGAGGCTCTCCCCACTCGAATCGAGCGACAGCGTGCAATTGTCTTCCGCTATATGAATATTGAGTCGCAAATCGGGATTCGCCACACTGATATTGGGGCGCTTTCCTTCGCGCTCCATAAAATAGTCGACAATAGCGTCTTTCACCTTGTAAGCCACGAATTTCGAGTTGCGAAATTCGGTGCTGTAGACGGTGGTGTCCACCACAAAGGACGTGTCAAGATCTAAAATATCCTTCCACTCGATTTCTTTCACCGCTTTGTAAACCTCGTCGGCGTTTCGGGCACGAAAATGCGAAATGGGTTTGAGAATACGTACGGCGGTGCGGAGACAAAAATTGGCGCGGTACATCATTTCTTGGTTTCCGCTGAAGGAGACCATGCGGCGGCCGATTTGCACGTCGTTGGCACCAAGCTCGATGAGCTCTTGCGCCAACACCTCTTCCAGTCCCTGGAAGGTTTTGGCAATGAGTTCGAAAGATTCTTGCATTAAAGTAGTCGAGATGGAAAGTAAATTGGGGCAAAGTTACAATTCGTCGGTCGAATGTCCAAACGTTGTCTTTGTTTTTTGGGGCGCAAAAGGGCTCCGTTTTTATTTTGCGAGTTCGAGCCGTCCGTCCTTGAGCAGGAGTCGGTAGACATGTCCTTTGTGAGTGGGGAAATCGAGGGTCTGTTGTCCGTAGCGCACGGTGCAATCTTCACCGGCCAGCGAGGTGATGCGCGCTTCGTGCAGCTGTCCGTTGCGCCAATCGAGATCCACGACGAAAGCGCCGCGTGCACGCAGCCCTTTCACACAGCCGTTGCGCCACGCATCGGGCAGTGAGGGCAGGAGGTGCAAACCGCCGACGTGACTTTGGAGGAGCATTTCGGCCACGCCGGCCGTTCCGCCGAAATTACCGTCAATTTGGAACGGCGGATGCATATCCCAGAGGTTGTCGGCTGTTCCGTTTTTCAGCAAATTAGCAAAGAGCTTGTAGCTCCGGTTGCCGTCGTGCAGGCGCGCCCATTGGTTGAGTTTCCATCCCATCGACCAACCGGTGGCTCCGTCGCCGCGGTGGTCGAGTACCACGCGCGCCGCTTCAGCCAGCGCGGGGGTGGTGATGGGCGAGATCGTCGTTCCCGGGTGCAAGCCGAAGAGGTGGTTCACATGCCGGTGATGGTCGTTCGGATCGTCGATGTCTTTACTCCATTCCTGCAACTGCCCGTAGCGCCCCACCTTGTAAGGAGCCAGATGCGCAAGCGTGTTGTTCCAGGTGGCCACGTCGCTGTTGTCCACGCCGAGAATCATTGCTGCGCGCACCGCCTCTTGCAGGTTTTCGCGAATCACCGCGTGGGTAAAGGTCGTCCCCTCGTCCACCGGTCCGTGTTCGGGCGAAGTCGAAGGCGCCGCCGTGAGCGTGCCGTCCGGTTTTTGCCACAGGTAGTCTTCCGAGAATTGCGCGCACTCCTTCAGCACCGGATAAGCCACCTTGGCAAGAAACTGTTTGTCGCGTGTGAACTCATAGTATTCCCACAGGTGCGTCGCCAACCAGTGGGCGGCCACAGGATTGTAGTTCCACGACATGTCTTGACTCACGAAAGGTGCGGTGAATCCGAAGGGGTTGCCGCTGATGCCCGCCATCCAACCGCGGGCGTTGAAATACTTGCGTGCCGTCACCGCCCCGGGTTTGCGCATCGAGAGGATGAATTCCGTGAGTGGTTCGGCGCATTCGGCCAGTCCCGTTGTGAGCGCCGGCCAATAGTTCATTTGCAGGTTGATGTTGTTGTGGTAGTCCACGCGCCACGGCCCGTCGACGTTGTTGTGCCACAGCCCTTGCAAGTTCGCCGGGAGATTGCCCGGTCGCGAAGAAGCGATGAGCAGATAGCGGCCGAACTGGAAGTAGAGCGCTTCGAGATCATGATCCGGTGCACCGTTGCGATAAGCCGCCAGTCGACGATCCGTCGGCAGGTTGCGCAGCGAATCGGGCGTGTCGCCCAGTTGCAGTTGCACGCGATCATAGAGCGCGGCGTAGTCCTTGTAGTGCCGGGCGAAAAGCGACGAATAGCTTCGTCGCGCCGCCGCTTTCATCCACTGCGCCGTGGTGCGTTCGGGGTCCACCCCCACATAAGCCTTCGGATCGTCGAACTTCGGGTCGAGATTCAGTCGATAGTCCGTGTCGGCGGTGAGGAGGAAAGTTACCTCGTCGGCGCCTTTCACCGTGAAACGCCCGTCGGCATTCTCCACCGTGCCGCCTTTCGCCACCGCGCGCAGGCGCACCACATAGCGCATGCCGTTGTTGTCCAACTGTGCGCGATAGACCAGTCCGTCCTTTCCCTCCGGCACCGGCTTGCCCTCAGCGCAGGGGTTCGGCGCGTAGGAAAGCGTGAGGTTTTGCTGTCCGCGGCGGTCGGCGGTGAAGCGCACCACCAGCACATTGTCGGGGTAGGAGATGAACGCGCGGCGGGTGTAGCGTGTGCCGTCGGCCGCAGTGAAATTCACCGTGGCCAGCGCCGAATCGACCGAGAGTGTGCGCTTGTAGTCGCGGATTTTCGCCTCGTCGATTCCCGTCGCGATGTGGAGCTCACCCATCGTGGTGAACGAGCCGAAGCGAAAGTCCTTTTCGCCCCGGGTTTCGTAGGCCGCTTTTCCGTTGAAATTTTCGCGTGTGAGCCGGGCGGCCTCTTCGGTGTTGCCCTCGGCGAAAGCACGGCGGATGGCTTTGAGCACCGGTGCGCTCGCCTTGTTCACATCCCAGTAGTAAGCCGGACCGCTCTTCACGCCCGGACCGCCGCGCCAGAGGCTCTTTTCGTTGAGCGTGAGGCGTTCGGTTGCCACCGAGCCCATGAGGTTCGCGCCCAAACTCCCATTGCCCAAGGGCAGCGAGCGGCGTTCCCACTCGGCATCGGGGTTCACGGCCGCATCGCCCGCACTGATAGGCTTGTGCAGGCTGTCAAAACGTTCGGGGTGTCCGCTCCACCAACTTTCGGCCCCTTTGAAGGACGTCGGTCGGTCGAGTCGAATGACATGGCCGGCCGAGGACTGTGCCGCGGCCGTCGCGCTGCCGGTGAGCAGCGTGCTCAGCAGAACAAGGTGGTGGAGGTGCATAAAGGTGAGAATTGACGTGTGGAGGGATTAGGCCGGGTTTTGGCGTTCGAAAGCCGCGCGGATGGCATCGGCCGCCGCCTGCATTTCTTCGGCAGGCAGTTGGAGCTTCGGTTTGCGGAAGTCCATGTCGCCCTCGTTGTTGAGGGGGATGAGGTGAATGTGGGCGTGCGGCACTTCGAGTCCGAGCACGGCCATGCCGACTTTGCGACAGGGGAAGGCTTCGCCGATGGCCAGCGCCACGCGTTTGGCAAAACGGTGGTAGGCGGCGAGCGTTTCGTCGTCGAGATCGAAAATGTAGTCCACTTCCCGACGGGGAATCACGAGGGTGTGCCCCTTCGCCACAGGGTTGATGTCGAGAAAGGCGTAGAAGTCTTCGTTTTCCGCACATTTGTAGGAGGGAATTTCTCCGGCGGCAATTTTGCTGAAAATGGTCATGATGAGAGCGTCTTTGCGTGAAAGGGGGCGCGCCGAAGCAGGGCGCACCTCGATTTCGCAAATGTAGTAAAAAAACGGCGAAATGCGGGCGGCGACACTTCTTTTTTGTGCCGATATTTTCCTTTCCCGTGCAAAGGAAATCGTGCCACACCGTCCCCGCCCGACAGTTCGGGAGGGAAAACACAACGCGCCCCACGCACCCGAAGAAGCGGGGAACAACCGCTCAAAACACGGGGGGCGTTGATGGAAAACGTCCGCTTTTACGGGTGAACCCTCCTCGCGCGCTCACGTACGCGCGCATCAGTCACTTTTATTTTTTAGCCTTCACCCTTCACCGCAGCGCACAACGAGTTGATTTTAATGGCAAATGGGGTGAAGGATCCGCCCCTTTTCAGGCTTCACCGCGGGTGAAGGCAATGGTGTCCGCAGGTGAAGGCGTTTTTACCAAAGCCTTCACACTTATCGCGCTGTGGTATAGTGTGTTGCGAGGGTTGTGTGAAGAGGTGAAGGCAAAAAACGAAAACTACCTGACGCGCGCACGCGCGCGAGGGAATAAAGGAGCGAAAGCGATCGCCGGCCGGTGCGCAGCTCACTCGGTTTGTGAGGATGGAGAGCCGGATTGGCCGAGCGACGCTGCACTTTGCGTGTGGATCTTAGATGAGATTTGTCGTTTGTCTTGTGTGGCGTGGCGTTTTGGGGCAAATGTTCGTTCTGTCTATCTTGTTCGGGGCAAATTGCCCACAAAAGCAAATAAATGCCCCGCATGATGCTTTTTTTCTCCCATTCGTTTGGTCGCTCAGTGCGTTTGCTCTACATTTGCCCTACAAACCTGCCGCCCTGAGCGGCACAGTAATCACCGATTATGAAACGAATCTACTCTCTTCTCTGGGCACTGCCCGTCTTGCTCGTGGCGGCGCTGTCTCTCGCTTCATGTGTGTACGATCCGTACTACGACGGCGACGGCTACGACCCCTATAATCCGTATTATCCCTACAATCCCGGTACCGGCGACCAAGGTCGCGCACAAACCATCAGCGGCGAGTGGCAAGGCGATTTCGGCATGTTCTATCAAGTGGTGAATCCCATCACGGGACAAAAGGTGCAATTCGATTCGCGCAACTCGTATGTGCTTTTCCAGCCGAACTATTACGGAGCGCGCTCGGGTTGGGGCAAGCAGATCGACTTCTACAACTATGGTCCGCTCTCGCGCCGCTACCACCGCTTCTACTGGGAAATCCGCAACGGCGAAATCTATCTCACGTATCCCTCCGACCACGGTTTGGACGTGCGGATCTACGATTATTATCTGAGCAACAGCCGTTTCACCGGTCGTGCGGGCGATTCGGGCTTCCGCTTCAATCTGGGCAGCCTGAGCTTCAGCGACTGGAGCACGTACACGGGCGACTACTACGATTGGGACAATGCGGGCTGGAGCTGGAACGCCTATCGTGGCACGGCCGACAGCGCGCCGACGAAGTCCGCGCAGCAGACGGTTCCCCTCGTAGTGACCTCCGGCCGCAGAGCGCACCCTTGAGTCTCCGCCGCAGGCCCTCTCTTATGACACACCATACACTCTCGTCGGGTTCGAGCTCGGCGGGAGTGTTGTGCTTTGTTGGGGCATCCGGGTGGCTTTGCCGGGCTTGCTTGTCGGGCCACTTTTCGAGGAGTGGGGGAGTGCGACAAGATATTTTCCGCTAACTTTGCACTCCGGACGCCCCGAACGCAGTTTGCCCAGGCGAAGGCCATGATGGAGGGCGCCTCACGAATGACTGATCGCGAAAAGAAATCCTTTATGCCCATTTTCCATCTCACCTCCCTGTCCGATCCCGGTGTGGAGGTTTACAGTGCCTTGACCGAAGCGCAGTTGCGCAGCAAAGTCGACCCCTCCCGTGGCGTGTTCATCGCCGAAAGTCCGAAGGTGATTCATGTGGCGCTCGATGCGGGCTACGAACCCCTCTCGCTACTCTGCGAGGAGCGACACCTCACGGGCGATGCGGCCGATGTGTTGAGCCGCTGCGGCGACATTCCCGTCTATACCGGCGCACGCGAACTCTTGGCGCAGCTCACGGGCTACACTCTCACGCGCGGTGTGCTGTGTGCCATGCGCCGTCGGCCGGAAACCACGGTGACAGAAGTGGTGCGCGATGCGGCGCGCGTGTGCGTGATCGACGGGGTGACCGACGCCACCAACATCGGCGCGATATTCCGCTCGGCTGCCGCCTTGGGCATCGATGCCGTGGTGCTGTCGCGCACGGCCTGCGACCCACTCAATCGACGTGCGGTGCGCGTGTCAATGGGCAGCGTATTTCTCGTGCCTTGGGCTTGGTCAGCCGATCCCGTAGGGGAGTTGCGGGCGTTGGGTTTCCGCACGGCGGCCATGGCGCTGACCGATCGGTCGATTTCGCTCGACGACCCGGTTTTGAAAGCCGAACCGCGTTTGGCATTCGTGATGGGCACGGAGGGCGACGGACTGGCCGACACGGTGATAGCAAGCACCGACTACACGGTGCGCATCCCCATGTATCACAACGTGGACTCGCTCAATGTGGCCGCGGCTTCGGCAGTGGCCTTTTGGGAGTTGCGGAAGAAGTGATCGGTGCGTGCCTCCATGCCTATGCCCTACTGCTTGCGTAAGCTTTCGTTACGCTTACCTCCATTCGATGGTTGAGATGGATTGACGACACCGAACCATTACGGCTCAGAAAAAAAACAAGCCCTGCCACCGTCCGCAAGGACGATGTGCAGGGCTTGGACTCGTTATAGAAAGGAGATGGGCAGAAAGTCGCGAGTTACATCGAAATGGTAGATTTCACTTGTTGGCCGGCGGTGGTGGCCTTCGTTTCAGCCGTGAAGGTGCCGGGAATGTTCATTCCTGTTTTGCGGTTGTATTGGCTGCTACCTTGTATGGTGATTTGCACCGTGGCCTGCGGATTGTTTCTGAGGGTCATTTTTCCCTTGAAGCTCACGGTGAGCACGTCATTGGTTACTTCCTCGAGTGTGTACACCGCATCGCAATCGATTTTGTCGGTGTGTGTCTTGCCCGTCCACGAATCGCCTTGGCCGATGGGGTATTCGGGGAAGTATTTCAAGTTGTTGCTGAGGTCTGAGGTGCCGCCCATTTGATTTTGGAACAGGGCTGCGTATTCTTCGGGCAGTCCTTCGTAAGTGGTTTTTCCGACGGTGTTGCCTCGCTCATTGACTTGTGTGATGATGTGCAGCGTAGAAAACAACTGTTTGAATTGCTGCATGGATTGTTCCATTGAGCGATCGGCCTCCTCGTTGCCGGTAGATGCCGACATATCAAGAATTTGTGTGGAGATGGTGGTGACGCCGTTTTCGCGTGCGGTGGGCGTCATCTGCATTTTCATTCCCATTTGCATAGAAACATCTTTCCCCCCGACGTTCATTTCGGTTGTGGATTTGAAATTGTAAACGACGGGTTTGTTGAGTTCGGGAGCGAAGCGGTAAGTGATCTTTTCGCCGTTTTTCTTTCCGCAGGCTATGGCCGCCAGGAGACAGAAGGAGAACAGAAGGAAGTGGAGGAACCTTTTCATGGCAGTGTTTTTTGAATTGAGTGAAACTTAATCTTGAGGTTGTGTGGAATAATGTCATCTCCTGTGCGCAAATATATGGCTTTATTCTTAATGAACCAATGTTTTGTGGTAGGAATTTTTAATTTGCGTGGAAGGCGTTCTCTTTTCTCCTTTCATAATGGTGAGGAGATGGTGCTTTGGAGAACGGCTGTGCAGCAATAGATAGAGGTGAAGGGACGGACAAAAAAATCCCGCAGGCGATGTGAAATTGCCTGCGGGATTTTCGGTGGTTTGATGAGTGCCTCGTTCTCGTTCGATGAGGTGGGGACGGCGAAGCAGGGAGATCAGACGGTGATGTTGAGAATCTCGAGCTGGATGACGCCGCGGGGTGTTTGTGCGTCGACGATGTCACCCACCTTGTGGCCGAGAAGAGCTTGGGCAATGGGGGTGGTGCTCGAAATTTTGCCGGCGCGGAGATCGGCTTCGCTTTCCGAGACGATGGTGTACTTCATCTTGGCGCCGACCTTCACGTTCTTCATCTCGACGGTGGAGAGGATCTGGACGATGTCGGTGCGGAGCTTGGAGGTGTCGATGATCTTGGCAGCTGCGATGGTGGCTTTGAGTTCGTTGATCTTGGTTTCGAGGTGAGCCTGCGCTTCTTTTGCCGCGTCGTATTCGGCGTTTTCGGAAAGGTCGCCTTTGTCGCGGGCTTCAGCGATGGCTGCCGATGCAGCCGGGCGGTCGATTTGCTCCATACGGCGGAGCTGGGCGACGAGGCTGTCGTAGCCCTCTTGGGTCATGTATGCCATGTTGGTATATTCGGGTTAGCGTGCTTGAAAAATGTGAGGTGGGTGCCGCGATTAGTTGAGGTCGGCATCTTGTTGCGGGGCATTGTCGGCGTTGCCATTTTCGGCATTGCCGTTGTTGCGCCCATTTTTGCGTCGGCGGGCTCCACCGCGGCGTCGGCGGTTGTTGCGTCGTGCCGTGGGTTGCGCGTCCGACGATTCTTCTTCCGGTGTGTCGGTGCGTTCCGCCTCGTCGGCGAGATCGTTTTGCGCTCGTTCTACGTCGCGGCGGTGGGCTTCTTCGCGCAAACGGCGTTCGGCCTTCTCGGCGCGGCGACTTTGTTCGGCCGGCGGCGGTGTGGTGTTGGTGTAGCCGGCGGCGTTTTGAGCCTTGTTCTGACGGCGCGCACGTTTTTTCTGTTGTTCAGTGCGCGGTGCGGGCGCTTCCTCGGGTGCCTCGTCAGCGGAAGCGGCGGGTGTTTCGCTTTCTTCTGTAGAACGATCAGTGGCAGATGCCACACTCTGATCAGCTTCCTGCGCAGCGGGCTGTTCCACCGGCGAAACCGAGTTGTCGTCGGGCGAAGCATCATGTTTCTCCTGTGTGGAGGACGTATCGCGTTCGTCGGTGGACTCGGCGACGGATGTGGCCGGCTCGCCAGAGGTGACAGCTTCCTTCGGTTGTTCCGGCTTCAGCTCGTCGGCGATGGCAGCAGGCAATTGCATGGGAGCAAACACTGCCGTGGGTTCTTCAGGCTGAACTGTCGGCGTTGCTTCCTGACCTTGCGCCTCAATGCGATCCGACTGCGGCAGAATGTTGGGCGTGTCGGGCAGGGTCTGTGCAGATTCCGGTTGAGGCAGCGGTTCGTCGTGGCGAACCGTTGGTGCTTCGCTTTGCGGAGTCGTTTCGCTTTGCGGAGCCGTCGTGGGCGCCGCCACTTCGTTCGCTAAGGTCTCGTTGGCTTGAACTGCTGATTCGTTGCGCGGCGCATCGGCATTTTGTACGGCCGTCGGTTCGGCGTCAGCACGCTGCTCTTTGCGTTGAGAGCGATCGTTGGGCTGTTCCTTTTGGGGCGCAGCCGTTGCACTTTCGCCGGGCGTACCTGCCTCGGGGGCTGCGGTGTTGTTTTCTGCAGCCGGAGTCTCCTTCGGTTCCTGTGCGGGGGCGTTCTTTTTCGATCTGGGGCGTTCGTCTGTCTTCGCCTTGGGCGCATCGGCAGCGGCCTCATTTTTGCTTTCGCCGTTGGCCGTTTCGCGCTCCGCAGCACGACGTCGTTGCTCACGTTCCTTGCGTGCTTCGGCGCCTTTGTTTTTGCGGTCTTTGCGCTCGGTGTTGCCTTTTGCTCCGTCTTCGTCTTGCTTTTCACCGCGCGCTTTCGTGTTTTTGCGCTCGGTGTTTTTGTCTTCTCGATTTTCTTTTTGACGGTCGGCTCGTTTTTCGTTGCGCTGCTCTCCGCCTTTCTCTTTGCGGCTGCGTTCGTTGCGCGCATTGTCTTTGCGGGAGGGGGAGCCTTCGCTTTGTTCCTTGGCGATTTCCGCTTCGATCTCGTCTATCTTGGGGACAGTGAAGAACTCTTCGGCGCCCATGGCCGTGCGCTTTTCTTTGGCGCGGAAGACACTGTCGAGGAACTGCGGTTCGCGGCGCAGTTTGGTGAGTGCGTCCTTGGCTGCGGTTTGGTGACTCTCTTTTTTCGAGTAGCCCTTACCTTCTCCGGCGTAGAGTCCTTCGATGACAATGGTGGTGAGGAACGAGGGGCCGTTGGCTTTGTCGGTGTCGGTGGCGCTGTCCTTGAATTCGAGTCGGATGCGGTTTTTTTGGCTCCACTCCAAAAGCTTGCTTTTGAAGTTCACTTCTTTGCTTGCCACGGATTCGAGGTCGAGGACGGCACCGATGATGCGTTGCTCGACGAAGCGGAAGGCGTAGCGGAATCCTCGGTCGAGATAGATGGCGCCCATGAGGGCTTCGAAGGAGTTTCCGCCGAGGTAGGAGTTGTGGGTTCGGCTGTGGGTCTGGCTCTGGATGAGGCGATCGATGTGGAGCTCTTTGGCCAGTTTGCCGAGTGATTCGCGCGATACGATTTTCGAACGCGTATTGGTGAGGAAGCCTTCGCGCTTGTTGGGGAAATGGCGATAGACGATGTGGCTGACGACGGTTTCGAGGACGGCGTCTCCGAGAAACTCGAGTCGCTCATTGTTGAGCGGCTTGTTGCCGAGTTTTTTCGATCGATACTCTTGCGACTTGTGGGCGAATGCCGTGCGATAAAGATCGATGTTGTGTGGGCAGAAGCCCATGATGTCGTAGAGGGCTGAGCGAAACTCCCGATCTTTGCAGAAAAAGAGTTTGGCTCGGTCGAATAGATTTTTCATAATGGGGTGGGGAGGACGAGAGAACGCAGCGCATGGGGGACGAGAGCGAAAAAATAGTTTTGTACGCTTGGTCATTACGTGTGTAACAACCAAGCGTACAATCCGTATTTTTCAATCCCACAGCGGGGAAGGCGTTCTGTTCAGTCTTCTCAGGCTTGATACTTCTTGACGATGCAGCAGGCATTGTGTCCGCCGAATCCGAAGGTGTTGGAAAGCGCCGCACGCACGGTGCGTTGCTGAGCCTTGTTGAAGGTGAAGTTCATGTTGTAGTCGATGTTTTCGTCGCGGTCTTCCTCATCGTGATTGATGGTGGGCGGTACGATGTCGTTTTGTACGGCCAGGCAGCAAACGATGGCTTCTACAGCACCGGCGGCACCAAGCAAGTGACCGGTCATCGACTTGGTGGAGGAGATGTTGAGTTGGTAAGCGTGGTCGCCGAAAACCTGTGTGATGGCTTTGGCTTCGGAGACGTCGCCGACGGGCGTGGACGTGCCGTGCACATTGATGTAGTCAATGTCTTCGGGTTGCAGTCCGGCATCCTCGAGGGCGCGCTGCATCACGAGTTTGGCACCGAGTCCTTCGGGATGGGAAGCCGTGAGGTGGTGGGCATCTGCGCTCATACCTGCGCCGGCAATTTCGCAATAGATCTTTGCGCCGCGTGCCTTGGCGTGTTCAAGTTCTTCGAGTACGAGAATACCTGCGCCTTCGCCCATGACGAAACCGTCGCGGCTCTTGCTGAAGGGGCGGCTGGCGCGTTGGGGATCGTCGTTGCGGGTGGAGAGAGCGTGCATGGCGTTGAAACCGCCGAGTCCTCCGGGGGTGATGGCTGCTTCTGCACCGCCGGTGATGATGGCGCTGGCTTTGCCGAGACGAATGAGGTTGAAGGCATCGGCAATGGCGTTGGTCGACGAGGCACAAGCCGAAGTTGTAGTGTAGTTAGGACCGTGGAATCCGTACATGATGGAGATCTGTCCGGATGCGATGTCGGCGATCATCTTGGGGATGAAGAAGGGGCTGAAGCGAGGTCCCTTCTCTTCGTGAGTGAGGGCGTATTCGCTGATTTGCTCTTCGAAAGTGTGGATACCGCCGATGCCCACTCCGAGCACTACACCGATGTTGTCCTTGTCGATCGTTTCGAGGTCCATACCGCTGTCTTGTACAGCTTGCATTGCCGCCACGACTGCATATTGTTCATAGAGATCCATTTTGCGAATCTCTTTGCGGTCAATGAAATCTGCTGCCTTGAAGTCTTTGACTTCGCAGGCAAACTGCGTTTTGAACCGTGAAGCGTCGAAGCCTTGAATGGGTGCTGCGCCGCTAACGCCGTTGAGAAGGCTGTTCCACGTGGCTTCGAGGGTGTTGCCGACGGGCGTGATGGCACCGAGACCGGTGACGACTACTCTTTTGAGTTCCATAGGGGTGTGGGGATTAGTGGGAGATGAGAGGATGCTACGCTGAAATGTGCTAATGCGCCGGTGCCGCCGAATGGGTACCGTAGCGCATTAGCACATTTGCGAAGAGATGAGCGTTAGCTCACCTCGTTGAGCGCGGGCAAGATCACTTGGCGTGTTCTTCGATGTACGCGATAGCGTCACCTACGGTGGAGAGCTTTTCAGATTCCTCTTCGGGGATGGTGATGTTGAATTCCTTTTCGAGATCCATCATGAGTTCTACCGTTTCGAGAGAGTCTGCGCCGAGGTCGTTGGTGAAGCTTGCGTCTTCACGTACGTCAGCTGCATCAACGCTGAGCTTTTCTACGATGATTGCCTTTACTTTTTCTGCAATTTCAGACATTGTTGTTCTTATTTTGATGATTAGAAATTAGTCATTTCTGAGGTTACAGCTGCAAAAGTAGTGGTATTTCTTCAAACCGGCAAAGGTTTACCCTATAAAAAGCGCGTTTTTTGCTCATTTGCGCGTGTTTTGTGCAGCTAGGTGGGGAGAAATCGGAGCTCGAGACCTTGTTTTTTCGTGAAAGAGTCGCTGCTCAGTTGAATGCGCCTCTGCTCTGTTCAGTTGAATGAGCCTTTACTCTGTTGAACAGGTCTGCGCCCCGTCGAAGGCGTCTGCGCTCGGTCGATGACAGGCTGATATTACGCGATCAAGGGGAGCAGTCACGAAGACACATCCGTGCGGCGCGCAACCGGCGGCGCACTGCGCACTCATTTTCCCGTGATGATTTTGCGAATGTCGTTGAGTTTATTGAGCGCCTCGACCGGAGTGAGGTGGTTGACGTCGAGATGCAGAATTTCATCGCGCACGGCTTCGAGCACCGGATCGTCGAGTTGGAAGAACGACAGCTGGGTTCCGCTGGGTGCACCGTTCGTTTGTCCGTTTTCTCCCGTGGGAGGTAGCACTTGTCGGTTGTCTGCGTTGTTGTGTTCCAATTGGTGCAGAATCACCTCCGCCCGTTGCACAATCGCATTCGGCATCCCCGCCAGACGCGCCACATGGATACCGAAAGAGTGTTCCGAACCGCCGCGCGCCAATTTGCGGAGAAAGACAATGCGGTGATCCACTTCGCGCACGGAAACATTGTAGTTTTTGATGCGCGGGAAAAGCGCTTCCATGTCGTTGAGCTCATGATAGTGAGTGGCAAAGAGCGTACGCGCATGCATTTTGGGACGTTCGTGCAAGTGTTCCACAATACTCCACGCGATGGAAATGCCGTCGTAAGTCGAAGTGCCGCGTCCCAATTCGTCGAAAAGCACCAAGCTACGTTGCGTGATGTTGTTCATGATGTTTGCCGCCTCGCTCATTTCGACCAGATCGGAAGAGCGTCGTGTAGGGAAAGAGTGTACGTCCTGGTGTAGA
>ERZ1674297.113-NODE-113-length-26350-cov-13.926488_pt1 | contig 26350 bp, 19 predicted proteins | sample MGYA00581112_ERZ1674297 | MGnify/ENA primary metagenome ERZ1674297 (study PRJEB41354, sample SAMEA4873322) | human saliva metagenome | biome: human-associated habitat [ENVO:00009003]; feature: mouth environment [ENVO:08000002]; material: saliva material...
TATAAGGTTCATCTTGAGGGTCTCTGAAGTTGTCTGAGAGGCTTGAAAGATGGCTAAACCCCTAGTGGGGGCCTCTTTCAAGTTAAATGTGATGAAAACTTCAACTATCGCGAGAAGATAAAATTTTCCTTGTAAAGCAGTCCAATGTGGGAAAAGTATGTTCACAATAGTGGAATTTTGTTAAAATTGGTACTGCCACTGCTGGAAAGTGTCTGAATGTGTGGTTATTTTTGGGTTCAAAACGCCCCTGAAAAGGGTGAACTGAATAGCAAAATGCCTTGTGAGGCTATAAGATTGTCTCGAAGGTTTGCGGTTTATCATTTCGTGATAAACAACTAAACTTATCTATCACACTCTCAACACTAAGCAAAGATGTTCGGTACGCTGCGATAACCCCTCGCCAGGGGAACGAGCCACTCACTCAAATTTCGGCTCGTATCGACATCGTCTGAACAAGTACCCGAAAGACATAGATGACCTCACGCATCGATGAGAACCTCGCTAACGCTGAGGTTCAACTAGAGGACGTGGAGAACGGCGGCTCTGACCGTAACCCGCGTGACGTTAAGAGCCGGACCATTGGTCAGGTTCTTAGCCAGCTTGACCTGGAGTTCCCCGGAATTAGTGCATCCAAGATCCGCTTCCTGGAGGAGCGCGGTCTCGTGCACCCCAGCCGTACCGAAACCGGTTACCGCAAGTACTCCCAGACGGATATTGAGCGCCTGCGCTACATCCTCACCATGCAGCGCGACCACTACATGCCGCTCAAGGTAATCCGTCAGCACCTGGAGGACATGGAAGCCGGTCGCGTACTGAACTCCATGCCTGCCACCGTAAGCGAAGACGTGCTAGACACCGTCCTTGGCCCGAACGAGCAGGAAGGTCGCACCTACACTCTCCGCGAGCTGGCAGAATACGCTAACACCACCCCCGAACTGATTCGCGAGCTGATTGACTTTGGACTGCTCGAAGACGGTTCGGATGTGGAGTACACCGATTACGATGTGCTGATTGCCCGCGTTAGTGCAGAACTGACCCAGCACGGCATTCAGCCTCGTCACCTGCGCGCATTCAAGTCAGCGGCAGACCGCGAAATTTCCCTCGTGGAAATTGCGGTGGCTCCGCTGGCATCACGCCGCGACGCAGCCTCTCAGGCTCAGGCGCAGGAACGAGCCGACAAGATCCGCAAGTTGTGCTTGCAGCTGCACGCAACTCTGGTCGAATCGGCGATGCCTACCTACGAGTAGGCGCACGAAGACGCAGACTACCGGACAGTCTGCTGCTCGTAAACCCTCAGCGGTTCTACCACACCCCAAACGGGGATTTCCCTCGGGAAACACCACTGACCATGGTGATTCCCTCTATAGTCCCTACCCCTTACCAACGGGTAGCGGCCTCTAGACTTGGACGAAGCCGACGCTGGCACGCTCGGAATTTCTACCCCTTCGTCCAACACGAAGAGCTTTCTCACCAGGGGGCTCCCGGCCTGCCAAGGCTGTTCACTCAACTCAGCTGTAAATGCGTACGGACTGCTCCGTACGCATTTACTTTTTAAACTCCCCTGTGGGATGGATACCCAGAAAAAGCGAGGAGAATAGCGGGGGAGGAGCACCCCCACAGGGCGTTAAAGAGGTACGAATGAATCTGAAAAGATCATTCGCTTCGGTGGGTTCAATTTTAAGTAGAGCCCTCTATCAGTTAAAATAGATTGAACAACCGCGCCTATCGCGCATCGGTCGCACTATCGAATCGTGTTCTACGAACCGAATAGTCGAGCCAATGTGTAGTATTGAAAACCGCGTAGCTAACCTCGCAGAGGGAAGCCACGCGAATCATAGATGCAGATTCTAAGGCCTAGCCCTAGAATCTCACCCCGAAAATCGGGGCTACACCGGAACGAAGTCGACCACATTTGATAGGGCGCGGTGAATCGCATTAAACGGGTTAACGAAAAGGAGGGACCGTGCTAGAGCAGCAGGTAGCCGAAAATGCAGGCGAGGCCGCAGGCACCCATGAGGCACCCCAGGGCTTCGACCAGCCCCTGGATGGCTTCGACACCCTCTTCCCCGTAGCGCCGCCTCCGCGCGGTGAACAGGGCGTACTCTTCACTGACCCTGTCTCCGTGGTCGAGGAAAACCTCGGCTACCGCGGCGCCGTCGCCTGCAAGGCAGCCGGCATCACCTACCGCCAGCTCGACTACTGGGCACGCACCGATTTGGTCGTACCCACCGTGCGAGGCGCATCCGGCTCCGGCACCCAGCGCCTCTACAGCTTCCGCGACGTGCTCGTGCTCAAGATTGTGAAGCGATTGCTCGACACCGGCGTGTCCCTGCAACAGATTCGCACCTCCATCGAGCATCTGCGTACCCGCGGCATTGACGACCTCGCGAACATTACCCTGATGAGTGACGGCACCACCGTCTATGAATGCACCTCCCCGAGCGAGGTCATTGACCTGGTTCAGGCAGGTCAGGGTGTCTTCGGTATCGCGATTGGCCGCGTCTGGCGCGAAATCGAAATGAACCTCAACGGTCAGCCCGGCGAAGAAATGCACGAAAACTTCGAAGGCGACGAACTTGCCGCCCGCCGTGCCCGCCGCGCACAGGCATAAAACACAAAACGTGAATCAGCCCGCGCTCACTACCTATCGGGTAGCGAGCGCGGGCAGAACCTTTAAGCCTGAGAGAATATTCATTGCTCACTTGAGAAAAAACTCAAGATACACCCCTGTCAGACCCGGAAGAAAAGCGAAGATTCGCTAAAATAAAGGGGCATTACACCTCACTCATAAAAGGGACCTGCATGCCCCGCATCGTCAGTATCAGCAGTCTCAAAGGTGGCGTCGGCAAAACGTCCATCACTTTGGGGCTCGCGTCCGCAGCTTTACACAGCGGACTCTCCACACTCGTTATTGACCTCGACCCCCACGGCGACGCCAGCACCGGTCTGGCGGTGGATGAAACCATCCCCGACGTTGCCTCCCTGATTGCCAGCTCCAATGAACGTGCCTTCGCTGAAGAAGCTGGTAGCTCCTCCTGGAATGCCCTCGTCGGCAAGCCCACCCTGCTGACCAATAACCCCGTGACCACCGGTAGCGTGAAGGTGGCGCGCGGTTCGGCTCGTTCCACCCTCGTGGACCGGCAGGAAGCGGCACCGTTCATCCGCCGATTCAAGCGCATGGTGGAGGCGGCAGCGGACGCCTACGACGTCATCCTGATCGACTGCCCGCCGTTCCTCGGAACCCTGTCTTCGATGGGCTGGGCGGTTAGTGAGCGCATCCTCTCGGTCGCTGAGCCTTCCCTTTTCTCTGTAGCGGGCACCGAACGAACCCTGCGCGCCATCGTGCGTTTTCAACAGGAAAGCGGCATCAGCATTGACGGTGCGGGAGTAGTTATCAACAAGATGCGCCCCAACGACAGCGAACACCGCTACCGACGCGACGAAATGCGTTCCCTCTTCGGCGAGCTCGTGGCAGAACCCGTGCTCGCTGAAAGCCCCGTGCTGCAGCGCGCCCAGGGTGCCGCGTACCCGATTCATTTTTGGCCCGACGAAGAATCGGTTGATCCCGCCATTGACTTCACCCGTCTGCTGGCTGGGCTTATGGCAGACATCTAATCGCTGACCTCTTAGCGCAGACATATACGCGTCACTAATCCGCGGGCTCGAATAGTTCTCAACGCTTGAGTGCGTCTTCTCAAAGAACCGCTGTGTTCTCAGCGCTGTGGTTCTTTGGGACGGCGCACCTTTCGCATATCCGTCAACATTGACACCAGATAGTGGGAATAGCCGGTAGCCTCCACGCGTTATAGTGGCAGTAACAGAAATAACCCCGTCATCGAGGGGCACGCTGGGGACAAGCCCAGCCTCAACATCATCAACGAGAGGACCACATGAGCATCGAGAACGTAGAACGCATTGACGGCGTAGCACAGTACGACCTCATCGTCATCGGCTCCGGATCCGGCAACACCCTCATCGGCCCCGAATGGGACGACAAGAAGGTCGCCCTCATCGACGGCGGTATCTTCGGCGGCACCTGCCTGAACGTTGGCTGCATCCCCACCAAAATGTACGTCTACCCGGCGACCATCGCGCAGAAGACCCGCGAGGTCAAGCACCTGGGCGTCGACGCACACGTAGACGCCGTGCACTGGGCGCAGATTCGTGACCGTATCTTTGCCTCCCGCATTGACCAGATTGTTGAAGGCGGCCGCAACTGGCGTGCCGGTCTGCCCAACGTCGACTTCTACGACCAGTACGCGCGCTTCGTCGGCTCCCACACCGTCGAGCTGACCGACGGCACCCGCCTGCAGGGCCGCCAGATTGTTGTTGCGGCAGGTTCACGCGCCGTGCTGCCTCCCGTACCCGGTATCGACTCCTCCAAGGTCTACACCAATGACAACGTCATGCGCATGGACGAGCTGCCCGCCCGTATGGTCGTCATCGGCGGCGGCGTGATTGCGGCAGAATTCTCCCACGTTTTCTCCGCATTCGGTACCGAAGTAACCCAGCTGAACCGCTCCTCCCGCCTGCTACGTGGCGTGGACGAAGAGGTCGTGGCACGCTTCGAAGAAGCCGCAAGCAAGCAGTGGAACATCGTCAAGGATGCGTCCCTCTCCGAAATCCGTGAGAACGCCGACGGCAGTGTGACCGTCGTAGCTAAGCACACTACCGAGAACGGTGAAGAACTGCTCGAAATCCCGGCAGACGCTGTGCTCGTGGCAACCGGTCGTCGCCCCAACACCGACACCCTCAACGCGAAGAACTACTTCGACGTGCAGGACGGCGGCCAGCTCAGCGTCGATAAGTACCAGCGCGTGCTCTACAACGGCGCGCCCGTACCCGGCGTCTACGCCCTCGGCGACGTGTCCAGCCGCTACCAGCTCAAGCACGTGGCAAACCACGAGGCACGCGTTGTGCAGCACAACCTCAGCCACCCCGAGGACCTGCGTGCCAGCGACCACCGCTACGTACCGGCTGCCGTCTTCAGCAACCCGCAGATTGCTGTGGTCGGCATGACCGAAGAGCAGGCGCGCCAGGCGGCTGAACGTGAAGGCTTTGAGATTACCGTCAAGGCACAGAACTTTGGCGACACCGCCTACGGCTGGGCAATGGAAGACAAGATTGGCCTGTGCAAGCTCATTGCCCGTAAGGACAACGGTGAGCTGCTCGGTGCACACCTGGTCGGTGAAGAATCCTCCGTGCTCATTCAGCCGCTACTGCAGGCAATGAGCTTCGGCATGGACGCGCGCACCCTCGCACGCGGCCAGTACTGGATCCACCCGGCACTGACCGAAGTCGTTGAGAACGCATTACTCGGTCTGGAATTCGACGAGCCCGCAAACTAAGAACCCGCCATCTAACGACGGCTAGATAACGTCCGAAAATCGAGGTTTCTAGCGAACAAACAGAGAGGAGGGGATCGTACCTAAGCGGTACGACCCCCTCCTCTCGTTATTGGTGGCCAGAGCCGGTTATGCCTTGTCGCTGTCAGACTTCTGCGGGTTCTGCTCTGCAACAGTCTTCTTCTCAGTCTGCGCGGGCTTCTCAGCGGGAGCATTAGCGGAAGACTTCTCAGCCTTTTTTACCTCTTCAGCCTCCTCTTCCTGAGGCTTCTGCATCATCTCGGCGGTCTGCTCACGCAGCTCCTCAAACTTCTCAGCCGCCTGCTCACGCAGCTCGGCAAAACGCTCCGCCTGGTGATCCGCGTACTCGTGCAGACGCTCGGCAGCCTGCTCACGCAGTTCAGCGAACTTCTCAGACTGCTCCGCCGCGTACTCCTGCAGACGAGCCAAAGAATCCGACGTGCTATCGGAAACCTTGCCGTACATCTCATCCACGTAGGAGGAGAAGTCCTGCAGAATCTTCGCGCGGCGCAACTTCTGCGAAGGAGTCAGATAGCCGTCCGCCTCGGTCAGATCGCGGTTCATAATGCGGAACTCGCGAATACCCTCAGCGCGGGAAACCAACTGGTTCGCCTCGTCCACGAGCTTCTGAACTGCAGCACGAACCGCCGGGTGAACAGCAGCCTCCGGGATGGAGAGCGAACGCGGCAGACCCAAGTGCTCCAACTGCTCGGGCAGGGTATCCGGATCCAGGGTCACCAGAGCCGCAACGAACGGCTTCTCATCGCCAACCAACATCGCCTGAGAAACCAGGGGAGAGGTACGCAGATGAGTCTCCGCAATACCCGGAATCACGTTCTTACCGCCGGCGGTGACAATGATTTCCTTCTTGCGGCCCACAATCTTCAGGTAGCCGCGCTCATCGAAATGAGCCAGGTCACCGGTGCGGAACCAGCCGTCTTCGGTGAACGCATGAGCGTCCTCCTCGGGGTTCTTGTAGTAGCTGCTAATCACGCCCACGCCACGAACCAGAAGCTCGCCGTCCTCAGCAATATAGCCTTCGGAACCGGGGATGAGCGGGCCAATCATGCCAATCTGGTACGGGTTGATGCGGCCAGCCGCAATCGGGGCGCAGGTCTCGGTCAGGCCGTAACCCTCAACCACCTGCACACCCACCGCGTGGAAGAAGTGCGCCAGGCGCTCGCCGAGGGGACCGCCGCCGGAGACCGCGTAACGTAGCTCGCCGCCCAGAGCCGCACGCAGCTTCGAGTAGACCAGCTTGTCGTACAGAGCGTACTGCGCCGCCAGCTTCAGCGGGACACGGCCCTCAACCTTCGCCTGTGACCAGCGCACCGCAATATCGGTGGAACCCTCAAAGAGCGACTTATTGAACTTGCCGCCCTTAGCCGCCTTCGCCATGGCGCCCTCGTACACCTTCTCAAAGACGCGGGGCACCACCAGCAGCATGGTCGGCTTGAAGCTATCCAAGTCAGCAGCCAGGTTCTTAATATTGGGGGAGTGACCGATGACCAGACCGGCATCCAGTGCCAGCACCTGAATCAGACGCGCCAGAACGTGCGCCAGCGGCAAGAAAAGAATGGAGGAGTTGCGGGAGTTCGCAATCTCGGGTTCGACCATTTTGGTGTTGACACTCAGGTTTAGGAAGTGGCCGTGAGTCAGCGCGCAACCCTTGGGGCGGCCGGTCGTGCCGGAGGTATACACAATGGTCGCGATGTCATCACAGCCGGCAGCGGAACGTACCTGCTCCAGCTGCTCATCGCTCACCTCGGACGCGCGAGCGCTGAGGGTATCAAGGTCGCCGTTCTCAATGACCCAGCGGTGCTTCAACTGCATGGGTTCCTCAGTCGTGGAGGCGAACTCCTCAGCCTCAGCCACACGATTCAGGAGCTTCTCATCCTCGACAAAGATAGCGACAGCCTCAGAATGGGACAGTGCCCACGCCGCCTGGGCGGCAGCGTTCGTCTCGTACACCGGCACGGAGATGGCGCCCGCGTACCAAATCGCGAAGTCAATGACGGTCCATTCAAAACGGGTGCGGCTCATAATGCCCACACGGTCACCCGGGCGGATACCCGCAGCAATCATGCCCTTCGCCAGATCGGTCACCATCTGGTGGAACTGCTGGGCTCGAACCGGCTGCCAGTTACCCGGCGACATCTGTCGACGGTAGAGCACCGGGTTGGAACTATCGGCTCGGTGGCGCTCAACAATGCTTGTCAGGTTCAGCGAGGGGTCGACGAGAACCTCAGCGGGAGTGGAGAAGACTTTCATAATGCGCCTTTCAAATCAGGGCGTAAGCTCGGGCGGTCCGGTGCCGCGGGCTGTCCTCGATTTCTCGAGGTGCCGTGATGGCTTTCTGAGTGTTCTGCGCACCGCGGCGGGTGATGCATGCGCCGGTTGGTGTGTAGAACCTTCAGAATTTAGTGGTTTAGGGATGCGACAAAAGCTTGAACGGTGGAGAGGAGATACTCGGCGTCGTAGTCGAGCGTTGCCACATGGTAGCTGCGGGTCAGCCACCTAAATTCTACAGGAACTGAACAATGTTCGAGAAAATATTTGTGGGAGCTATCCGACACAGTATGATCGCCCAGTGAACGCGCATACAGAACCGGCGCCTTCAACTGCGGAATCAACGCACGCGTCTCAGCACCCAAAAGATGCAGCTGATGCACCGCCGCCGTCGGAACGATAGAATACGCGCCCTCGCTCACACCCGGAACCGCAATATCAGACCCGATCGCCTTGAGCACCGGCAGAACCTTCGACACCTTACCGGCGTGACGCATCATCGGGTTCACATCCACCATGTAGGGGTTGATGAGTACCGTACCCGCCACCGGCAGGCGCGCCGACAGATGGGTCGCCACCGTGCCGCCCATCGACATACCAACGACCACCACACGCAGACCCTGATCGGTCAGGCGGCGGTACCCCTGCTCGGCAGAAGCCAGCCACTGCTCATAGGTGCTATCGCGCAAATCTTTCCAATGAGTACCGTGACCGGTCAGCAACGGCATCTCTACCGCATAACCAAGCTTCATGAAACGCTGAGCCAACGGGCGCATACTGTGCGGCGAACCCGTAAAACCGTGCACCAGCAAAATACCCACAGAATGCTGCGCAGGGTTAGGACTAAAGGAAACGGGGGAGTGATCGAATGCTTCCTGGTCGCCCTCGAGGCGACGCGCCAGGGAGTCCTTAACATTTTGGGTCGCTAGAAGCCTGCGCTCGCGAGCCTTGCGGCGCATCCGCTTGAGCGGCTCCAACGAGTTATCAAAAATGCTCATGGTCCTCCTTCGCTAACCTGCGAGAACATGAACGCAGGTGCAGGCTCTATAGCGTACCCCGACCGGCTACCACGGGCACAGCGCCGATGCTGGTATATCGCCCCCAGCGCACCCAATACACCGGTGCGCAGAAAAATCGTTCTCTTTTCTTTAATTATCGCGCGTTCTCTCGCGCCTCTCCAGACACGCTAGAATTGAGCCGGGAACATTCAGAGAGGAGACCCCAATGCCTAACACCGCCCTCTACTCAACGCTCAAGATTCTTGGCTCCCCCCTGCTGCAGGGACTGTACCACCATGACGTGGTGGGCCTTGAGAATCTGCCCGAGGGTCCCTACATTGTCGCAAGCAACCACCTGGCGTTCTGTGACTCCATTTTCATTCCTCTCGCCATGCCTCGCACCGTGAACTTCCTCGCCAAGAGCGACTACTTCACCACCCCCGGCGTGAAGGGCCGTGCCATGGCGGCGTTCTTCCGCGGCGTCGGCCAGCTTCCCATGGACCGCTCCGGCGGCCAGAAGAGCCAGGAATCCCTCAATGCCGGCGCGCAGGTCCTCAAGGACGGCGGCATCATCGGCATCTATCCCGAAGGCACCCGTAGCCCCGACGGACGCGGCTACCGCCCCAAGGTCGGTGTCGCCCGCCTCGCAGTTGAAGCAGGCGTGCCCGTAGTGCCCGTCGGCCAGATCGGTACCGACCTGATCCAGCCCTCCGGCTCGAACCGCGTCCGCCTGCGCCACGACGGCAAGCCCATTCAGGTGCGCACCATCATCGGCAAGCCCCTCAACTTCGAGGAATACACCGACGGCTCAGACATGAGCCACCGCGTTCAGCGTGAAATCGCCGACCGTATCGGCTCCGAGATTCGTGCCCTGAGCGGCCAGGAATACGTGGACGTGTACGCCGACCGCGTCAAGAAGCTCATGACTGATAAGAACATGAGCGCTGATGAGGCGGTCGCACACCTGCAACGCTAAACGTTGAGACAACACCCTGAGACAGCACCCCGGGTGCACACATACGACAGATACACACATGCGCCAGAGGGCGGGATGCGGTACGTGCCGCATCCCGCCCTTTCGTATGCCGTTCTGTCAGGGCGCTTTTCACCCCTCGTATCGCCGACACCGGGTGGCGCCATCTAAACATGTGAGATGTACCTGACTGCAGGGTTAGGTGTTGAAGCAAGCAAGAGTACAATTAGGTCTATTCAGCCTGAAGAATCGCAAGCCAGCACGCCGCACACGGCGCGCCGAGCACCCGAAACGGCGGCTGAATCAGAAAACGCACAAGACCATCCCAATGGAGTGAAGATGAGCAATCAAAACCTCAGCACCTCGCAGGCCCCCGACCACGGCCTGGACACCTGGCGTCAGCTGCACATTGACCAGCAGCCTACCTGGAGCGAGCACGAAGATTTTGAGAGCACCATCGCCGAGCTGAACTCGGTACCGCCGCTCGTTTTCGCCGGTGAGGTCGACGCCATGCGCCAGGCACTCGGTGAGGTTGCTGAAGGCCGCGCATTCCTCCTGCAGGGCGGCGACTGTGCAGAAACCTTCGCGGGTGCAACCGCCGACAAGATCTCCGGCCGCGTCAAGACCATCCTGCAGATGTCTGCAGTGCTCACCTACGGCGCCTCCATGCCCGTGGTGAAGATGGGTCGCATGGCGGGTCAGTTCTCCAAGCCGCGCTCCGCAGACATGGAAACCCGCGGCGACATCACCCTGCCCTCCTTCCGCGGCGAGACCGTCAACGGCTTCGACTTCACCCCCGAAGCACGCGTGCACGACCCCAAGCGCATGTTGCGCGGCTACCACACCAGCGCCTCCACCCTGAACCTGGTGCGCGCCTTCACCAAGGGCGGCTTCGCAGACCTGCGCGCCGTACACCAGTGGAACCGCGGCTTCACCTCCAACCCCGCGCATGAGCGCTACGAGAAGACTGCCAGCGAAATTGGTCGCGCCCTCAAGTTCATGGAAGCCTGCGGCGTTAACTTCGAAGCACTCAAGACCACCGACATGTACGTCGGCCACGAAGCCCTGGTAATGGACTACGAGCGTGCCCTCACCCGCATCGACTCGCGCACCCAGCTGCCCTACGACACCTCCGCACACTTCCTGTGGATTGGCGAGCGCACCCGCGGCGTCAACGATGCACACGTGGACTTCCTCTCCAAGGTCCGCAACCCCATCGGCGTGAAGCTGGGCCCGACCACCACCGCAGAGGATGCACTCGCACTGATCGATAAGCTCGACCCGAACCGCGAACCCGGCCGCCTGACCTTCATCACCCGCATGGGCGCAAAGAACATCCGCGAGAAGCTGCCCGCAATCGTTGAGGGCGTGCAGGCTGAAGGCGCGAAGGTCGTCTGGGTCACCGACCCGATGCACGGCAACACCATCTCCGTGCCCTCCGGCTACAAGACCCGCCGCTTCGACGACGTGCTCGACGAGGTTCGCGGCTTCTTCGAGGTGCACGAGGCTCTGGGCACCTTCCCCGGCGGTATCCACGTGGAGATGACCGGCGACGACGTAACCGAATGCCTGGGCGGCTCCGACGCCATCGACGAGGCAGCACTGGCAGACCGCTACGAGTCCCTGTGCGACCCGCGCCTGAACCACTCGCAGTCCCTGGAAATCGCGTTCCTGGTCTCCGAGTACCTCAAGAACCGCGCATAAAACGCTCACGCTTTTCGCCGCGATAGGTGGCGGAGAGTAGCAGACGCGACAATGCCCGGGTCTTCACTCACACTGAGTGAAGACCCGGGCACGTGCGTTTAAGTAGCGCGCGGTACAAACGGGGAAAAGACGCTCAGGAAGGCGCGCTGCTAGAAGGTCAGGAACGCCTCAATATTGCGCCACCACTGAGACTGCACGAGCGAGGTCGCAAGCCACCAGCCGGTAAAGCTCGAACCCATACCCAGCAGAATGAGCGCGAGAGCCCAACCGCCCACCGCCATACCGGAGGGCGGAGTCCTAAACTGCTTAGCGGGCAGGCGAGGATCCTTCTTCGAAGACTGAGCGGAATCATCAGAAATACCCGTAGACTCCTCAGCCTCAGAAGCGCTCGCCGCCACCTTAGCCTTTGAACGGCGCGAACCCGAGGGGCTCAACGAACGTTCCGCCTGAATCGGGGCGTACTCGCCGTTAGCTGAGATGAACTCCTGCTCTGTTTGTGGACCAATACCGACGGACTGAGTCTGCGGGCTCTTCGCGCCCGCACGACGGTCAAGGAAAGAACCCAAACCGCGCTTAGCGGACTTCTTGCCCTTCTCCGGCTCGCCCTCAGAATCCTCGTCATAGGGAGCGGAACTGACCAGCGGCGGAATACCCTGGCGGTTTAGCACCGAGTCCTCAGCGTCCACGTCGGCAAGGTGCACGCCCTGACCGGTTGCCGAGGCATCGTACACGAGGCTGTCGGGGGAGTAGACATCGTAGACCAGCAGATCGCGGGCATCGCTAAACGCACTAATCGGGGTGTTACGCACCATCTGCGCGGCACCGCTACGCTCCGCAATATCGGCAACAGCCTCCCAGAGGGGAAGCTTCGGCTCCGGGCACGAGGGGGCACGCCAAGCACGCTCGGACTCACCCAGTGACTCAGAAATCTCCAGCAGGGCAGTGAACAGCTCGGTCGCATCCTCGGGACGGGCGTGAGGCTGCTTGCGGGTACACCACGAAATCAGCCCCGCAATATCGCGGTCCGCACCCGGCGCCACATCGGTCAGGGCGGGCATCTCAATGTTGGCGTTGTGGTAGAGCACCTGCTGGTCATTTTCCAAACCCACAAAGGGCAGACGACCCGAAAGCATGCGGTACATCATCACACCGAGCGCAAAAATATCAGCCTGCGCGCCGACCTTCACCTTTGGATCCAGGACCTCCGGCGCAACGTAGGCGGGGGTGCCCATGGGTGCGCCCGCATCCACCTGATCGTCACGGCGGGAAAGACCAAAGTCCGTGAGCTTCACCTGACCGTTAGCGTCGAGAAGAATATTGCCCGGCTTAATATCGCCGTGCAGGTAGCGGTTCGCGTGCACCTCCGAGAGCGCCTCCACCACCGGAATGAGAATATCCAGAGCCTCACCCAGGGACAGGGCATTACGCACACGCAACAGCTGGCTCAGGGTGCAACCGTGCACATACTCCAAGACGATGTACATGACCATCTCGCCCGAAAAATATTCGGTACCCGAAGAAATCACACCCACCGTATGCCCGCCGCCGCCCACCTGGCGCATCGAACGCTCTTCACGGTGGAATTTCTGGCGGTTCGCCGCATCCTTCGCCAGGGTGGGGGAGAGGACCTTGAGCGCGACCGGGTTATTCGACCACAGGTCCAGCGCATAATAGACCTCGCTCATGCCGCCGCGGCCAATGAGCGAACCCACCTGGTAATGACCCTCAATAATGGCGCCACTGAGCCACTGCGAAGAACCGATAGCGGTATCCGGGGCAGCGGGGCGAGTGGCGGGAGGAATAGAAGTCTTTGAAGAAGAGGAAGCTTGGGGGTTCACGGGAGAAGTCCGGCGTGGGCTGGGAGTATTCATACGTTCCCTCATTTTAGCCCGCCCACCTGGACAGAAGCGATGCCAAAGGGAGCCGAGCAGGTGAACACTCAGCGAATTCTTAAGAAGTGCCGATGGCTCCGCACCCAGCTCAAGAACCGCCGGCAATGCGTAAAAAGGAAAGGTTCGCAGTAGAGCTCCCGCGCCAGATGCGGGTCAAAAGTGGTAAATACGTGCTGGCTCTGGCACTCTTAAAAGGTGACTAACGAAAATATTGCTCAGACCTTCGCCCTCGTCGGCGAGTGGGTAACTATCCCCGAAATTGCGCAGGCCCTCGACCTGAAGGTGACCCGCGTACACAACCTGATTTCTGACGGTACGCTCATCGCGCTGCGCGACCCGGAAACCAACGTGCGCAAGGTACCCGCACTGTTCCTGAACGGTTCGCGAGTTCTCGAATCCCTCAAGGGCACCCTCGCTGTCCTGAAGGACTCCGGCTTCAGCGATGAAGAAGCCATCGTGTGGCTGTACACCAATGATGATTCCCTGCCCGGTCGTCCCATCGACGCACTGATTGACGGTCGTAAGACTGAAATCCGTCGCCGTGCGCAGGCACTGGCTTGGTAATCCGGCTTGGTAATCCGGCTTGGTAATAGCGGCTCAGTACTATAGCTAAATAGGTTGAGGCGGCATACTCCGGTATGTCGCCTCAACTTGTTTAACGTTTATATGTGGTGGACCTCTACGCCTTGCGACGTAGCGCATCTATGCCTTGCGGCGCAGAGCACGACCCACGATATCGGTCAGTGCCGCATGCGTCAGCTCGTCCAGGTTCATCGCCTCCAGTGCCTCAAACACAGCCTGAGACTTCTGCTCAATCAGCTGCTCATGCTTGGCGAAAGCGCCCGAAGAAACCATCAGCTCACGGATGCGCTCCACCTGCTCATCGCTCAGCTCGGGGTCGCCCAAGCTATTGTGCAGAAGCGCCGCATCCTTCTCGTTGAGGGCAGCGGAGGTGAGCGCCACCAGCACGGTACGCTTACCCTCACGCAGGTCATCGCCAGCGGGCTTACCGGTCACCTCGGGCTGACCGAAGACGCCCAGCTCGTCATCACGCAGCTGGAAGCCCTCACCCAGCGGCAGACCGAACGCGCGGTAGGCGGCGAGTACCGGGTGCTGCTCGCTCACGGCACTTGCACCGCTCTCCAGCCCGGCAGCCTGCAGAGCCAGAGCGCCACCAATCGTGAAGGGGTGCTCGCAGGAGTACTTGGCGGACTTGAAGCGAATCACGTTTAGGGCACGCTGCAGAGCCGCCTGGGCGTCCTCGGTTTCGAGAACCTCGGAGTAGACGTCCAGGTACTGACCCGCCAGAACCTCGGTGCGCATCCGGTCGAAAATGGTGCGCGCCGGGGCGCCGTAGATTGCGCCCTCACCCAGGGACGCGAAAACCTCGGCAGACCATGCCAGGGTCAGGTCACCGGCAAGGATGCCGCCGGTCAGACCGTAGTTGAACGCATCGCCGCGCCAGCTATTCTGCTCGTGTGCCGCCTCAAAACGCTTATGCACGGAGGGAGCGCCGCGGCGGGTGTCGGAGCGGTCAATAATGTCGTCGTGAATCAGCGCGGAGGTCTGGAACAGCTCCACCGCCATGCCAGCTTTCACAATAGACCAGGATGCGCGTTCCTCGGTTACGGGTGCACCGCCGGCACCTCGCCAACCCCAGTAGCTCAGCAGCGCGCGCAGACGCTTGCCGCCGGTGGAGAGGGACTCGATGGCCTCCAGCAGGGGCAGGGTTTCGGGGGAGATACCCTCGAGTAACTCGCGCTGGCGGGCAAAAAACTCCGCCATGAGAGTGTCAAAAGCGTGCAGGTAGGCTCGCTGCTCTTCAGCAATGCGCTCAGCGAGGTGCGCAGAATCCGCCTGGATATTCGGCGCCGCTACGGTGAGGCTCTCGGTCGCCTGGGGAGTGGGTGCTCCGGAAGGAGAATGGGGAGTCATACTATCCTTGCTGATGGTCGCTGTGTACGGTCCTGATGCGGTGCGGTGTGCACTTCTTCTAGCTTAGTGGAGAAAAGTCCAAGAGAACGCATTTACGAACATGTTTACGATAGATTACTCCCATTTTTCGTAGAAATGTGCTATATTTTCGGTAGGTGGGCGTAGAAGCTATGAGAGGAGGCGACATGGGGCAGGCGCGAACCGGCAAGAACAGCGGCGCAAGGAACGGCCGCGTCATTATGCACCTGGACATGGACGCTTTCTTTGTCAACGTCGAGCTCCTCGAAAACCCCGCTCTGCGTGGCGAACCCATTATCGTGGCGCCGCTGGGACCCCGTTCGGTTGTATGCTCCGCTTCCTACGAGGCGCGCGCCCACGGGGTGCGCTCCGGCATGCCGCTTAGCCGCGCCCGGAACCTCAGCCCCAACGCCACCGTCCTGCCGCTGCGTGGCGACTACCGGCACTACTCCCGTGCCGTCATGGCAATCCTGAACAATCTGAGTCCCTACGTTGAGCAGGTTAGTGTGGATGAAGCCTTCGTGGACCTAACCGGCGCCTATCTGCACGGCCACGATCCCGTCGCCCTGGCGCAGCGCGCTCGCGACCGCATCGCGCAGGAACTCTCCCTGCCCTCCTCTGCGGGGGTTGCGCCCAATAAACTGCTTGCCAAAATGGCGTCCACCGGTAGTAAACCGAACGGGCTGTGGGTCATTCCACCCGAGCGCGTTCAAGAATTTCTTGACCCGAGAAAAGTCTCCGACCTGTGGGGAGTGGGTGCGAAGAGTACCGAGCAGCTCTCCCGATACGGTATTCACACCATCGCCCAGATGAGGTCCATGAGCCTGGACTGGCTCAAAGAACGCTTCGGTACCGCCCAGGGCGAGCACCTCTGGGCCATGGCGCGCGGCATTGACGAACGCCCCGTAATCACCGAACGTGAAGAGAAAAGCATGGGTGGCGAGCACACCTTCGAGACGGATACGACCGATGCCCAGGAGGTGAGCGCTGCTATTCGGGAGCTGAGTCTCAAACTGGGAAAGCGCCTGCGCACCGCCGGGAAACTCGCCGGAGGGCTCAGCCTCAAAATTCGCTACAGCACCTTCGAAACGCACACCCGCGCTATCCCACTAAACGTGCCCGTGGACTCCGGTATGCAGATTGCCTCCCTGGCGTTGGAAGCCCTGCGAGCAGATGAAATTCTGGTGGGTCAGGAGGCGCCACGCGCCCTGCGGCTCATCGGAGTGCGCGCCGAAAAGCTCGCCCGCGCAGAAGACGGGGTGCAACAAACCCTCTTCGACTCCATCGAGAGCGGGGCAAACCCACGCTCCACCAGAACCGCTTCCGCCAGAACCGCCTCAGCACAACGAGGTGGCGGGGGAGTGGACAATAGCCCGCAGAACGGTACTCGCTCGGGAGCTGGCGCTCACTCGGGGTCTGGTGCCCGCCTCGTGAAGAGCGGCAGATGGTCCGAGGTTGAGCACGTCATGGACGCGATTCACCGTAAGTACTCACAGGAAAGCCTCAAGCCAGCCTCCGGAGTTACCGCGCCCGAGAAGAGCATTGACGAAAAGAGGTCATAAAGAGCTTCTGTCCGAAAAAAGGATGCGCCAACCCCACCCCGCGCGGTACGATGGGAAACATACGACCGGAAACATACAGCGGGAAGAAGCGCCCACCGCTCCAGCTGATGCACTAGCTAACCCGGCTGATACCGACGTCATCTTGAGTAGCGACACCTCAAAGGAGAAAACGATGGCACTGTCCGAGCGTGAACAGAAGGTTCTGGACCAGCTCGAAGAACTCATGAGCAATGAGGACCCGCACTTTGCCTCCTCCATGTCTTCGACCGGCAACACTGCGCCGGTTTTTAGTGCTCGCCATTTGGCTCTCGGTATTCTCTTCGTTCTCATCGGCCTGGGCATCATTATTGGCGCGGTCGCATCTAACATGATTTGGTTGGGCGTATTTGGCTTCCTCTTTGCGGCCGGTGGTGTGTACTTTGCGACTACCAGCAAGAAGACCCCGGTCGACTCCTTCCTCGGCGGTAAGGCAGAAGGCGCAGCCCGTGTGCGTCAGCGCGAGCAGAAGGATCAGTCTTCCTTCATGAACCGCCTGGAGAACCGCTGGGACGAGCGTAATAACGGTCAGTTCTAATACTGCGTATCTGATGCGTGTAGCCAATACTGCGTAGCGTTGTCTCGAGGCTGAGTGTCTGTGCTCTCTGAGCCATCTAAACTTCACAAGCGGAAGGTAAGAATTCTCTTGCCTTCCGCTTTTTCTATGCCCGAACTAGTGATAGACGGGTGCTTTAGAGGCTGGTGGGCTGAGCATGCTGATTGCCGCAATCGACCCCGCCATTGGGTCTGTAGCCATTGAGTCTGTAGTTGAGTCAGTGTGTGGCAAGCATGATGAGGGCGAGGTGTTGAGCGAGTGTGACCCGAAGCTGTGTAGAAGCTGTGTGCCAGCGTTAAAAATGCAGAAGAGAGCATAAAAACACTAAAAGATACTCTGTAGGGTGGGGTAGGTGGTGGAAAGTGGGGTAAAGTGGAGGGGAAAGCTGAAAGTCAGTCCTATCGTCGTGCCCTCAAACACGCGGCGGAGGCACCGGTCCGGCACACCCCGCCACCGGCACCTACAGGATGTGTGGAGCAACCACGCTCCCGCAGGCTTCAGCACAACGGCACACATCAGGGGCACACATCGGGGAGGTGAAGTGAATGTTCTTAGGTACCTACTCACCACGAATGGACGCCAAAGGACGCATCATCCTTCCCGCCAAATTCCGTGAGGAACTCTCAGCAGGCCTCGTTCTGACCCGCGGTCAAGAACGATGCCTGTACGTTTTCCCCGCCGCAGAATTTGAACGCATCCACGAACGGATGCGCACCGCGCCCCTGCCCGGACGAGCCGCCCGAGACTTCCTGCGAGTTTTCCTCTCCGGAGCCTCAGACGAACTGCCCGACAAGCAGGGACGCATCACCATCCCGCCGATACTGCGCCAATACGCAGGACTGACCGACAACCTCGTCGTCATCGGATCCGGTACCCGCGCAGAAATCTGGGATGCCGCCGCCTGGGAGGAATACCTCGCCCGCACCGAAGCTGAATTCGCCTCCCTCGACGAGGACCCGTTCAGCCCGCTACTCTAACCGGCATCCCGCCGACGCGACGGCTACCGCCCCGGCATCTCTAGCACCCGCACCACTCTTCCGTAAGCCTTCCCGCAGGACAAACTCTCACAGGAGCACCCATGAGCGTAGAACACGCCCCCGAAACCGGTACGACCGACTCCGGTACTGCCGCCAAGGCCCCCGGCGCATCCATTGAGAACCTCTCCCAGCGTGAAGCCAGCGAACGCCACGTGCCCGTCATGCTGGACCGCTGCATTAACCTGCTGGCACCCGGCATTGAACGCGCCGTCGAGGAGCGCGGCACCGCCTACGTTATTGACGGCACCCTCGGTATGGGTGGCCACTCCGAGGCGCTGCTTGAACGCTTCGAAAACCTTGTGCTGATCGGCATTGACCGCGACCTGCAGGCACACGCCATCGCCGGTGAGCGCCTGGCACGCTTCGGTGACCGATTCGTGCCCGTCCACGCCGTCTACGATGAGATTGACCGCGCCATGGAAGCTGCCGGCGTGCAGGGCATCGACGGCATCCTGATGGACCTGGGTGTCTCCTCCATGCAGCTGGACGAACGCACCCGCGGCTTCGCCTACTCCTACGACGCTCCCCTGGACATGCGCATGAACTCCGAAGACGAGCTCACCGCCCGTATCGTTGTCAACGAATACACCGAAGACCAGCTGCGCCGCATTATCCGCAACTGGGGCGAGGAAAAGTTCGCCTCGCGTATTGCCCGCGCCATCTGCACCGCCCGCGCTAACGCGCCCCTGGAAACCACCGGTGAGCTCGTGCGCATTATCCAGAAGGCAGTGCCCGTCACCGCGCAACGCACCGGCGGCCACCCCGCTAAGCGCACCTTCCAGGCGCTGCGTATCGAAGTGAACCACGAGCTGGAAGCCCTCGAACGCGCCGTGCCGGCAGCCCTGGAGGCGCTCAACCTCGGCGGCCGATTCGTCGCCATGAGCTACCACAGCCTCGAAGACAAAATCGTCAAGAGGGCACTGACCGCAGAAGCAACCTCCAAGGCACCCAAGGGCTTCCCGGTAGAGCTTGAAGAGCACAAGCCCACCGTAAAAATCATTACCCGCGGCGCCGAACCGCCTACCGACGAGGAAATCGAACAGAACTCCCGCGCCGCCAGCGCCAAGCTGCGCGCCGCCGAGAAGATCCGCATCCCCGCCAAGTAGAAGAATAGAAAGCGAAGAAGAGTGAGCACCCAGCACGCATCCCAGCGCCCCACCCGCACACAGGGCGCACCGCGGAGTCGACGCGCCGGTTCCTCGCGCCCTGCCGCCGGTACCCCCAGCGCCGTTGGCTCTACCCGCGCATCCTCTACTGGCGCATCGACCGGGGCGAGCCGCGCCTCCACTCGCGCCCACTCCGGTCGTACCCGCACCGCGCGTTTGGAACCGGTCACCGCATCCCAGCCGGCGGTCCGACCCGCCAGCACCGCTGCTTCGCACGGTGGTAAGCGCACCTCGACGAACGCGAGCCGCGTGCCTTCGAGCGTTCGTGCGGCTGCTCGCACTGAGGAGACCCGCGAGGAGAAGCCGAAGTCGCGTCACCCACTGTCGACGGTGCGCCGCCGAGCACGCAAGCTCAGCCCGCCCACCATGCTCGCTGTTTTTGCGGCAATCCCGCTGACCCTGGTCTTTATTCTGCTGCTCAATGTGCTGATTGTGACCCGACAGTACGACATGGTGGATTTGCGCGCGCAGGAGCAGCGCCTCGTGCAGGAGAACCAGGCGCTACAGCAGGAGATTGGCTTCAAGGAAGCTCCGCAGGATTTGGCGATACGCGCCAGTACCCTGGGCATGTTTGTGAGCTCTTCGCAGGCGACCCTGAACCTGCAGTCCTCCACGATTGAGGGCACCCCCGCCCCGGTGGCAAGCCCGACCGGTGCTGAGGGAAACAAGCAGGAGAACCTGATTTCGCCGCCGGCAGCGGGTTCGGAAGAAAGCTACGCCAAGGGCATTGTGGATGCTGACAAGTCTGTTCAGCAGCGCCACGGCCAGGCGAGCGCGGCGGCTAAGGCATCTGCAAGCGCCTCGGCGAGCCCTGCTCAGCAAACTAACTCAGCTCAGCAGGCCAACCCTGCACCGAGCGCGCCTGCTAGCCCGGCTGCTTCCGCCGCCCCGAGCGCCGCTCAGCAGTCCAGCCCTGCCGCTAGCCCCGCGGCAAGCCAGCCCGCACGATAAACAACATTGACCACAGGATGCGTAGCATCACCGATAGACCAGACCAGCGAAAGGACCACCGCATGAGCTCCGACGCGCGTAAGAACGCGAACGAATCGGCATCCGGTCAGCCGGACCTGACCCGCCGTGGCTTTGTCGCCGGCGCCGCTGCCACCTGTGCTCTGGGCGTCATTGGTGCGAATCTGTTTATCCGCCAGGGCTTTGATCCCGGTGCGGTGGCGAATGCGTCCCGTCAGAAGCGTTTGCGCTCCCAGGTGCTGCCTGCTGTGCGCGGTCAGATTCTCGATATCAACGGCAACGTCATGGCGCGTACTGTGCAGCGTTATAACCTGACTGCTGACCAGAGCGCCGTGGCGACCTTCAAACGCTACAACGAGGATCGCACCCAGAAGGTTGAGGTCACCCCCAACCAGCTGGTGTACGAGATGGTCGATATTCTCAAGACCGTTGACCCGGGCATTACCGACGAGTTCATCAAGTCCAAGCTGGACGGCACCTCAAAGTACTCGGTGATCAAAGCAAATATCACCCCGGAAATTTTCAATAAGATTGATGCCCTGGGTGCGCCCTTCATCTACGGTGAGGCGTTCTCTCAGCGCCTGTACCCCAACGGTAGTGTGGGCGGTTCCGTGGTCGGTAAGTACAACATTGTTGAAGAGGCAGACGGCAACGGTACGGGCGGTACGGTGTCCCGTAACTACTCCGTGGGCATTGAGCGTGTCTTTGAGAAGGAGCTTGCCGGTACCCCCGGTGAGCGCACCTACGAGATTAGCGCTGATGGCGTGCGTATCCCCGTAGCGAAGGAAGAGCAGCGCCTGGCGGTGGACGGTAAGAATATTCGCCTAACCATTAACCGTGATGTGCAGTATTTTGCGCAGCAGGTGGTGCGTGCCCGCGCCGAGGAGCTGAAAGCTGAATGGTGTACCGCCATTGTTATGGATGTGCGTGACGGCTCCATTTTGGCTCTTGCTGATTCCTCCACGATGGACCCGGGCGCGGCAACCATTGAGGACGCGGCGGACATGACCCCGCGCGCTATTTCGCAGAGCGTGGAGCCCGGTTCGACCGAGAAGATGCTAACTGCTTCGGCGCTGATTGAGCAGGGCCTGACCACCCCGACGAGCGTGTATGACGTGCCCGCGACCCTCACGATTGACGGCCAGACTTTCAAGGATGCGTTTGAGCACGGGGCGCAGCGGCGTACTTTCTCGGGCATTATTCATGACTCGATGAACACCGGTACGGTGCTGGTCGGTCAGAAGCTCAGCAAGGAAGAGCGCTACAACTGGTTGAAGAAGTACGGCGTCGGCGAGTTTACCGGCATTGAGCTGACCGGTGAGGAGCAGGGTATAATCGCTGATTGGCGTGATTGGGATGGCCGTCAGCAGTACACTGTGCTGTTCGGTCAGGGTGTTGCGCAGACTCCGCTGCAGACCGCCATGATTTTCCAGGCGCTGGGCAATAAGGGCGTTCGTCTGAAGCCGCGCATTGTGGACGCGATCATTGACGCCGACGGTACCGAACATAAGCGTGCCGTAGAGCCTGGCGAACGCATGGTCAGCGAGGAGACTGCCGCTTCCTGCCTGACTCTCATGGAGAATGTGGTGGAGCAGGGCCACGCCCGTCCGGCGAAGGTGACCGGCTACCGCGTGGGCGGTAAGACCGGTACTGCGGAAACCCCGAGTGAGAAGGGCGGCTATGACGGCAACACGACTTCCTTCATTGGCGTGGCGCCGATTGAGAACCCGCAGTTCTTGGTGGCGGTGACCATGCAGCGTCCTGAGGGTACGGTGGGTACGAACGGTACGACGGCTGAGTTCTCCAAGATTATGGAGAAGACTCTGCACACCTATAATGTGCCTCGTTCTACCGGTGAACCGGAGTTGATTCCGCTTTTTGCTGAGGACAGCCCCAATAAGACGAGCTAAAGGCGAGCGGGGGAGAGGCGCCCGGTAGCTGATTCGTGATGAAGAAGCGCCGGTACTGAACACCTGTCGAAGCCTAAAGACCGTAGAATATTGAATGACCCTGTGTGCCTTGAGCGCATTGACCATACAGAGCTCACCGCTTCGGACAGCGGAGAGGAAAGAAGGACGATGGATACCGCATCTCACGCACCCGGCCAGAACCTGCTGGGCGGCGACGCTCAGACTCTGCGCCCGAATGCTGTGCGCCCGGTGAGTTTGGCGCACCTTCGCGAATATCTGCAGGGATTGGGTGCTCAGGTGAGTGCCCAGCCGCCTAGTGGCGTTCAGGGTTCTGAATCCGGTGATTCTGTTGAGGTCACCGGTATCAGCATGGACTCCCGAGGCGTTCGCCCACAGGACCTGTACGTGGCTCTGCCCGGTGCGAAGGTGCACGGTGCGCAGTTTGCTGAGGCTGCGTTGAAGCTGGGTGCTTCCGCTATTTTGACGGATGCTGCCGGTGCGCAACTGCTGGGCGAGGCGCCGGTGCCGCTCCTGGTGACTGAGAACCTGCGCGAGTACGTCGGTCCGTTGGCTGCGCTGATTTATGGTTCGGCGTCGTTCCCCGCTACTCACCGTTATGCGGTGACCGGTACGAACGGTAAGACCACCTCCACCTACATGCTGGAGTCGGTGTTCCGTACCGGCCTGGGTGTGAAGACCGGTCTGATTGGCACTATTCAGATTCTGATTGATGGTGTCTCGGTTCCTTCGAAGATGACCACCCCGGAGTCTCCTCACGTGCATTCTCTGCTGACGATTATGGGTCAGCAACAGGTGCGTTGCGCGGCGATGGAGGTGTCTTCGCACGCGATTGATTACCACCGTGTGGACGGTGTGAAGTACGCGGTTGCAGGCTTTACGAATCTGACCCAGGACCACCTGGATTTGCACGGCACTATGGAGCATTATTTCGACTCGAAGGCTCAGCTGTTCACCCCCGAACGTGCCGAGCTGGCTGTGATTACTGCTGATGACGAGTGGGGCGAGAAGATGTTCTCCGCCGCTTGCGAGCAGATGGGTGCGCAGCAGGTGCACCGTCTGGTGACTGCGCGCGGTGCCGGTCTGGCTGAGGTGCCCGCAGAGTTTGGTGCCCGCGACTGGGCTGTGGTGAAGGTTCAGCGTGAGGGCCTGGGCCACCGCTTCCACGTGGCTAATGGCGCAGGTGAGAGCGTTGAATGCTACACCGGTCTGCCCGCTGACTTTAACGTTTCGAATGCTGCGCTGGCGGCCCTCATGGCGTACCTGGACACTGACTCCGCTGAGCGTGAGCGCCTGTTGCCCGAGCTGGCGTCCGGTTCGGCTCTGACTCCGGTGGTGCCGGGTCGTATGCAGCTGATTTCTCTGGCTCCGCACGCGATTGTGGACTTCGCCCACAACCCTGACGGACTGACCCGTGCCCTGGAAGCAATGGACCGCCCCGGCGACGGCAAGGTCATGATTGTTTTCGGCGCGACCGGCGAGCGTGACCAGCTGAAGCGCCCGATTATGGGTGCGATTGCGGCACAGTACGCAGATATTGTGGTTGTGACTGATGACGACCCGCACGGTGAGGCGCCCGAGCCGATTCGTGCCGCCGTTGAGGAGGGCGCGCAGAAGGCTGAGAACCGCCGAGCCACCCAGATCCTGAATATTTCTCCGCGTGCCGCCGCTATTGATGCGGCAATTGCCCTGGCGGGCGAGCATGATGCCATCCTGATTGCTGGCCGCGGCCACGAAACCGAACAGGATGTTGACGGCGTGGATATCGCCCTGGATGACCGCGTTGAAACCGCCCGTGCCCTGCGTGCGCACGGTTTCGAGATTCTGCCTGACTACCAGCGCATGCTCGATGAAAGTGACTCTAAGACCGCTGAAGGTATGGTGAAGAATGATTAAGCTCAGCGCCGCCCAGATTATTGAGGCAACCGGCGGCACCGCTATCGGCCTGGAGGGCCGTGAGGAGCAGGTGTACGCAGACTTCGCCACCACCGACTCCCGCGAGGTGCAGACCGGTACCCTGTTCGTGGCGAAGCCCGGCGCGGTCACTGACGGCCACAGGTTCATCCCCATGGCGTTTGAGAGGGGCGCGACCCTGGCGCTGGTCGAGCGTGAAGTACTCGACGAGCAGGGCGTGCCCTACCCGAGCATCCAGGTGCCCGATGTGGTGCTGGCGATGGGCGATTTGGCGCGCTATTCCATTGAACAGATGCGCGCTCAGGGTGAGCTGACCGTTATCGGTATTACCGGTTCTGCAGGTAAGACCACCACCAAGGACCTTCTTGCCGCCATTTTCACCCCGGAGGGCCCGACCGTTGCCCCGGTCGGCTCCTACAACAGTGAGGTGGGCGTGCCCCTGACCGTTTTCCGTGCGGATGAGTCCACCCGCTACCTGGTCATTGAGATGGGTGCGGACCGTGTAGGCAACATTGAGTACCTGGCGAATATTGCGCACCCCGATCACGGCGCAATCCTGAAGGTTGGTACCGCGCACGCTGGCGAGTTCGGCGGCGTGGACAATATTGAGCGCACTAAGGGCGAGCTGGCTGAGGGCGTTCAGCCGACCGGCTCCCTAGCTCTGAACGCTGACGATGAGCGCGTGCTGCGCATGGCGTCGCGTTCGGTTGCACCCATTACCTACTTTGGCGTGGGCGAGAAGACCGACGCGAACGGTCAGCCCTACGAACGCTACGTGGCGGCGCTGAACCTGCGCACCACCGACGCTGGCTGCCCCGAGTTCACTCTGCGCCTGCCTGACGGTAGCGAGTACGAGATTTCCTCGCAGCTGATTGGTGAGCACCACGTGCACAACCTGCTGGCTGCGGCGACGATTGCCTACAACAGCGGTATTTCGGGTGAGAAGATTGCTCGCGCGCTCAATAAGGCGGCGGCGGCTTCGAAGTGGCGTATGGCGCGCACCGACCGCGCTGACGGCGTGACCGTCATTAACGACGCCTACAACGCGAACCCCGAGTCGATGGCTGCGGCACTGCGCACCCTGGCGCAGCTGGGCCGCACCGTTGACCCTGCAACCGGTCAGCCGCACCGCACCTGGGCTGTTCTGGGTGCCATGCTGGAGCTCGGTGACGCCTCCGTGGAGGAGCACGACCGCATCGGTCGCCTCGTGGTGCGCATGAACATTTCCAAGCTGATTGCTGTGGGCGACGAGACGAAGCCCATCTACAATGCTGCTCATCTGGAAGGCTCCTGGGGTAATGAGGCGACCTGGGTGAAGACCCCGGAAGAGGCAGAGCAGATTCTGCGTGCCGAGGTTCGCCCCGGCGACATTGTGCTTTTCAAGTCCTCGAACGGCGCGAAGCTGGGCATTCTGGGTGACCAGGTTGCTTTCGCCGAGTACACCTTCGGCGCTGAGGAAGAGCAGGCACCGACTTGGCTTTCTGCCGGTGACTTTGTTGAAACCACCGATTTGAGCGACCACCTTGCCGCTCACCTGGACGGTACCGCTAATGGCGACCGTACTTCGACCGAACAGACCACGAACGAAGGGTAGCGCTTTATGATTACCGTGCTGATTGCTGGAATCTTCGGATTCCTCATCTCCCTCACCGCGCTGCCGGTGTTCATCAAGAAGATGAAGTCCCTCAAGCTCGGCCAGCTCATCCGTGAGGAAGGCCCGGCGGCCCACCAGCACAAGGCGGGCACCCCCACCATGGCGGGTCTGATCTTCATCCCCGCGGCGATTCTCGCCTACTTCTTGACCCTGGCGGTGAGCGCGCTGCTCTTCGGTACCGCGCCGGTACCGACCGCTACCGCGTGGCTGACCATCGCCTTCACCCTGGGCATGCTCGGTGTGGGCGCGGCGGACGACATCATGAAGTTCCGCAATAAGGGCAACGAGGGCCTGACCGAGAAGCAGAAGACCATTGGTCTTCTGGGCGTGACCCTGCCCTTCGCGTACCTGGC
>ERZ1674297.119-NODE-119-length-25366-cov-7.465845_pt1 | contig 25366 bp, 17 predicted proteins | sample MGYA00581112_ERZ1674297 | MGnify/ENA primary metagenome ERZ1674297 (study PRJEB41354, sample SAMEA4873322) | human saliva metagenome | biome: human-associated habitat [ENVO:00009003]; feature: mouth environment [ENVO:08000002]; material: saliva material...
CTTTCCATCAAAATGATGCCCACCTTAACCAGAATGTTGAGCTTTCGATATAAATGCCGCGGGTCTGTTTTTATTGTAGTAGCTGCCATAGGGAATAACTTATCGAGTAGAAGACAAAGTTACGAAATGCTTTCATTACTCACACCGAAAGTAGGCAAAAACAAAAGCCTCAATCTGCATTTGCAAATTGAGGCTCTGTTATCGGCGCGGTGCATCATTTTTTGTTCTTGGCTGCATCGCTGTTTTCGTAAACATCTTTCAGAGAATCTCTGCGTTCGTAGATTTTCTCGGGGTTCTTTTGACCTTCTTGCGTAATGGTGGTCTCACCATGACGGCTATCGGTCAGGATCAGATGCCACTTGCTGTCTTGATAGACCGGAGTGAAATACATCATTGTCGTCGCGTCGGGTGCTCCGTTGCGCCCTTTCATGAGTACCACGTTGCAGGCCACTTCATTTTTATCGGCGGCGTAGAACTTGACATACTCGATGGAGTAAGCATCAAAATCGAAGTTTTTCCAGAAGCTGACGTAGTCGTCCATCTCCTTATTTGAGAGGAGCTCCATCTCACTTCCGGCACCTGCGGGACGAGAATAAAGCATCTGCGCCGCATCGTAGTACTTTTTGTTCTTCAAGAAGCCAAAGAATTGCGCGATGGTCTGCTGCACATCTGCCGTATCCTTCTTAGTCATGCTTTGTTCGAACTCGGTAGGTTGCGGTCCTTGTTGCTTTTCGGACTTGCAACCGGTGCAAGCCGTGAAGAGCATGCCCACTGTCAGAAGCGTTAAAGCGAGGAATTGTTTCATCTTCATGTCCTTAAAATAAAAAGCAAAGAGCAGGCAGGCAAGCCTGCACTGCTCTTCGCATTATTCATTACGTCTTGTAATCGAGAGATTACTTGCGACGCGTGTTGTTCGTGTCGTTGTTGAGCGTACCCTTGATGGTTACGGTGATGTGTGCGTCGAATGCACCCCACGAGTAAGCCACCTTAACCGGTACACGCACGTGGTAGTCCTTGAAGGCCTTCTGCTGCGTGGTGTAAGTGAACGAGGGCAGATGATTTACATCATAAGCTGCGTAACCGGGCACGAGAGCCGACGGGGGCAATACGACAGCCGTACCACCACTCATGTGGAGACCACGGTCACCGAAGGTCTGAACGAGCTTGGTGTTGCTGATGTTGCTACCGTTGAGGTCTGTCGTCCATTCGCTTTCGTTGGCTACGTAGATTGCGCTGACACCATAGAGGTTCTCGAGCGTTACGCGATCGTTAGCCAAGATTGCGGCAGCGTTGCGATCGCGCCAGTCAATGAAGTTGGCAATGTTGGCGAATGCAAGCGATTGCGTGGTCGTGCCGATGTTTGCATCGGTGAATTCAACAGCACCTTCGAAGTTGAGGTCGAGCGGACGGAGGAACTTCACATCGAATTCCGTGTCGCCGTTCGTCTTAACCACCTTCTCTTCGCCCTGTGCGCAAACCGTAGTTACATAACCTACGCGAGCTGTGAGGGTCTGAAGCTTGTTGAGTTCCTTGTGACCTGCATTGTTCAAGAGAACCTGCGTGGTCGGGTTGTTGAGCAACTCGATGGTACCTACCTGATCGTTGGTGATCTGAGCGATCTTCTTGCCATTAGCATAGAGTTCGCTACCCGTATTGTTGACGGTGAGCTTGTACATCTTACCATCCGTTCCGGGAACGACGTCTTCCTTAGGCGTAACGAAGCGCCAGCCGGAGTGTACCGAATTCAAGACAGCCTGAGAGTAGCCCGTGAGAGGAGCAATCTTCACAGTACCGTTCAGGTAGCTCTCGTTGATCGAGTACATGAACTTCTCGAAGCGGTTGAACTGCGTGTTGTTGGGTTCGATGTAGAAGTGCATACGCAATTCCTGCTCATCCGTGCGGATGTTGTTCTTGAACCAGTCGTTGCTGATGCGCTTACCGGCGAAGGTAGCAACAGGAGCAGCCTGTTCAGTTGCAGGATTGTAGTTCAACTTCACAAAGAAGCGAACGCTGGGATCGCCCTTCTTCTGCACCTTGACGTAAGTAGTCACCGTTTCACCGGCCTTGAGGCTGGCAACCTGAGACTTCTTGATGTTGTCCCAAACGAGGTTCTTGCCATCGGCGCTAAGTTTCACCTGACCGAGCACCTTGTTGGCGGGTGCAGCAGCAGCAACTTGGTTGTTGAAGGTGAATTGCGTCAGTTCGCCTGCATTGTTCTTCACGAATTCCCACTCATTAGCTTCGAGCGAAGCCTTGTCCTTGATGACCTTAGCGAGATCTTCTACCTTAGCAGAGTATGCGTCAGCCGCATTTTCGTTGTTGCTGCAGGTGAACTTGAGTTCGTTCTTGTTGGTGAAGTCCGTGATAACAGCGTCCTTCTGCGAGATGTGTACCGTGAAGAAGCCGAGCGTAGCAACATCTTCCGTACCGTGAACGAGAGTTACACGAACGGTTGCCGTCTTACCTACGTTTACGAAGGGTTTGCTGGCATCGTACTTCGCCTTGATGAGACCGGTCTTGCTGTCGAGCGTGAATGCTTCGTAAGACTTGTCGTTAGCGTCAGTCTTCACGAGACGATATTCGTAGTGGAAGCCGTTCTTCGTGAGGCGGCTAACAGCGTCAGCAGCCGTTTGATCCATCATGACAGTCTGCGCAACACCACGATTAAATTCCACGCCGTTGGTGCGGATCTTCGTAGCGATGGCCAAGGAGTCACCCTCGTTGTTGATGTCCCAACCGCTCGTCGGAACATCCTTCGTCAAGCCGGCATATTTCTTCTGATCGATATCATAGATAAGCAGGCTAGAGAAGCTATTCGTGTAGATAGCATCGTAAGCAGAAGTGATGATGCGGGGCGTAGCACCGGGAGCCTTGTACTGAAGAGCAGCGGTGGTTACCATCTTGTCAACATCGATGTCCTTCGTTGCGCCCTGGATGTCGAGGACGAGCTTCAGGAGACCGTTATCAACCGTAGCCTTCTTCACCTTGATCACAGCAGCGCTGTTCGTACCGCGGTAAGCGCGATCGATGGGAAGGTAAGTGAAGTTGGCAGCAGCCGTGTCGATCTTCGCACCTGCGGGGTTGAGGTGATAAACAGCCTCAGCGTAACGGCTGGTGAGCACAGGAGCGCCACCTACCTGCGAGGGAGCCTGCTTATAATCCACAACACCGTTCACAACCTTGTTCACATTCCACTTGTTGTAGCTGAACTGGTTGCTTTCGATGGCTTCGATACCACGATAGTAGCTATCGGGGATGAGTTCGAGACCAACGAGGAGGTTGTATTCGAGGAAGTTCAGGCGCTCGTTGATCTTAACGATCTGTTCCTTGATGGGATCAACCTGATCTTTGATCATCTTTTCAACCTCAGCCTTCGTGGGACGATCAGCAAGCGCGGTCTTCACGTCAGCGAGTTCCGACTTCACTTTACCGAGTTCGGTCTCGAGGTCAACGAGCTTCGCCTTGTTGTCAGCAGCTGCCTTCTTGTTGTCAGCAACACCTTGTTCGAGCACGGCCACCTTCTGCAGAGCTGCGATTTGCTCAGCGCTGAGGAAGTTCTTCGTTTCAACTGCCTTGAGACGACCTTCGAAGGCGTCGATCACAGCTTTCTGTGCATCGATGCGATCGCTGAGTGCCTTGTCAGCCTTAACGAGATTTTCAGCCTTTTCGTTGCAAGCCTTTTCAAGTGCATCCACGTTACCCTGAACAGCCTGGATCTTGCTAAGGATGTCAGCAACCTTGTCGTTGAATGCAGTCTTGTCAACCTTGCCGTCGATGAGCGTCTGCAACTGAGTTTTCGCCTCTTCGAGACCCTTCACCTTCGTTTCGAGCGTTGCGATGTTGGCGAGAGCGTTCTGAAGCTGAGTAGCCTGAGCCTGAACCGTTGCGTTGGTAGCATCGAGATCAGCCTTCTTAGCGTAGGGATCGAGGTCCGACTTCTTAGCGTAGTCAGCGAGCTTGGCTTCGATCTCGGCAGCCTTCTTGTTAGCGGCATCGAGCTGACCCTTCAAGGTGGTGATTTGGCCATTCAGGTCGTTCTTGACCGTTACGAGATCAGCCTTGTCGGCAGCGATCTCTTTGCGAATGGCAGCAAAATCATCATCGTAGTCCTTGCAGGACACGAAAGAGCAAGCAGGGGCTGCCACAACGAGCAAACCGAGCAATGCGCCATTAATGATTTTCTTGTTCATTAGGTTATGAATTGAGTTTATAATTTGCTGTTTCCGTATCTCGTTGGTTGATTTTCATCAAGTTATGCAACCTAACACACCGACCTTTCGAGAATTGGAACGGGCACTGAGAGTTCTTTTCGTGCGACTAACGCGTCGCGGTTGCGGTTCGTGAGGATATATTCCACTCCTTCACTGACGCTGCAAATTTAGGAATAAAATGCGAGTTGCCAAACGTTTTGCGTAGGAACTTGTATTTTTTTCGGGCAACCTCCCGTCCGATGTCCATCGGGTGCGGAGGAAGGAGCGTCAATATAGCGTATTTGCGGCTCCCCTCTTCTCGCCGCGGAACAAAGGTAAGCGACTGAAATTGAAACCCACATAAAGTTGGATGTAATGAATGGAGTTGAGCAGCCTGAAATTGTCCAGTCGGTAATCGTACAGGTAGCTTACAGTGGAAAGTCCCGCGTAATAGATGCCATTGGTGCGCACCAGCCCCAACCGGAAGATGCAATCGAACTGAAAGTTCTCGATGTTGCGGCGCAGTGTTTGCGTCGAGAAAGTTTCCCCGCGTTGATATTTATATCCCAGCGCCGGGGCAGCACTGACAGAAAGCAACCATCCGCGCCAGGGCACCCAGTTATAGGCATAGCCGAGCGAGACGGCGAACTGTCGATATTTGATTTGATCGATGCGCAGCGCCTCGTTCAGCTGTGCCTGCGGTGAAATCGTTTTGAAGAACGCTTCTGTTTTCTGCGCATCGAAGTGTAGGGCCTGGTTGTCGTAGCGTGCGCCCAAGAGCCAGGAACCTGCGCTGCGCAATTGCACTGTGCTCAGCGAAAAAGCGGCGGGATAGGAAAAGTGGCGATAGTTGAAGACGTAATAAGCATTGACTGCCAGTGTGTGCGTGTGCATGGCTTGGAAACGCACATTGCGAATTTGCGCATTGTCCACGCCTTCAATTCCCGTTGCACTCAGGAGGTTGAAATTCCCCTTGCTCGACACGTAGCTGAAATCGAATCCCACCTTCGAATTGTAGGCCGCCACCGTCCACTCCGACGAATGGCTACCGTAGTGATCGGGCACTACGCCAAACGAATAGCCGAGTGTGAGGCCGTGCCACGAGATGTAGGGGCCGATTTTTACGGTGTGTGCCGGCGAGAACGTCAACGCCTGCGATTTTCCTTCGGCGTCAGTGCCTCGCAACCGGATCAACTGCAGGAAATGTGTATTATATAATTGTATCTGCCCCGCGTAACGATTTCGCTGCACATAGGTTGTGTCGACGGTATTGAACAAGGTGCTCACGTCATTGAGCAGATCCCACACAAAATGTTCGCGGTGCCGTCGCCAAACGATGCGACAATCTTCGGGAATGTTGCGCCAGCGCTCTTCTTTTCTCTTCTTCCATCGGGGTATCAGCCCGTAGGGCGAAAAGTCGACTTCCCACCACGCTTCGGTTCCTCGCCGTTTTTCGCCAAGGCGTAGCGTGTCGGGCACATAGCGCACCACGATGTCACTTGCTCGGGGAACGCTTCCTTGCAAATTCCACCGTTGTACGTCCCCCACCGTGTCGGCCGCTGCCCCATTCGCTTCCGGCGAAAAGCAGGGCTCGCCCTTCCCACGCGCGAAGAGCGAGGGAAAGGCGAGCAGACCAAAGAAGGAAAAACAGAAAAAACGGAGCATCGTTCAGTTAGTCGTAAGCAGAGGGGCCATTGCTGCCCTCTTGCGATCAACCGATCTTCTTGAGCGTGCGCAAATAGGCGATGAAAGAATCGGTAGACGTAGGCATGTGGTGCGGCAGTTCGTCGGTCTTGGGAAAGAGTTTGACCGGATAGCCGTCGCCCCCGGTGATCATGTAGTCATCGGCCACCAGCACCAATTTCGTATTGGGGCGAATGGGCACGACACGGCCTGTGGGTAGCTGCAACGAGATGGAAGTCACCCGACCGCGCTTGTCGAGCACGGGAATCACGCCGGAGGTCTGCACAAAGCCCAGTTTGCACTCCGTGTAGCCGAAGTTCATCAAATCGAGCAACTCGCGTCCGGTGTAACGATAGGCATTGAGTTTGTTGGCAAAGGGGAGCACCTCGCCGACATTGAGCACTGTGATGTCGCCCTTCGGGAATCCCGAACGGATGCTGCCAAAATGGCTCACTCCCACCACGAGGGCGTCGTCGGGCAAATGCTGATCTCTGCGATAGGCCGCCGCATAGCTTTCGCACACCAGGCGACCAATGGGGCTCTGACGGCGTGCGATGCGACGATCGTGCTCGATGGCCTGGTCCGCCTCGGTGAGTTTGCGGCTGAGCGGGATGCCTCGGAACAAGGTCGTGTGGTATTGCTCTTCGATTTGTGCTTGCAAACGAGCCGCCTTGTAGTCTAATTTCGCTTTGGGGTTGACGCGCACCAGTTCGGGGGTGACTTTCACCACTTGATTGGTCAGGGTGTCGACCTCACATTTGAGCATCGAGACGTAAATGCCGTGCCACAATCCCTGCACAACCGGCACGGGACGTTTGCTGTTGGTTTCTCCGATCACGGCCAAGTGCGTATGTCCGGAAAGCACTCCGCAAAAGTCCGGATTGTCCATCGTCTTGAGGTTCTCTTCGTCGCGGTCTTCCCACACAGCACGTCCGTCTTTCATTTCCGTCCCGATGTGGCAGAGGATCAAGCGCACGGGGGCGTCGGCCACTTCCTTATAATTGGGCAAATGCCGCAGCGAGTCGAGCACGCCGGTGTAATTCCCGTCGAATGTCAAACCGGCCACACGACGCGCCGACGTTTGCCAAGGGGTGTTGCTGGTACTGAGGCCCACGAAGGCCACATTCACCGTTCGGTGGTCGTTGATGCGCACCGGCACCACGGCCCACGGCTGCACATAGTCGGGTTGTTTGCCGGTGGCGGCCTCGCGCACGTTGGCTCCTACGTAGGTCACCTCCCACGAACGGGGCTTGTCCTCTACGTCGTTCCACTTTTTGGCCAGCACTTCCTGCCCTTCGTCGAACTCATGGTTGCCGAGCACGCTCACTCGTATGCCCATGTCTTTGAACATCTGGGGCATGAGACTCGTTTTGCGCGTGGCGTTGTAGAAAAAGCTACCGCCGAAATTGTCGCCTGCCGAAACGGTGACGTTGTAGGGGTAGACGCTCTTGAGCGAATCGAGTGTTTGCACCACCCATGCGGCTCCGGGGACGTTCTGCGCGGGATTGGGCAGGAGTCCTGCGTGGAAATCGTTGAGTGAAATGACGGCAACGGTGACCGTGTTGCGGTCGGCCGCACGGAGCGAAGGAGCGGTGGAGGCGAAAGCGGCGCACAACAGCGCACCGGCCAGGAGAGAGTGTTTCATTATGGTCGAAGATTAAAGCTACGCAAAGCGGAAAATGCACCGCCCACGGCTTGTATTGGGCAAAGGTACTCATTTTTTGACGGCTCTGCGGCATGAAGCGCGCCGAAAAAGGTTTTTCTCCTCTTCTCCCCCACTCTGTTGTCGTTTTCATTCGTGTGCGGAAGCATTTCGTCGCGGGAGGAACCCGACAAAACGCGGGGCTTTTGCGCATTTCCTTCGCGAAATTTGTCCCAAACGGGGAACTTTCGAAACAAAAAAGCCCCATGACCGAAAATATCGGCCATGGGGCTTTTCGTAAATAGCGTCGTCTCGAACGACTACATGAGGCTCGTCATCGGTACGCAGCGGTGGGTCGCTGAGACCGCGCGCCTCGGAGCGGCACTCCCGACTCTTTCTGAGATTCGGAGGGAGGGGGATCAATGATGCAGCCGGTCGGTCTTCTCAAACTGCTTGCGCGCGTAGTCTACGGTCACGGTAAATTCTTTGCGGTTGTCGGAAGGCGCTTCGAACATGGCTTCTGTCATGATCGACTCCACAATCGAACGCAAACCGCGGGCGCCGAGTTTGTATTCCACCGCCTTGTCCACCACGTAGTCGAGGACTTCGGGTTCGAAGGTCAACTTGATTCCATCGAGGGCGAAGAGTTTGATATACTGCTTCGTGATGGAATTCTTCGGTTCGGTGAGAATATTGCGCAAGGCTTTCCGATCGAGCGGATTCAAATAGGTGAGTACCGGCAGGCGGCCGATGATTTCGGGGATCAGTCCGAAGGATTTGAGGTCTTGCGGCTCGACATACTGCATGAGATCGGAGGTATCGATTTTCTGCTTGTTCTGCACCGAATCGTAACCCACGGTGTGGGTGTTGAGTCGCTGCGCGATTTTCTTTTCGATTCCGTCGAATGCTCCTCCGCAAATGAAGAGAATGTTGTGCGTGTCGACCTGAATGTAGTCTTGATCGGGGTGTTTGCGCCCACCCTTGGGGGGCACGTTGACGATGGAGCCTTCGAGCAGCTTGAGCATGCTCTGCTGTACGCCTTCGCCACTGACATCTCGCGTGATCGAGGGGTTGTCTCCCTTGCGTGCTATCTTGTCTATCTCGTCAATGAAGACAATACCTCGCTCGGCTCTCGCCACATCGTAGTCGGCAACTTGGAGCAAACGACTGAGAATGCTCTCCACATCTTCACCGACATAACCGGCTTGCGTGAAGACGGTGGCGTCGACGATGGTGAAAGGTACCTTCAACAGTTTGGCAATGGTGCGCGCCAGGAGGGTTTTGCCCGTACCGGTCGAGCCGACCATGACAATGTTACTCTTTTCAATCTCCACATTGTCGTCGGCCGCCTCGTCTTGCTGACTGAGCAGGCGCTTGTAGTGGTTGTAGACCGCCACAGACAGGAATTTCTTTGCATCGTCCTGTCCAATAATGTACTGGTCGAGGTAGGCTTTGATGTCTTTGGGCTTGGGAAGCTCGCCGAAATCGGCTTCCACACTCTGTGCTCTTGCGGAGCGCAGACTCGTATCCACGATTTCTTTGGCTCTTTCGGCGCAGTCACTGCAGATGCAGGCGTCTGTGCCGTGTATGAGCATGTCGACTTGTGACGCGGGACGCCCGCAAAAGGCGCAATGCTCTTCTTGTGAATTGTGTTTAGACATAATGGAATGTAACGTGTGTGTGACGGCAGATCGGCACCTTCTCAGGCTTTGCGCGAAAGCACGCGGTCGATCATGCCGTATTCTTTGGCCTCTTGCGCCGTCATCCAGTAGTCACGATCGCTGTCTGCCCAGACTTTGTCGAAATCTGTGTGGCTGTGTTCGGCGATGATGGTGTAGAGTTCCTTCTTGAGCTTCATGATCTCACGGGCGGTGATTTCAATGTCCGAAGCCTGTCCCTGCGCTCCGCCGAGGGGCTGGTGGATCATGACGCGGCTGTGGGGCAAAGCCGAACGTTTGCCTTCGGTGCCGGCCACTAACAGCACAGCGGCCATAGAAGCGGCCATGCCGGTGCAGATTGTTGCAACGGGGCTTTGGATAAACTGCATGGTGTCGTAGATGCCCAGACCGGCGTAGACACTTCCGCCGGGAGAGTTCACATAGATCGAAATATCCTTGCCCGAATCTACAGAATCGAGGTAGAGCAATTGCGCCTGGAGCACATTTGCTGTCGTGTCGTCGATGGGTGTGCCGAGAAAGATGATGCGATCCATCATCAAACGGCTGAAGACGTCCATCTGTGTGACGTTGAGTTGACGCTCTTCGAGGATGTAAGGGTTGAGATATTGGTTTTGTACGGCGACTACATCGTCGAGCACCATAGAATTGATGCCGGTTTTCTGCGTGGCGAATTTACGGAAATCGGGATTCATGCGTTGCGTGGAATAAAATGAGTGAGTTCGGGGCTTCGATCACGAAGCACACCGTTGAAAATGGCGAATGAGGGCAACGGATGTTGTTTCACCCGTTCGCCCTCATCCGAATTTGTTGCAAATAGTGTGCCCAAGCCACTATTTACCGGTGTACCGTATGTTGTTTACGCGTTTTCTGCTTCGAAGAACTTCGCGAAGTCGTCGAAGGAAATGCTCTTATGCTCGAGTTTCACGACTTTCTTAAGTGCGTCTGCGAGCTTGGTGTTCACACTACGATCCACGAAAGCATTCATTTGGTTGCGATCTTTGAGCATTTCGTTGGCGTAGTTTTCGAGGTATTCCTCGGGCACGTTGGTCAAACCATACTGTGCAAACTGGATGCGTGCCGTTTGGAGAGCAGCCTCTTTGACGTCGTTTTGGTCGATCGTCACCTTGTTTGCTTCAACAAGTTGCTCCTTGATGAGGTGCCAGCGGAGTTCTTCGAGGCTCTTCTCGAAGTTCTTTTCTACGAATTCTTCGCCCTTGTCAGCATTTTGCAGCTTCATGAAACGCTTAAGAAGCGCTTCGGGAAATTCGAGCTTGCCCACTTTCTCTTCGGTGTACTTGCGTACATCGATAAGAAACTTCATGTCGGCATCCTGGTTGTACTGGTTTTGGATGAGTTCCTTCACCTTGGCGCGCATTTCTTCTTCGCTCTTCACGGTGCCGGGATCGAACACGCGGTCGAAGAGTTCCTGATCGTAAGCAGCAGGTACGAAGCGGCTGATGCTGCTCACCTGGAAAGTAAATTTACCCGTGTGCTTTGCAGCTTCTTCCTTGTCGAGTTTGAGCAATGCGGCCAACTCGGTTTCGTTGTGTGCCTCCGAAGGATTGAAGGTAATCACGTCGTTCACCTTGGCGCCTTCGAAGATTTTCTTCTGATCTTCGCTCACGAAATAGCTGGGCATGAGGCTTGCCGTGTCAAGACTGATACCTCCTTCGAGAATATTACCTTCGGCATCTTGTTCAGCGAGGGCACCGCGCAAGATATCCTTGTCGGCATACTCCTGTACTTCCTCAGGATGTCCGGCTTGCTGCGCAAATGCCTTCACCTGCTGGTCGATTTGTTCCTCGGTCACCTCAACATCATAATAAGTGAGTTGATCTTCGCCGGTAAGTTCCACCTTAAACTCAGGAGCGAGTGCGATGTCGAATTTGAATTCGAAGTCATCTTGGTTTTCGATGTCCTGTGCTTGCTGCTTTTCCGACATCATCGGTTCGCCAAGCACGCTGAGTTTCTTTTCTTCGATGAACTTTTGGAGGTTTTCGCCCACGAGACGATTGATTTCGTTCATCTTCACCTCCGTGCCGAAACGCTTATTGATCAAGCCGGCAGGCACTTTTCCTTTACGGAAACCGGGCATTTCGGCTTTCGCCGCGATATTTTTGAGTTCCTTCTTGACAGCGTCCTGATAGTCTGCCTGCTCCATCTTCACCGAGACGAGGGCGCTCACTCCGGACTGTTCGAGAGTAATGTTCATGAGGTGTGGTGTTATATGCTTATTTATTATTGTCGAATAGCGTGAGCTTCCCACGAGTGCTCCGTTTTAGGCAACGTTTCCTCGTGCAGAAGCGCCAATACAAAGATTCAGCCGAGGCTAGTCTATATATTTAGCGCAGCAAAGGTACTCTTTTTTCGGCGAAAAAGGCGTATCTTCGCACAAAATAATTCTCTTCTGATCATTTCTCAGTCAATGATCTCCCGAAACCACACCTTTCTACGATGAACCGACAAGATTTCCGAATCGTCTTCATGGGCACTCCCGACTTTGCCGTCGGCAGTCTGCGCGCCCTCGTCGAAGGCGGATACAATGTGGTGGCCGTTGTCACCATGCCCGACAAGCCCGTGGGGCGCCACCAGAGCGAACTCTCGCAAAGTGCCGTAAAACAATACGCCCTTGCGCACCACCTCCCCGTGCTCCAGCCGGAAAAGCTGAAGGATCCCGATTTTCTGGACACCCTGCGCAGCTACCGTGCCGACCTCCAAGTTATCGTGGCCTTCCGCATGCTGCCCGAAGCGGTTTGGGACATGCCCCCTCACGGCACTTTCAATCTCCACGCCTCGTTGCTCCCGCAATATCGCGGTGCCGCCCCCATCAACTGGGCCATTATTAATGGAGACACCGAAACTGGCGTCACCACCTTCCTGCTCGACCACGAAATCGACACCGGTCGCATCATTCACCAAGCCCGCATTCCCATCACCGACGCCGACAACGTCGAAACCATCCACGATCGCCTCCGCGACGTCGGAGCCGGTGTGGTGACACGTACCGTCGACGACATCATTGCCGGCAACATTCGCCCCGTCGACCAAGACACGCTCCCGACCGACGGCGAAATTCGGCACGCCCCCAAGATCTTCAAAGACACTTGTCGCCTCTCGCTCGACATCTCGGTCAAACGTGCCTTCGACTTCGTGCGTGGTCTCTCGCCCTACCCCGCCGCTTGGACAGAACTTGTGGACGAAAGCGGTAAGCGTACCGCACTCAAACTCTATGCCGCCCAACGCGAACAAGTGCAAGTCGGCGAAAAACCGGGCACCGTGCTCACCGACGGCAAAACCTATTTCAAGATTGCGTTCCCCGACGGCTATCTCTCGCTCACACAGCTCCAATTGGCAGGCAAAAAGCGCATGACCATCACCGACTTCCTCCGTGGTTTCCATCCGGAGGGCGCCCTTCGCGTAGAATAATCCTCCCCCTCTCTCTCCCAGCATTCGCATTATGGCATTAGAAGCCCTCCCCCCTAAGCCCGGACTCGGCATGACCGCCGAATTGCACCTCGAAGATGTGCAGCGCGCCGTCGATGTTGAGCAGCAAGAACACCGTCCGCAACGCGTTCTCCCCGCAGAGTGGGCGCCCCAAAGCGCCGTTCAGCTCACCTGGCCGCACGCCGACACCGATTGGCGCGACCTCCTCGCCGAGGTCACCGAAACCTACGTGCGCCTTGCCTACGAAATCGCCAGTCGCCAGCCGCTCCTCATCGTCAGCCCCGAACCCGACGAAGTGCAATCGCTCCTCTCCCGCCGACTCCCCGCGGTCGCTTTGCAAAACGTGCATTTCGTCGCCGCTCCCTCGGACGACACCTGGGCGCGCGACCACGCTTTTCTCACCGTCCTCTCCGACAACGGGGCCGAACTACTCGACTTCCGCTTCAACGGTTGGGGCGGCAAGTTCGCCGCCGAGCGCGACAACGCCATCAATCGGCGGCTCTTCGACACCGGTTGGCTCCGTGGGCACTACGTTTCGGCGCTCGATTTCGAACTCGAAGGCGGTGCCATCGAGAGTGACGGCGCCGGCACGCTCCTCACCACGGCCGCTTGCCTCCTCAATCCCAACCGCCGTCTCGAAGGCGACGCGGTGCCCGTGCCCGATCGCGGACAAGTCGAACTGCTGCTCCGCGAACGCCTCGGCGCCGAACGCATCCTTTGGCTCCACCACGGCTATTTGGCGGGCGACGACACCGATTCGCACATCGACACCCTCGCTCGTCTCTGTCCCAACCACACCATTGTCTACGTCAAGTGCGACGATCCTTCCGACGAGCACCATGCCGAGCTCCAAGCCATGGAGGCCGAGTTGGAAGCCCTGCGCACCGCCGACGGCCGCCCCTATCATTTGCTCGCGCTGCCCATGCCCGATGCCATTCATGACGAAGCCGGCGAACGCCTCCCCGCCACCTACGCCAACTTCCTCATCATGAACCGCGCCGTACTCCTACCCACCTACCATCAGCCCGAACATGACGAAGCGGCACGCAAGGTGTTGCAGCGTGCCTTCCCCCAGCATGAAATCGTAGGTGTAGACTGTCGCAGCCTCATCCGCCAGCATGGTTCGCTCCATTGCGTCACCATGCAATATCCCCGCGGTGTCGTTCGCTTCGACTAAGCCCTCCCGCACTTCTTCCCTCTCTATTTTCACACTCCGTCCCATGAAAGTAGCCCTTATCCAAATGCCCTGCGTGGCCGATCCCACCCAAAACCGCGATCGCCTCGCAGCTCACATTGCCACCGCCGCCCGGGGCGGTGCCGAACTCGTGGTGTTGCAAGAATTGCACAACACGCCCTATTTCTGTCAGACAGAAAACACCGAACTTTTCGATCTCGCCGAACCCATCCCGGGACCCTCGACCGCGTTTTTCGGCGATCTCGCACGCCGCCACGCCGTTGTGCTCGTCACCTCGCTCTTCGAGCGCCGCGCACCCGGCCTCTACCACAACACCGCCGTGGTCTTTGAGCGCGACGGTTCCATCGCGGGCAAATATCGCAAGATGCACATTCCCGACGACCCCGCCTACTACGAGAAATTCTACTTCACTCCCGGCGATCTCGGCTTCGAGCCCATCGACACCAGCGTAGGTCGTCTCGGCGTGCAGGTATGTTGGGATCAGTGGTACCCAGAAGGCGCACGCCTCATGGCACTTCGCGGCGCCGAACTCCTCATCTATCCCACCGCCATCGGCTATGAAAGCAGCGACACGCCCGAAGAGCAGGCGCGTCAACGCGAGGCATGGACCACCGTGCAGCGGGGTCATGCCGTCGCCAACGGCCTACCCGTCATCGCTGTCAACCGCGTTGGTCACGAACCCGATCCCAGCGGACAAACCAATGGCATCCTTTTCTGGGGCAGCTCCTTCGTGGCCGGCCCTCAAGGCGAACTCCTCTTCCGTGCCGACACCGAGAGCGAAGACGTCTACCTTGTCGACATCGACATGCAACGCAGCGAGAATGTGCGCCGCTGGTGGCCTTTCCTCCGCGACCGCCGCGTCGACGAATTTGCCCCCCTCACCCGCCGCTTCATCGACTAAGCAAGCCAATCTCTTCCTTTACAACAAAATACGCAAAATCTCCGACCTCATAACGGCCGGGGATTTTGCGTATTTGCCTATACAGCAACGCGGTTCGCGATCTTGTACCTTTATTTTTTCCCTTTATCCGAGAGTTCTTTTTCGATTTCCGTTCCGTCGGCAAGGCGAAGCACAATGCGCTGCTTGAGACCGTCGGGATTTAGCGGAGCCACCAAGCCAAAAACATCTCTCCCCGGAAGCCACAGGTAATCCGCTTCGACCGTCTCCCCGAGCGGTTTGGCAAAGATGCTTCGATCGCCACATTTGAATTGGCAGTCGAAAATCTGTTTGTCCGTATAGAAATAGAGATTGCCGCATTGCGCAGTGACATCTTCGTCGCGCCCATCTGCCTGCGTGCGCACAACCCGGATTGCCTTCACCCCCTGTGTGAGCCAAGTGCGACGGAAATTGCATTCATTCACCACCGGCTCAGTCGGATTGCCCACAAGTTGGGAAAGTTCCTTATAGCGCGCCACTTCTGCAGGCGTGCTTTTCGAGGTGGGCGCAAACGAACTTTTGGTACTGTCGGGAACCACAAGAATAAGCCAGCGCCTACCCTCTTCCCCGTCTGCGAAAACTTTTAGATCACGAGGATACATAAAAGCCTCAATCGGGTTGACGATCTCACCCCATGTAGCCCGGGGAGCCGGCTCGTCCGTTTCGCAAGAGAAAAATGTTGTTGCAAGAAAGAGTACTGCAAACAGGTAAAAAGTTGACCTCATGAGTGCACGTATAAAATTACCATAATTCCGCATTGAAACTATGCAAAGATAGTCATTCCCCGACAAGAACAAAAGAAAAGTCGCTTTTTTCATACATATATCTCAAATTCCACCTCAATACGGTGAAGCACAATACAAAAGTCCCCAATTTATCAAGAAAAGTCCCCGACTTTTGGCTAATTCCTTCCTACTTTTTCCACACACCTCCCCACTTTCTCGGCACGGCCGACAGACATGCCCTCGCCGCTCTCAAGCGCGAACGAAAAAACGCCGTGAATCACCACATCTGAGTATTCCAATGGCACGAAATCCCCAAAAAGAGGAGAAAAGCCCCTCTTGCATATCCAAAGCCGCGCATCATATACCCTAAAATGGGTATTGCAGTGCCTCACGAAAGTAGTTAACTTTGCAAGTTGAAACCTACACGGCATGAAACCTACCAAATACCTTCTCTCCCTCCTCTTTTCGGGTGTCGTTCCCTGCGCCGGCGCTCCGTTTGTGCCCACCGCCCACTCGCCACTTGCACCGACCTTGGGCGAAAAAGCCGCCGACAGCACCGTGACCACGCCTGCGCAACACCTGAACGAGGCCACTGTCACCGCCCACGCCGAGGCCACTCGCCTCAAATACGCCCCGCAGGCCTTGACCCTCCTTTCTTCACGCCAAATAGACGGTTCAGCCTCCTCGCTCAACGAGGTGCTCGGACGCGTGGCCGGCGTAACCATCCGCTCCATGGGCGGAGTCGGCAGCAGTTCGCGCATCTCGGTGCGCGGTCTCGAGGGCAAGCGCATGGGGCTCTACATCGACGGCACCTCCGCCGGACAAATAAGCAATTTTGTCACGCTCGACGACATCCCCACCGACATGATCGAGCGCGTGGAAGTCTACAAGGGCATCGTGCCCTACCGCTTCGGCGGCACTGCCATGGGCGGCGCGGTGAACGTCGTGCTCAAAGACTATCCGCCGCGCTATCTCGATGCGTCCTACGAGGTGGGGAGCTACAACACCCACCGCGCCAACTCCGTCTTCAAACGTAGTTTTGCCGACCTCGGGCTCGAGTTGGGCTTGGGCGGCTTGTTTGTCGCGTCGGACAACGACTATGAAATGACACTCCACAACCAAAACGACCTGCGTGTGCGCCGCGGCAACGATGCGTTCCGCAAAGCGGTGCTCGGCGGCTCGATCAAAGAAACGAAGTGGTGGTTCGACGAACTCAAATCGGAATTTGTCCTCACCTCCACGCGCCAAGGCATCCAAGGCATCGACTGGGACTATCGCAGCGCCCACAACCACGCTTCGTCCTTCCTCGTATCGCTTGAAGCAAAGCGCAGGCACTTCTTCGTCGAGGGCTTGGATTTCGATTTTGCCACGGCCTACAACATCGGGGGCTACGGCCTTTGCGACACCGCCCGCGTGCGCCACGCATGGGACGGGCGCACCTATCCCACCCTCTCGCCCTTGGGCGGCGAAACGGGTCCCTTCGCTTCGGACGGTCACCATCGTTCGCACGATTGGATCGGCAAGTTGAATTTGGAATACACCCTCCGACCGGATCACGCCCTCAACCTGAACCTCTACGGCACCGGCACTTGGCAACAACCGCACAACGAACTGATGGATCGCTCGCTGGGCTACCCGGCCAACTTCGACAGCCGGCTCACGGCGCTCACCACCGGCCTGTCCTACGAGGCTTTCTTCTTCGATCGGCGGTTGCAGACGGCCGTGACGGCGAAGCACTTCCTCATCGGTTCTCGCGCGCAAATGCTGTACAACTTCTATTTGCGCGACATCAAGACCATTCACATCAATCGCAGTGAATGGGGCGCTAACTTCGCCGCTTGCTATCGCATCACCCCCCTCTGGACAGTCAAAGGCTCGGTGGCTTCGGAAGTGCGCATCCCCACAAGCGAAGAACTCCTCGGCAACAGCTTCAACATTCTCCCTTCGCCCGACCTGCTCCCCGAACGCAACAAGAGTGTGAACGCCGGTGTGCTCTATCGGCGTCCCTTTTCCGACGATCGGGTGTGGGAAGCCGAGTTCAATGTCTATATGAGCGAACTCACCGACATGGTGCGTTTCACTCCCGACCTGTTGCCCACGATGGCGCGCTACACCAATTTCGGACAAGTGCGCACCATGGGCATCGAAGCGGAGATCAAAGCCGACGTGACGCGCTGGTGCTACCTCTACGCCAACGGCACGTGGCAAGATCTGCGCGACCGCCGACGCACCTTCCCCAACTCGAAGGCCGCCAACCCCACCTACGCCTTGCGCATCCCGAACATCCCCTACCTGATGGCCAATTTCGGCGGCGAACTGCACCGCGCCGATCTCTTCGGCCGCGGCCAAAACACGCGCCTGCTGCTCGATGCCTCGTATGTGCACCGCTATTCGTACGACTTCGAGATGGGCGCTTATCTCGAAAAGCTGATTCCCACCTCGCTCACCTTCGATGCGGCCATAGAACAGAGTTTTGCCAACCGACGCTGGACGCTCACGCTGAAAGTGAAGAACCTCACCGACCGCGAAACAGTGTCGGAGTTCAATCGTCCCCTGCCCGGCCGCACCTGCTCGGTGAAACTGCGCTACTTGCTGCGCTGAATCCTCATTGTTTCCAATTTTCCCCTTAATACTTCATCTCTATGTTCAAGAAAATGCTGTTTTGCGCAGCGGCCGGCCTCCTGTTGCTGGCTCAAAGCGCCTGCGACAACGACAAACCTCAACCCACTCCCTCCGCTCAAAAGGGTTCGACGCTCATCACCACCACGGTGGTCAACCCCGACGGGGCAAGCGGCGTTTGCTACATGCAACTCATCGACGGGCTGACGGGACACTACGACAACGCGAAGGCGGTGCCCGCCGGTTTCGGCGCTCCTCCTGTAGTGCAGGGTCGCGACGTCTTTGTCCTGCCCGACTATATGGGCAACAACAAGGCGGAGATGCGCCACTATGTCTATGAAACCAACGGCACGCTGCAAATGCGCGGTACACTCGCGCTGCCGGCCGGTGCGGGGGCGGCCAATGTGTGCAAGGTGAGCGACACAAAGGCCTACGTTTCGTTCCAAAACACGGGACAGATTTGGGCGTTCAATCCCTCGACAATGCAGAAAATCGCCGAAATCGATATGAACGCCTTGGCACAGAAGGACATGCGCGTAGCTCCTGCCGCCATGGTGGAACGCGACGGTCTCCTTTTCGTGGGTCTCAACCAGTTTGATGCGCAATGGATGCCGACTGCGAAGCAAGCCGACATGGCCGTTGTGGACACGAAGACCGACAAAGTGGTGAAAAAGATCAGCGACACGAAGCACGAACTGAGCTTTGCCACGCGCCCCATCGACCCGCATTCTGTTTTCGTGGACGCCCAAGGCGACATTTACGTCAACTGCATGGGCAGCTTCGGCTACAAACCGGGCTTTGCCGGCGGTCTGCTGCGCATTCGCAAGGGACAGACGGATTTCGACCCCGACTTCGCGATCAACTACCAAACGGCGAAGGTGCAGGGCTTCGACGGAGCGATCGACTATGTGGGTACTGTCCGCCTCGCCTCCGACGGAAAAGTCTATGCCATGGCCGCCAACTTTGCCCTCGACCCCAACAATAAGAATCCCTATCTGGCCAAAGTGATGTTCCCCGTGGTGATCGATCTGCAACAACGCAGCGTGCAGAAGATCGACGGCATCCCCTACTCGAACGGCCACGCCGTGGCCATCGGCGAACGCGACGGCAAACTCTATTTCGGCAGCGGCAACGACGAGGCTTACGGCTTCTATGCCTACAACCTGAAAACGAAAAAGAGCGAAGGCTTGGCCTTCTCGGTGGTAGGTATGCCCGCCCAGTTCGAAACGCTCAAATAAGCACGCACTTTCGGAAGTTTTCTTCCTCTTCACCCCGGCTCTAAAGCTGCGGAGCACAAAAAAACGGCACCGGCTCACTTGAAAAAGTGGGCGGTGCCGTTTTTTGTGTGGAATGGTAGGGCGGTGCACACCGGAAGGTGCGCGGTGGGAGCCAATTAGTACTTCTCGGCGTAGTTGGAAACGCTGAGATCGGAGATGCGACCCACAAAGTTGCCGGTGCGCGCGAGGGGGAAGACGAGCGTGCGCTGGTAGTACATTTTGGAGGCTGCGTAGGGATCGGCGCTCGCTCCGGCGAGACCGGCGTCGGTCGACGCACTGCCGAGCGTCAAGGGGTAGAGGGCTTGACGGAAACGACCGTCGACAAAGAGGAGGGTTTCGCGGTTGGTGCCCACAAAGGTGAGGCGCACTTTGCGACCTGCGGGCACGACGTAGTCGAACTCGTTGAGATAGCCTTCGCGCTCAAAGGCGAGTTTGCCGTTCTTGGGCGAAGCGAGATACACGGTGGCATCGGACGAGGAGAAGAGGACATCGCCGCGGCGCACGGAGTCGGCTTCGAGTTCGAAGGAGACGGTGTAATCATACCCCATGGCATCGCCCACCCAATCGACGGGGGCGTTGGGCTGCAACACGGGACGCGGGCAGCGCAAGGTGGCACGTCCTTCGGCAATGCCGGGCAGACGGCCGAGGAGGTTGACACCGGGGGCTTCGCTGAGGGCGGCTCCGCGACGGGCGAACTCAGCATACGGCACACTCACGGCTGCACCCGTCCAGGTCTTGGCAGAGATGGTGCGGAGAGCGGGCATCACGCGGTGGTGGATGTCGCGCACGGTGATGCCGTTGCCGGCATGGTCATTCCAAACGGCGAACATACCGCCGAGAATGGCAGGATCGCCCTCTTCGAACTTCTGATTGCCGATCTGCGCCGGTGTCCATTTCTCATAAAGCATCGGGCAGTTGAGGTAATCGTAGTAGTAACCGGCGGCGGGCACGATGTACACATAGCCGTCGGGGATGGAGATGAGCTGATAGCCCTTGGCTTTCATCTTCGCGGGGTCGGCATAGCCGTTATACCAGGCTTCGAGAATCACATTCTTGCTCTTGACGGGCGTCTGACCGTCGGCATGCGTGAGCGCGCCCCAAGCCACGGCCTGTTTTCCGTAGCGTTCGACGTGGCGAATGAGATGGTCGGTGAGCGAACGGAAGAGTTCGACCACGGCTTTGTCTTTGTTGCTGTATTCGTCTGTGCCAATATGTACGCGCGGTCCAACAAATACGGGGTCGGGGCCGGCACAATACTCCGTGAAGAGGCTGTCGAGGAAGGGAACGACGGCGGGATTGCGGAGATTGAGGTGGTCGGCTCCGAATTCTTCCGAGCCGAGTGAGGGACGATAGTGCGTAAACGCCAAAGAGTGGGCGGGTACGTCGATCTCGGGGAGGATTTCCACGCCCTGCGCGGCGGCTTCACGTTGGAAGGCACGGAACTCTTTCTTCTTATAGCTACCGTCGCGCGCAGTAAGACCGGGGAAGAAGTCGCTTTCGAGACGGAAAGCGGCAGGGGTCTTCGCCCAATCGTTGCCGAAGTACTGCTTGAAGCCGTTATCGTTGAGGTGTACCTGCAAAGTGTTCATCTTATAATAGGCCATCACTTTGACCAATTGGCGCAAATAGTCCATGGGGATGTATTTGCGACCGACATCGATCATGAAACCGCGCACGGGATAGGCGGGACGGTCGGTGGCTACACCACAGGGCAGGGCATGCGAGCGGGTCTGTTCACTGATTTGCAAAATGGTGCGGGTGCCCCAAAATGCGCCTTGGGCCGTGGCGGCGGCGATGGTTGCGGTTTCGCCTACGGTCAGGCGGTAACCTTCGGTGCCCAGGGTGTCGCGGCGATCGGCGCGCGCCAAAACGATGTCGCCGGCGCGACCTTTGCCCTGCACGACGCTGAGTCGGCGCGAAAAAAGTTCGGCATAGTCGGCAGCAAAGCGTTCGGCAACGGGCAAGAAGGCGCGATCGCTCACCACAATGCGGCCGGTGGGATGAAATTCACCACGGGCACCTTGCCAAGAAGTGAGTTCGGGCACGACAAAGGGACGGGGATTGTCAACTGCCGCGGCGGCATGTGCCCAGGTCGCGGCGAGACATGCCACGAAAAGCAGCAGCGAACGCCGAAGGAAGGGGAAAATTTGCATGATGTATTGGGGATTAAGGGTTATCGGGCGAGGGAGGATCTGCTGTGGGCGACACACTGTTCGAGGAAGAGGGGGGATTGGGCGTCTCGCCGCCGGAGGAAGAGGCTGCTGCGGAAGGGGCGCCGGCAGAATCTGCGGGAGACGAAGCAGCGGACGCGCTGTCGGCATTCGCTTCGTCGGCATCGGCCGGGTGAATCGCCCCTGCGGCTTCCGGAAATTCGGCACGAGCGCTGAACAGCAGCGCATCGGGAGCGGCGAAGGGATAGACTTGCATGAAAATTTGGCGGGTGAGTTGCGGTTCTTCTCGCAAGGCAATCTCGAGCCACCCGAGATAAGCGGCGCCCTGTCGCAAACGGCGGGCGGCATAGGCCAGGTAGGGTGAGGCCGCAGCGGCATCTTCGGGTCGAGACTGCAGCAACACTTTCCAGAGTTCGCCGCCCCAAGTGTCTTCAAAACAGTTGTTTTCACAAAGGGCATGGGCGATGCGACGGCGCGCTTCGGGTGGGAATCCGTAGGCTTGCGCCAAGTGATTCACCGTTCGCGCCGCGAATTCTGTTTGCTGGTGCGCCAGAGCGAGTTCGGCCGTGCGAAGATAGATTTCCATCTGCTCCACGCCGAGCGAAGCGGTGGAGGCCAGCACGGCATAGGCGGTGTGCATGTCGCCCTCGGCGGCATAGGTGAGCGCGATGTCGCCGGTGATGCGAATTTTGTCGGGATGCTCATTGGGACAATGCTGTGCCGCGGTTTCGAGCACGGCGCGGGCTTCGGAAAAAGCTCGCTTGTTGACGAGAATCTCACCGGCCGAGAGGGCCATGCTGTAGTCGTTGGGGAAGAGTTGGCGGTAGGTGTCATACACTTGCAGCACTTCATCCCAATGCTCCAGGCCGAGTTCGCCGATGGCCTTGAAACGGAGGGCTTTTTCATTGCGGGGATCGATGGCAATGGCGTAGTCGGCGGCTTCAACACACTTCTCATATTGCTTTTGCTCATTGGCTACATCGGCCACAAAGAGCCACGCATCGAGATTATAAGGGTCGGCATCCAGGACCTTTTCGGCCAATTCTCGAGCATGATCACGGGCGCCCCACTGCACAAAGATCTCTCCTTGGAGCAATAGCGCGCGAGAATATTCCGGAGCGTCCTCGGGAATGCGAAGAAGATACTTTCGGGCGTAGGTAGGATGGCCGTAGTCGAGAAAGAGCTCGCCGATTTCGAGCAAAAGGTCGTTGATGCCCATTGGGGGCTCGCCTTCCTCGGCTTCCATCCGCGCGTCCATTTCCGTTTCGTCGGCCAAGACTTTCTCATAGATGGCGTCGGCAGCATCGAATTCAAGGCGGCTGAGTGCGCGCTCGGCGTAATAAAATTGGACATCGAGGTGCTGCTGGTCGGACATCTGGCGTACTACTTCATCGGCATCGGCCCATCGGCCTTCGTTTTTGTACCGATAGGCACGACGAATCTGCACCTCAGGATCGTCGGGGTGGAGACGAAGCGCAAGACGCATGCAGGTCTCGGCTTCATAGTATTGGTTGTTTTGCTCGTAATAATCGAGTATGTCTAAAAGTTCAGGGGCGTCCATCCATAAAGGAACGGACGCCCCTGCAAGTTTCTGTTCATACTCGCTCACCAGCGCTTTGAGATCACGGGGTTCTCGCTTCATGGGTGGGCTTGTTGGTGCGCCGCGTTTTAATTTCGCTGTGATGTGGTGCGCTGATCCGCGACAATCGTCAGGAGAAAGCGCCGACGCGGGTATTTTTTATTTGTGTTTGTCTTCTTTGAGCGAAACGGTGCTGTTGAAGATCAGGTGTTCGGGAGTGGAATCGGGGTCAATGTTGTAATAGCCGGTGCGCGTGAACTGCAAGTAGTGGAGCGGTTGGAGCGTCTGGACATATTTTTCGACAAAGGCACCGTGGTTGACGTGAATGCTGTCGGGATTGAGGAAGGGGCGCATGGCTTCAATGCCGCGTACGCCGTGCTCGTCCTCATATTGCTTGATGGCGTCGCGAGGATTCTCGCAGGTCCAAAGGCAAGCGTAGTTGCGAACTTCGGCAGGAAGGCAATGATCGCAGCTCACCCAATGGATGGTGCCCTTGACTTTGCGGTTGGCGCCTTCGGTTCCCGCCTTAGATGTGGGATCGTAGGTGCAGTAGATTTCTTCAATCTCACCGGTGGTTTCGTTCTTCTTGAAGCCGGTGCAGTTGACAATGTAGGCACTTTTGAGACGGGTCTCCTTGTCGGGCGTCATACGGAAGAACTTCTTATCGGCAACTTCCTTGAAGTCGGCACGTTCAATCCAGAGTTCACGGCTGAACTCGATCGTGTGGGTGCCTTCCTCGGGGCGCTCGGGGTTATTGACCACCTCAAGTTCTTCGACTTGTCCCTCGGGATAGTTGGTAATGATGAGTTTGACGGGGTCGAGTACGGCCGATACACGAGTAGCTCGCTCGTTGAGATCGGCGCGCACGGCACTTTCGAGCAACTTGATGTCGTTGAGCGCATCAAACGTGGTGTATCCGATCTTATCTATGAACTTGCGAATGCTCTCGGGGCTGTAACCTCGACGACGAATGCCGCAAATGGTGGGCATACGCGGATCGTCCCATCCGCTGACCACGCCTTCTTTGGTGAGCAACAGGAGGTTGCGCTTCGACATGAGGGTGTAATTGAGATTCAGCTTGTTGAACTCAATCTGTCTCGGCCGGTTGTCGGCGAGATCTTCTCCGCGCGTTTCTTTGTACCAATCCACGAAAAGGTCGTAAAGCGGACGGTGGGGCACAAATTCAAGGGTACAGATGGAGTGGGTAACCCCTTCGAGGTAGTCACTCTGCCCATGCGTGAAATCATACATGGGGTAGGCGTTCCACTTGTTGCCGGTGCGGATGTGCGGCATGTTGAGAACGCGGTACATGATGGGGTCCCGGAAGTGCATATTGTCGCTGGCCATGTCGATCTTGGCGCGAAGCACCATTTTGCCGGGCTCAACTCGTCCACTGTTCATTTCTTCGAACAGACGCAAGGACTCTTCCACGGGGCGGTCGCGATATGGACTGGGCGTGCCGGGACGTGTGGGCGTGCCCTTCTGCGCTGCAATCTGCTCACTGCTTTGTTCGTCGACATAAGCGCGGCCTTGCTTGATCAGCGCTACGGCAAATTCCCAGAGGTCGCCGAAATAGTCGGAAGCATAGAGTATTTTTCCCCAATGATAGCCGAGCCATTCGATATCTCGCTTGATGGCTTCGACATATTCGTGGTCTTCCTTCTGCGGATTGGTGTCATCCATGCGCAAATTGCACACGCCGCCGAACTTCTGCGCCACTCCGAAGTCCATGGCGATGGCTTTGGCGTGTCCGATGTGGAGATAGCCGTTGGGCTCGGGCGGGAAACGCGTTTGGAGGCGGCCGCCGTTGCGTCCGGCAGCGAGGTCGTCTTTTACGATCTGCTCGATAAAGTTGAGCGTTTCCTTCTTGTCTTGAATTTCTTCGGGAGTGGTGGACATGTTGCTATGGGATTGTTAGTTGGCCATTTCGGAGAGGAACTTGATGCGCACGAGGCGGATCTCGTCTTCTGTGTAGTCGTCGCCGAGTTCGTCGTAGGCCTCATCGAGACTGTCGGTGTCGCTCTCGCGGAAATAGTCGAAGATGTCGGCGATACTGTCTTCGTCCATAACGTCGTTGAGGAAATAGTCGATATTGATTTTAGTCCCGCTGTAAACGATGGCGTCTACGTGATCGAGAAGTTCCGAAAAATCGAGTCCTTTGGACTTGGCAAGCTCATCGAGGGGGATTTTTCGGTCGATAGCGCGGATAATATCCACTTTAAGCT
>ERZ1674297.122-NODE-122-length-25081-cov-14.259051_pt1 | contig 25081 bp, 23 predicted proteins | sample MGYA00581112_ERZ1674297 | MGnify/ENA primary metagenome ERZ1674297 (study PRJEB41354, sample SAMEA4873322) | human saliva metagenome | biome: human-associated habitat [ENVO:00009003]; feature: mouth environment [ENVO:08000002]; material: saliva material...
TGTGTAGACTATCAACGAACTGACTGCGTCTCAATATGAACGTGCTATTCCTGCTAATTATGACGAAAGAGATGCGTGAAGCCGGTGCCTGCGAGGGAGCAGACACCGGCTTTATGTGTGTGAGAGGTAAGCTGACAGAACAAGCCAACAACATGGAACCCCAGAGCCAGGTGAGCTAACAGCAACACCCAACCCCCAGACCAACCCATCTATATCTTCCTCCGGTGGGATAGGCGACCTAGAGGGCGTACCGGACACGCGAAGCGGGGGCTCCGTCCTCGAAGCGCCCCCAGGCGCTGAAGAGGGGGCACTCCCCCGCGAGCGGCGTCCGGTACAACCTCTCCAAACAACTAACCCACGGAATCCGCACTCCCCCGCAAGCGGCGTCCGGTACGCCCTCTCCCAAACCCTAGCCCACGGAAGCCTCACTCCCCCGCGAGTGTGAACCGGTACAACCTCTCCCAAAACAACTAACCCACAGGCTATCGGGTCACAGGCACCTTGGAGAATTCACGCACGGTACCTTCGGGGTCGCCGGAGCGTACCAGTGCTTCACCGATGAGGACCGCATCGGCACCGGCGCTGGCGTAGGCGCGCACGTCCTCGATGCTGGCGACGCCGGACTCAGCAACCTTAATGACGGAGTTGGGCAGGTGCGCTGCGAGGGATGCGTAGTGCTCGTTATTGACTTCGAGGGTCTTGAGGTTACGCACGTTAATGCCGACGATTTTCGCGCCGATGCGCTGGGCGACCTCGATTTCTTCGGGGGTGTGGGTTTCGACGAGGGCGTTCATGCCGAGCGATTCGGTGAGTTCGAGGAACTCGCGCAGGGTCTGCTCATCGAGGGCAGCAACAATCAGCAGAACCAGGTCGGCGCCGTGTGCTCGTGCCTCCCAGATCTGGTATTCGTCAACGGTGAAGTCCTTGCGGAGTACGGGGATGTTCACGGCGGCGCGCACAGCGTCCAGGTCGGCGAGGGAGCCGTTGAAGCGGCGCTGTTCGGTGAGTACCGAGATTGCTGCGGCGCCACCTGCTTCGTAGCGTGCGGCGAGCGCGGCGGGGTCGGGGATTTCGCCGAGCGCACCCTTGGACGGTGAGGAGCGCTTCACCTCGGAGATGATGCGTGCGGTCGTGCCGTTGCCGCCGCCGGGTACTTCACCGCGTAGGGAGGCGAGCGCGTCGCGGGCGGGTGCGGCTGCGAGGGCGCACTTCTTCATTTCTTCGAGGGGAACCTGCTGTACGCGGGCGGCGAGGTCTTCGCGGACGCCGACAATGATCTCGTCGAGAACGGTGCTCATGGTGTCTCCTTGGGTTACTTGGTGGCGTTGACGGCTGCGTCTGCGTCCAGGGGTGCCAGGCCGGAGGCGGTCAGCACAGCGCGCAGCGGGGCGGCGGACTTGTTGACGGTTTCGAGAGTTTCGGAGTCCGGGTTGGAGTCCATGACGAGGCCCGCACCTGCCTGTACGTAGGCGGTGCCTTCCTTGAGTACGGCGGTGCGGATGGCGATTGCCATGTCCATGTTGCCGGCGAAGTCGAAGTAGCCGCATACGCCGCCGTAGACGCCGCGGCGGGTGGGTTCGTATTCGTCGATGAGCTGCATGGCGCGCGGCTTGGGTGCACCGGAGAGGGTGCCCGCCGGGAAGGCGACGCGTAGCACGTCGTAGGCGCTGAACTGCGGGTCGAGTTCGGCGCTGACGGCGGAGGAAATGTGCATGATGTGGCTGAAACGCTCAATGATCATGAACTGGTCGACGGACACGGTGCCGGGCTTGGCGATGCGTGAGAGGTCGTTGCGTGCCAGGTCGACGAGCATGAGGTGTTCGGAGCGTTCCTTTTCGTCGGCGAGCAGTTCCTCGGCGAGTGCGAGGTCTTCTTCGCGGGTTGCGCCGCGCGGGCGGGAACCGGCGATGGGGTGGGTGCTGGCGATGCCGTCCTTGAGGGTGACGAGCGCCTCCGGGGAGGAGCCGACGATGTGGAAGGGGGTGCCGTTGCTGTCTTCAAAGTTGAAGAGGTACATGTACGGCGAGGGGTTGGACTGGCGCAGTACACGGTACACGTCGAGTGCCTTGGCGTTGGTTTCGGCTTCGAATCGGCGTGAGAGCACAATCTGGAAGACATCGCCGTCGATGATGTTCTTCTTGGAACGGTCGATGGCGTCCTTGAAGCCCTGTTCGCTCCAGGTGAGGGTGACGTCTTCGCGGACCTTACGGTCAATGTCCGCCACGCCGGAGAGAGTGGAGGTGGTTGCGGTGGCGCCGCGCTGCAGGCGGCGGAGCATGCTGTGCAAACGCGCGACGGCGTCTTCGTAGGCGCCGTCAACGTTTTCGCTAGTGCCGTTGAAGTTGATGGCGTTGGCGACGAGCAGGACGGTGCCGTCCTTGTTGTCGTGGATTGCCATGTCGGAGACCATGTTGAGCGCGAATTCGGGCAGGTTCACGTCATCTGCGGGCGGGTACGGCAGGTGTTCCCAGTGGCGTACGACGTCCCAGCCGAGGTAGCCGACCAGGCCGGAGGTGAGCGGCGGCAGGGTCGGGTCGGGTTCGGTGTAGAGCATCTGCAGGGTCTTGGCGATGGCTTCTACGGGGTCGCCGTCGACGGGTGCGCCGACGGGGGTGCGTCCCTGCCAGTGGACTGCGCCGTCGACGGTGGTGAGGGTGGAGCGGGAGGATGCGCCGATGAAGGAGTAGCGGTCCCAGGCTGCGGATTCGCCTTCTGCGGAGATTTTGGCGGATTCGAGCAGGAAGGTGCCGTGGGCTGCTTCGACGGGTTCGCCCTGGTCGTTTTGGAGTACGAGGGATCGGTAGATGCCGATGGGGGTGAGTGAGTCGGCGAGGATTTTGATGTGTACGGGAATGACGCGGGTGCCGGCTGCGCGGGCGCGGAATTCTTCGAGGCTGGGGGTGATGGTGCCCAAATCCTGCATTGCTGTACTCCTTGGTGTTGGGTTGGGAGCGCGTCAGTGCGCTGTGTCCCTTAGCTGCCGCGCGGGGTTTTTACCGGTGCATGGGGTATTACCGGTATATGGGGGTACCGGGACATATATGCCGGTGTGTATCTCTCTGGCGCATACATGCCAGATCCGTAGACGCCCGATAATGCCTGATAAATCCCGGTAAGCCCGGTGCGCGGGTTGTTTCAGTTTAACCGGTGCTGCGACCCAGTTCCACGGTGAAGATCCAATAGTTCTCTTCGTGGAACTGAGCCGCGTACCGTTCAGCCGTGTTAGTTGCTGAACTGCTTGAGGGTTGCTGCGGTCTGCAGTGCCGCTGCGGTCGCCTCGTAGCCCTTGTCTTCGTTGGAGCCTTCCAGGCCTGCACGGTCGAGTGCCTGCTGCTCGTTGTCGCAGGTGAGCACGCCGAAGCCGATGGGGCGGCCGGTCAGCACGGACACGTCGGTCAGGCCGTTGGTTGCGCCCTGGCAGACGTAGTCGAAGTGGGGGGTGCCGCCGCGGATGACCACGCCGAGCGCGACGATTGCGTCGAACTTCTCAGCGAGGCGGGTTGCTGCGACGGGCAGTTCGAAGGTGCCGGGAACGCGCACGAGGGTCGGCTCGATGCCTGCGTCGCGTGCTGCGCGCTGCGCACCGTCGATGAGGCCGTCCATGACCTGGGTGTGCCAGCTTGCCGCTACGATTGCGAGCTTGAAGCCCTTGTAGTCTTCGGGGTTGAGGGTGGTGTCTGCTGCGCCTACGCCGCTCATTGTGTTCTCCTTGTAGGTTTTGGGGTTTTTGAAAAATTAGGGGTTTGCAGGGGTGCCGCTACGCGCTTTTGAGCACGTGGCGCATGCGCTCACGCTTGGTCTGCAGGTAGTGTGCGTTCTCGACTCGGGCGGGAATTTCGTCCGGGATGAGTTCGGTGACTTGCAGGCCGAGGCTTTCGAGCGCCTCCTGCTTGGCGGGGTTGTTGGTCACGAGCCTCAGCTCGTTCACACCGAGTTCCTGCAGGATCAGTGCCGCCTGCGAGTAGTCGCGCATGTCGCCGTCCAGGCCGAGCGCCAGGTTCGCGTCGAGGGTGTCGAGCCCGGCATCCTGCAGCGCGTAGGCGCGGAGCTTGTTGACCAGGCCGATGCCGCGTCCTTCGTGGTTGCGCACGTAGATGAGGTACCCGCCGGTGTGGCCAATGATGCGCAGGCCGTTCTCCAGCTGGGGGCCGCAATCGCATCGGAAGGAACCGAAAATATCGCCGGTGGCGCATTCGGAGTGGATGCGTACCGCGGGCACTCCCCCGTCCTCGGCGGGTACGGGGGTGCCGTCACGGTCGAGGGCGCGGGCGCTGATGTGCTCGGCGCCGTCTGCGAATCGCCAGGCGCGCAGGCCGAACACACCCTGCGGGGTGGGTACGGCGATCTCTTCGGTGCTTTCGACCAGCAGCGGGCTGGGGTTGGGCACCATATCGAGGGGGCTGACTCGGTAGCCTTCAGCGAGCTGGGAGGCGATGCGCAGGGATTCGGTGCTGATCTCTTCAGCCTGTGCCTCAACCGGCTCGACCGGGGTGCCCGGCTCTGCCAAGGTGACAGCCGCGGGGGTGCTCAGCTCTGCGGGAGTGCCCGGCGTTGCCTGGGTGTTAGGGGTTTCGCTCATGCGTTCTCCTACGCCTTAGCTACGTACTTGATGAGGTCTTCGATAGAGATCATGGGCAGGTTGTGCTCGGTGGCGAAGGCGCGCAGTGCGTCGAAACGCATCATGGAGCCGTCGTCGTGCACGACCTCGGCGATAACGCCCACGCCGGACAGGCCCGCCGCGAGGGAGAGTTCCACTGCGGCTTCGGTGTGGCCGGGGCGTTCCGCCACACCGCCGTCAACGGCGCGCAGCGGGAAGATGTGGCCGGGGCGGGTAATGTCCGCCGGGGTCGAGGCTGCATCCGCGAGGATCTGCACGGTGCGGGCGCGGTCCGCCGCGGAGATACCGGTGCTCACGCCGGATGCCGCATCGCAGGAGACGGTGTATGCGGTGCCCTTGGGGTCTTCGTTGTTGGTGACCATGGGCGGCAGGTTCATCTCGTCGGCACGCTTGTTGCTCAGGGGTGCGCAGACCACGCCGGAGGTGTAGCGGATCATGAAGCCCATCAGCTCGGGGGTTGCGTGCTCGGCGGCGAAGATGATGTCGCCTTCGTTTTCGCGGTCTTCATCGTCAACGACGACTACGGCGCGACCTGCGGCGATAGCGTCCACTGCGGTCTGCACGCTGTCGAGGACGCTTGCGGCGTCGGCGCGACGCGGCGCAACCTGCTCAGAGGAAGAAGCCTGGGGCACGCCTGCGAACGCGGTCAGACGCTGCACGTACTTAGCGAGCGCATCGGTCTCAAGGTTCACGCTGTCGCCAACCTTGAGGGCGCCGAGGTTGGTTGCCTTCAGGGTTTCGGGGATCAGGCCGACCTCGAACCATGCGGGGCTTTCGCCGGGCTCAGATACCGCGGTGACGGTCAGGGACACGCCAGAAACAGCGATGGAGCCCTTCTCAGCGAGCAGGGGTGCCAGTTCGGTGGGCAGGTTGAAGCGCAGGGTGCTCCACGCCTCGTGCGCGGTGACGGATGCGAGGGTACCGACCGCATCCACGTGGCCCTGCACGACGTGACCGTCGAGGCGGCCACCGGCGGGCAGGCAGCGCTCCAGGTTGACGGTGTCGCCGGGGTTCAGGTTGCCGAGGTTGGTGCGGCGCAGAGTCTCACCCATCGCGTAGGCGCGGAACTGGCCGGGCTGCAGCTGGTCGAGGTCGATAGCGGTGAGGCATACACCATTGACGGCGAGGGAGCCACCGTGTTCGAGGTCGGCGACGATGTCACCGGCGTTGAGGGTCAGGTAGGCTGCGTCGCTACCTTCGATGGGGGTGATGGATTCTACGGTGCCGAGGGCGCCAATGATTCCGGTAAACATGTGTGCTTTTCCTTTTCTCGCCGTGTCCGCCGGGGCGTCGTCGTTGAGGGCGACGGGCGGCGATGGTTTGTTCGTCGGTATAACTATACGTATTTTTCGAATATTCCCCGTGACGGGGAGCTTTTGTGCCAGCATGCGAACCAGCCGGCATGAATTAGTCGGGCACAGGCGGGGGTCCTTGAGGTACTACTCCCCCGCCCGTGCTCAGCCCAAGGGAGACTAGCCCAAGCGGAAGCTAGTCCAGCCTCGGTTCGGGCGCGTGGCAGGCGTCCAGCTTCGGCAGGGTACGCCGCTCACCCGGTTCCTGCGCCGTTCCGCGAGGTGCCGGCACCAGATGCGTTGCGGTGTCATTGCCAAGCACGCGCACCGCCGGGAACATGCCCAGGTCGTCCAGTTGCAGGCGCGGCGCCTGCGCGAGGGTGTCCACGAGCAGACGGTACACGGCGCTCTTGCCCTGCCCCATGATCATGGGGGCGCGGTACCAGACCATCTCGTCGATGAGGTCTTCACCGGCGAAGAGGCCGACCATGCCGGGTCCGCCCTCAATCATGAGGTGCCGCACCCCGCGGGCGTACAGTTCGTCGAGCAGTTCACGCGGGTCGTGGGTGAAGACCTGCAGGAAGTTCTGCGGATCCGCCTCCACACCTTCGGGCGGGTTGAGGCCGCGCACGCGGTAGTTCTCGGTAATCTCGGTTTTACCCATGACCACGCGCAGCGGCTGCTTCTCAAAGCGTTCCCCGTTGGCGTCGCGCGCGTCCAGGGTCGGGTTGTCCATGAGGGTGGTTCGGGTACCGATCATGACGGCGTCGGCGCGGTGACGAATCAAGTGCCCGTCAATGCGCGCGGCGGGGCCGGTAATCCACTTGCTCGTGCCGTCAGCTGCCGCAATGAACCCGTCCAGGGTGGAGGCGCTCTTTGCGGTAATGAAGGGGCGGCGTTCGGCGGCGGCAATGAACCAGCGCTCGTTCAGCAGGTAGGATGCGTTCGCGAACTCCTCCATGGCGTGCACGGTGACGCCCTGCGAGCGCAGGTAGGCGGCGCCTCCGGCTGCGTTTTCGGTGTCGTCGCTGTAGGCGTAGTAGAGTTCGCTAATGCCCGCCTCGGCGACGGCGTGGGAGCAGGGGCCGGTGCGTCCGGTGTGGTTGCAGGGCTCGAGGCTCACGTACATGCGGGCGCCGGTGAGGTCGGTTCCCGCGGCTCGGGCGGCGGCGAGGGCGTCTGCTTCGGCGTGCGGGGTGCCTGCGCCTCGGTGGTAGCCCACGTGCAGCAGGTGCCCGTGCGCGTCAGTGATGACGGCGCCGACGAGGGGATTCGCGCCGCGAATACCCTGGCGTGCCGCCTGCAGTGCCAGGGTCATGGCTTCTGCGTGGCTGAGCTCCTGCTCGGGGCTGGGCAGCTGGAGGGTGCGTGCGGCGGGCAGCCCCGCGAGGTGACCATACTCCGCGGCGGAGTAGTCCAAATCGTTGTGCGGCGAAGATACGCTCGGGGCGATGGTTACGGGCAGGTGCGCGCTCACCAGCACCTGCAGCGAGGGGTTCTGCGACATTTATGCACGGCCCTTCTTCACATCGGTTACCTCAACGGTCACGTCGGGGAACTGGGTCTGCACCCGAGTCTTCTGCGCCTCCAGGTTGCGGGTGCGCCACCAGACGAAGAAACCAACCAGGGTGAAGCATCCGTAGAACACGTACATGAAGGAGGTCGCGTAGTAGCCTGCGCTCCACAGCAGCGGCACGCCGACCAGGTCGACGGCAACCCAAATGAGCCAGAATTCAACCCAGCCGCGCGCCATGCCGTAGGTGGCAAGCAGCGAGCCGGTGAAGATCCAGGCGTCGGACCAGACGGGTTCGTAGGAGCCGAGGGCGCGGAAAATGGGGGTGAGTAGCAGGGTGCCTGCCACCATGGCGACGACCAGGCCTGCGCGTTCGGTGTTGGTAGCCCACTTGGGGATCACCGCGGCACCTTCGGAGGCGTCACCGCCGGCGGCGCGGGTGGCGCGCCAACGATGCCAGCCCCAGATGGACACTGCAATAAACATGATCTGGCGGCCTGCCTGGCCGAGCATGGTGACGGGGTGCGGGCTACCGACGAGGGCGCCCAGGAAGACGGTGAGGAGCAGCAGGTTGCCGAGAATGCCGACAGGCCACGCCCATACTTTGCGTCGCATTCCGCCGAGCGCCGATGCCAGGCCGAATGCGTTTCCGAGAACTTCGCGCACGAGGAGGGACTGGTCCCCCACGTGAATTTGTGCGTCGAAGAGCCACCGCAAGATGTCCATTTGTTTCTTTCCTCTCTGAGTTGGACCGTGTGTCGGATGCGCTGTGTGCGCATCTGCGGCGGCTCCGGGGAGAGGAACAGAAAAGGGCGGCTACCGCGGGCATCTTATGGAGTGCCCGGTATCCGTGGTGAGGCGGGAGCGGCGAATCAGCCAACTGTAGCTGAAAACCGTGGCTGAAACCAGCGGCTGCGGTCGAGAGGAATAACGTACCGGCACCTACGAAAGGTGCCTTTCCCCTGTCTCACAGAAAGCTGTCTCTCAGAAAACCGCTGTGCTCTCGAGTAACAGCTTTTTCGAGCAACAGTTTTCTCAAGCAACCGCGTCAGTGCACCCTGCATGCTATCCCGGTTTTCGGGAGGTGCGGCGGAGTGCGCTCCTGCCTTTTTCTGCTCGTGCTACCTTCCATCCAGACTGTACTGTCGGCACCGGATTTTCACCGGTTCGGCCTCTCTTGCGGGCGGGTGCCTCCAGCGGATTCTTATCCCCGACTGTGGGGCGTGGAATCATGTGAGTTTCACCTGCCTGCGAGAGCGGTTCGCGGGCTGTGACCGCCGGTTCGGAATTTCACCGACCCCGGAGCACGATGTTGATACTGATTATGCCACAGCGCATGCCGGGGTTTTAATTTGTTTTCTCTGGGATAACTTCCGTGACAAGATGACGTTTTATGACTGTACTCTCAGCGCGTCTTCAAGACCCTCTCAACAAGCCCTCGCGGCAGTCACTTGCGGGACCGTTTTGGAACCCGATTCTTCAAGTTTTCGGGGATGATTTATCACGGTTTCATAACGGTGGAGAGCACCAAACAGACCAAAGAGTTATGAGGACCTTCTGAGGGGTTACCCAGAACACATTGAACACCCGTCAATACCTTTATGACAAGGAATTATAACAATAAGGTTAAATTATTGGTTTAAGGTTTACTCCAGGGGTGATTTAAGGTTATTCTTATCTACAGGAGCTCCCATCACCGATAAACCGGTTCCGTTGAGAGCGACATGATTCGGACCATCCGAGCACTCACATCAAACCCTTATGCTTCTGCCATTTGAAGCTGGAAGACTACTCCGTGGACTGCATTCTTTGGATAGTTTTCGACGCAGCATCTGCGCGCACTAAACTGCGCGGTTTATGCGGCACACGATGCTGAGGTGCTTCACCATCGGGAGGCAACCACACCGAATTGTTTTTCTCAACGGAACCGGCGTGGGAGCTCTTCCGAATAAACTTCCGGAAGAACGCGTAGCGTGCGCCTTTGTAAACCTTTACGAGGGGGCGTTGTGCGTGTCGAACGGTCATAGACTCCCATTCTTCTGTCGTCGCCTACCGTGGTGCGCGATGGGGGTTACGGGAACCTTGCGGGATGGTTGATCCCGCGCGCTCTGCATTGTCTTGTGGAGTGTGGTGTGTTTGGGTGGCGTATTCGCAGTGCCGGAGCGAATACGCCACCCGTTTTTAACGTGTAAAACCCTGCCCACCCCAAACTCAGGCGAGCTGCACACGAAACTCAGCCCTAGACCAGCCTCATATACCCCAGACTGAGGCAAGCTAGCCTGAGAAGGAAACCCCGCACCAAGCCACCCATATTCCCTACCCCAAGGGATTGGCGCGTTACCTCTGAATCCCAACCACAGACCAACCCCTATATAAACCCCACCGAGGGGTAGGCGACCTAGAGGGCGTACTGGACACGCGAAGCGGGGGCTCCGTCCTCGAAGCGCCCCCAGGCGCTGAAGAGGGGGCACTCCCCCGCGAGCGGCGTCCGGTACAACCTCCCCCAACGCATCCAAAACATAACGCTCCCCCAGCTACACGCGGTAGTTGAGGGAGCGTTATATCTATATAAGGCTAGAAGCCCTGAAGGATTAGTCCTCTACGGAGCGGAATGCTACAACCGCGTTGTGACCGCCGAAACCGAAGGAGTTCGACAGCGCCACAATCTCACCGGCGGGCAGCTCGCGTGCGTCGGTCACCACATCCAGGTCAATCTGGGGGTCCTTGTTGTCCAGGTTGATGGTGCAGGGTGCGGTGCGGTGGTGCAGTGCCAGTACGGTGAGTACGGCTTCGAGTGCGCCCGCGCCGCCGAGCAGGTGGCCGGTCATGGACTTAGTTGCAGAGACGGCAATGTTCTTGGTGTGCTCGCCGAAGGTTTCGTGCATTGCGGTTGCTTCGGGCAGGTCACCGGCGGGGGTGCTGGTGGCGTGCGCGTTGATGTGCACGACGGTCTTCGGGTCGATGTTGCCGTCTTCGAGGGCTTCGCGCAGTGCACGGGTTGCGCCGAGTGCTGCGGGGTCCGGTGCAGTGATGTGGTAGGAGTCGGCGGATACGCCGGTGCCTGCCAGTTCCGCGTAGACGCGTGCGCCGCGTGCCTTGGCGTGCTCTTCGGATTCGAGGATGAGTGCTGCTGCGCCTTCACCCATGACGAAGCCGTCGCGGTCGACGTCGTAGGGGCGGGATGCCTTTTCGGGTTCATCGTTGCGGGAGGAGAGTGCCTGCATCTTGGCGAATGCTGCCATGGGCAGGGGGTGGATTGCTGCTTCGGCGCCGCCGACGATGACGACGTCTGCCTTGCCGCTGCGAATCATTTCAGCACCGAGCTCCATGGCTTCGGTGGAGGATGCGCATGCGGAGACGACGGTCTGTGCTGCGGCGCGTGCCTTGAGGTTCATGGAGACGGCTGCTGCGTTGCCGTTGGGCATGAGCATGGGAACGGTCATGGGGAGGACGCGGCGGGGGCCCTTTTCGCGGAGGGTGTCCCATGCGTCAAGGAGGGTCCACACGCCACCGATGCCGGTGCCGAAGGCTACGCCGGTGCGCTCGGGGTCGACTTCTTCCGCGGATTCAGCGTCGGGGCCGGTGAATCCTGCATCTTCCCATGCTTCGCGTGCGGCGATGAGGGCGAGCTGTCCCGAGGGGTCCAGGCGCTTTGCTTCTACCTTGGTGAGGCGTCCGGAGTCGAGGGCGGGCACAGCGAGCTGGCCTGCAATGTATACGGGCAGGTCGTATTCCTTGACCCAGGGGTAATCAAGGGTGGATACACCAGATACGCCCTTGGTTGCGTTTGCCCAGGTGGTGGGGACGTCGCCGCCAATGGGGGTGGTCGCGCCGAGGCCGGTCACCAGCACTTTTCGAGACATTGTGGCACTTTCTCTTCGGTGGTCGATTTGGTGGTTTATCCGGTGGTGTGTGGATAAAAACCTGTTGGACCCGGGGTTTACAGTGGGCGTTTTCACGCCGTGGAGAGTGCAGTCATCGCACCCTGCGTGTTCCCGGGGGTATGTTGGGTTGATACTGAGTGAATAGCGATGCGGCGCGGGCCGGTGAGAGCCCGCGCCGCCTCGTTATTGGTTATAGCTTAGGCAGCGTTCGCGATGAACTCGACTGCGTCGCCAACGGTCTTGAGGTTCTTGACCTCTTCGTCCGGGATGGTCACCTCGAACTTCTCCTCAGCGTTCACGACGATGGTCATCATCGAGATGGAGTCGATGTCCAGGTCCTCGGTGAAGGACTTGTCCAGCTGAACGTCCTCAACCTCAACGCCGGTCTCTTCGTTAACGATTTCTGCCAGACCTGCGAGGATCTCTTCCTTGTTAGCCATTCAGGGGCTCCTTTGTTGTTCGATGGTCATCGCACCCGCCGGGTGGGGGTACGCGTGCATTACCGAGTTTATCGTGTCTGCGTGGTGTACGCATGCGGCAACTCGGAGTTTAGGGGATGCTTTCCCGCTTTATTTTCTTTCTCGTGTACCGGCACTGTGCCGGTCGTGAGGGGCGGTGAGCATCGGGCTCTGGTGGTTTTTCTTAGGGAAGGACGACTACCTGAGCTGCGAATGCCAGGCCGGCACCGAAGCCGATCTGCAGGGCGAACTTGCCGGAGAGTTCCGGGTTCTCCTTGAGCAGGCGGTGTGCGGCGAGGGGAACCGATGCGGCGGAGGTGTTACCGGCATCAACGATGTCGCGTGCCACTGCCACCGTGTCGGGAAGTTTGAGGGTCTTGACCATCTGGTCAATGATGCGGGCGTTTGCCTGGTGCGGGATGAGTGCGCCGAGCTCGTCGGGGGTGATGCCGGCAGTTTCGAGTGCCTGCTTGGCGACCTTTGCCATTTCCCATACTGCCCAGCGGAAGACGGAGGGGCCGTCCTGGCGCAGGGTGGGCCAAATCTTTTCGCCTTCCTGCACGGGGTTTGCTACGAAGTCGCGGTTGCGGATATCCAACAGGGAGTGAGTCATACCCACAGTACCCCAACGGGAGCCGTCCGAACCCCATACGGTCGGGGCAATGCCGGGTTCGTCGGAGACGCCTACGACTGCTGCGCCTGCGCCGTCGCCGAGCAGGAAGGAGATGGTGCGTTCGGTGTTGTCGATGAAGTCGGAGAGCTTCTCAACGCCGATGACCAGCACGTGCTTTGCGGTACCCGCGCGGACGAGGGCGTCTGCCTGGGCGATACCGTAGCAGAAACCTGCACACGCTGCGGAGATGTCGTATGCGGGGCACTTGGAGCCGATTGCGTCGGCGACCAGGGTTGCCAGGGAGGGGGTTGCGTAGGGGTGCGAAATGGTCGAAATGATGACCGCCTCAATGTCCTCACCGGCTACACCGGATGCTTCGAGAGCATCCTTGGCGGCACCGATGGCAAGGTCTGCTACCGACTGGTTTTCGCTGGCGCGGTGGCGGGTTGCGATACCGGTGCGCTGCTTGATCCACTCGTCGGAGGAGTCGATTGCCTCAACGATGTCGTCGTTGGGGACGATGACCTCGCCGCGGGCTGCGCCGTAACCGAGGATGCGGGAGTAGCGGTTGATTTCGTACTGCTTGAGGGTAGTCACGTATTCAATCCTTAGTGCTGATGCTCGCAAGACACTGTGTGCCTCGCAGGTCTAAAGTGCATGTCTAGTGTGAAGGGTTCCCAGTGCGGGGAGGGCGGGGTGCTCTCCCCCGGTGTTTAGCCCTTCAGCGAGGCGAGGTCCTCGGGAGTGTTGATGGAGGTGCCGGGCACGCCGCGCATCGCGCGCTTTGCCAGGCCGACCAGAGTGCCTGCGGGGGCGACCTCGATAATGCCGGCGACCTCACGCTCGAGCAGGGTTGCCATGCACAGGTCCCAGCGGACGGGGCTGGTGACCTGGGAGACGAGGGTCTCGACGAACTCTTCACCGGATGCCACGGCGGAACCGTCGCGGTTGGTCAGCAGTGCGGAGGTCGGGTCGGAGACCTGCAGGGACGCGGCGAACTCTTCCAGTGCGGGCACGGCGGGTGCCATTGCCTCGGTGTGGAATGCGCCAGCGACCTTCAGGGGGATGACGCGAGCGCGTGCGGGCGGGTTCGCGGCGAATGCTTCGATGGCGGGGATGGGGCCTGCGGCTACAATCTGGCCGCCGCCGTTGGAGTTTGCTGCGACGAGGCCTGCTACGTCGATGGCTTCGCGGACGTTTTCCTCAACGCCGCCGAGTACTGCAGCCATGCCGGTCGGGGAGGCGGCTGCCGCCTCCGCCATGCCGTTGGCGCGCACGCGCACGAAACGCATTGCGTCTTCGTCGCTGAGCACACCGGCGAGTGCTGCTGCGGTGATTTCACCGACGGAGTGGCCCGCGAAGATGAGTTCTTCACCGTCGAGTTCGCGCAGTGCGAGGCGACCGGTGACGATGCCTGCAGCCACGATGAGGGGCTGGGCGATTGCGGTGTCCTTGATGGTTTCTTCTTCGGCTTCGGTGCCGTAGTGAATCAGGTCGATGCCTGCCGCTTCGGAGAGTCGTTCCAGGTGCTCACGCACACCTTCAATCTCGAGCCAGGGGCTCAGGAAGCCCTTCTTCTGGGAGCCCTGTCCGGGGCAAACGAGTGCGCGCATGCGGTGCGACCTTTCTGGTTTTTAGTACTCGTACGCGGTGCCATTATAGAGACGGAGACCACGGTTAGTCTGTTACCTATGCTACCTTGTTCAGCCGCCCTGTATAAACATCACTGTGCAGAAACTTTGGGCTGCACTGGGAACCTAGACAGAGAGGTTGAACAGTGTATAGCTTAGAACGATTTCCTCCATTCGTACAGTTCAGCCGCACAAGGTTCAAATAGAGAGACATTAAACGGCGGCGCTCAGCGCACTATTCAAAGCACAGCCCCGCACGGCCCAACACAGCCCAGCACGCTCCTCCGCATCGGTGCGCGCCCCCCTTAGAGGCGCGAACACCCTATGCTCGCGGATGCGCCCGCGCGTACGTCTCCGCCAGACGCTTCATCGACACGTGCGTGTAAATCTGCGTGGTCGCCAACGACGAATGCCCCAGAAGCTCCTGCACCGAACGAATATCGGCACCACCATCCACCAGGTGAGTCGCCGCCGAATGACGCAAAACGTGTGCACCCGACGCCTGAGTATTCTCCACCGTGCGCAGCAGGCGGGTCAGGTCCTCACGAATCTGACGGGCATTCGCACGCCCACCCCGAGGACCAATAAACAGCGCCGTCACGCCCTGGGCCCCCTCCTGGATCCACTGCGGACGACCATAGGACACCCAACGATTCAGCGCCTTAAGCGCCGGGGTACCCAGCGGCACCACGCGCTCCTTATTGCCCTTACCCAGCACGCGCACCGTCTTATTCGCCCGGTCCACGCTCTGCAAATCCAGGCCGGTCAGCTCAGAAATACGCATGCCCGAGGCGTACAGCACCTCAACCACAGCTTCCAGGCGCAGCAGGCGCGCATCCCGAGGATCCTGCGCCCGACGCTCCTGCAGGGTAGTCAGCAGCTGGTTCATCTGCTCACGGCTCAGCACCGGCGGCAGGTGATTCTCCCGCTTGGGGGTGCGCATACCGCGGGTCGGGTTGGCGTGTACCAGCTCCTCTTCCTGAGCCCAGGTGAAGAACGTGCGCAGGGTCGAACCGCGGCGCGCCACCGTAGAACGAGCCGCCTGCCGCAGATGTAGCGAACCCAACCACTCACGAATCAGGGACGCATCAATGCTGTCCAGATGCCGCACACCGCGGCGCGCCATATAGCCGAAGAAGCCCTCCAAATCGGAGATATACGAGCGGATTGTCTCTTCGGAACGGTGCTTCTCGTAGCGCAGAAAACGCTCAAAACGGTCCAGGACGGGGCGGAACACCTCGCCGGAAACCCCTAGCGCCGATTCAGGCAGTGCAGAATCAGGTAGAGCAGAGCTCTCTACTTGCTCCGGCGCAAGCGTGCGGGTGTAGGTCACCGGCAGGGTCGTGGAGGGAGCCTCGTCCCGGTAATCTTCCCGGCTTTCGTTCCGGTTCTCAGCCCGGTTTTCGTGCTGGCGGGCGGGGGTCATGCGTCCCTCCTTTCGGGTTTCGGTCTGTCGACATTTTCTCCGCGCGTCTGCTGATAGCGCAGCGGCGGGGTAGGCTCCGCGCAAGTATGCGCAAGCCTACCCCAATTGTAGAGAGGTTCCACGCTCTCCACGTGCTGCCTTGTTATGACCGGCCGTCCCGTCATGCCCGACCGCCGCAACCCGCTACTGCCTGGATGTTCACTACGGGCGTTCAGACAGGGTTTTAGCGGGGTACTCAGCGGGGGCTCTTCTACGCAGCGACAGCCGGGCGGACCTTCCGCCAGCTCGTTCCGCTACTCTCCGCCAGACCGCAGCGACCCAGGTGGAACAGGTCAGCCATCACGTCGCGAGCGCTCAACCCGAGGGCTGCGGCAATCTCATCCACGCCGCGGTAGGAGCGCGGGCTCAAATCGTCCCAGACTCTACCCTGTCGTTCGGTCAGCTCGTCCAGTGCACTGGAGGAGGCAGCCTGATCCCATTCGCTCTCGTGCTCGGTGCCCAGCTCGAACCCCGCGGCGGCATCGTACTCGAGGATGTCGGCGGCCTCGGTGAGTGTTTGCGCTAGTCCATCGCGCAACAGACGGTTCGTTCCCACCGAGTTCGGCGAGTTAATCTGCCCCGGAACCGCCCAGAGGGTACGCCCAATCTCCATCGCGTGACGAGCCGTATTCAGGGCACCGGAACGCCAGCGCGCCTCCACCACAATGGTGTGCCGCGCCAACGCCGCAATCAGGCGGTTACGCTCCAGAAAACGCCAACGCGTGGGGGTGTTACCCACGCTCACCTCGCTCATGATGAGCCCGCGGTCAACAATCATATTCAGTGCATCCGAGTTCTGCGCCGGGTACAGCCGATCCAGCCCACCCGCCATGAAAGCGATGGTCGGCAGGTCGCTACCCTGCTGGGTCAGTGCCGCCCTATGCGCCGCAATATCAATGCCCATCGCACCGCCAGAAATCACCGTGTACCCGCGGCGCGCCAGCTCAGCGGCAAGGTGGGTCGTCGCCTCCGTACCGTAGATGCTCGGGTCACGCGAACCGACCAGCGCCACGCTCGGGGCAGAGGCCACATCCAGCAGGTGCCGCGAATCGCCTCGGCACCACAGTCCGTACGGTCGAGCAGGCCCCAAATCGTTCAGCTGCGGCGGCCACAGCGGATCGGCGGGAGTGACCAGCCACGCCCCGCAGGTTGCCGCCATATGCGCCTCCGCGTTCAGGGTGCGTTCCATACGGCGGTTCCAGCGCAGGCGGCGAGTCGCGAGCGCCTTGCCGAACTTATCGCGGCTCATCTGATGTTCGCCCGGCGTGTAGTAGCCATTCGCGCTACAGAACAGGGCGGACTCCCCTTCCGCGGGTGCACCCACCGAGTGCAGAAAATCGCTGAGCTGCGTATCCGGTTCGCCGTGCTCCCAGGTGTGCTCATCGGGGATGTGCCCGGTCAGCAGGTAGTGCAGGGTCAGCGGCGCTCCCAGGGTGGTGAGGGATTCGACCACGAGCTCATCGGCGGGCTCGGCGTAGCGCATCAGCTGGGCGGTGCAGCAGCGGATGTACTCGCGGCACGCCGCCTCAAGCTCCTCCGCGCTGAGGGCGGGGTTGAACAGGGGTGCTGGATTGAGCAGGGGTGCTGGGTCAGAACCGCTGGAGGCGGTGCCCATCACAGGTTCGGGGCGCTCACCCTGTAGCGCCTCACCCTGTAGCCGCTCCCTCTGCTGTTCCTGCTGATTCATCTCATTCAGGTGCATCTCTTCCAGGTACACCGGGTTCAGGCAGGATGCGAGGAACCCCGGCAACCGCGCCGCGTTATACGGGCTCGGCGAAGGCTCCTGCCCCAGCGACAGGATATGCGCCACTCTCTCACGCGCCAGGGCGTGCGCATCCAGGGTGCGACCGGGCAGGCGAATCTGCAGTTCCTCCTGCACAAAATCCTCCGCCGCGCTCTCTTCAGGCGCGCTCTCCCCCGTTACTTTCTCTTCTGGCACACACTCGTCCGGCGCTGTTTCTCTCAGCCCATTTTCTTTCAATTCGGCCTCTTCAGCTCGTTTTCTGAGCTTCTTCTCACTCATGACGTTCTTCTCCTCTCGTGAGTGATTCGTTCTATAAACCGGCACGCTATGTCAGCGGTCCCTATTTCAATTGCCCCTGCTGCCGCAGAAAAAGCGCCACATCCAGGTGCTCCCGGCTCGGGTAGGCGGCACCCTCCAAATCGGCGAGGGTCCAGGCGATACGCAACACTCGGTCGTAGCCGCGCGCCGTCAGCGTTCCGCGGTCCACGGCGGCGTTCAGCTCGCCGGTGAGCTTCGCGTCCAGACGCAGCGGGCCGCGCAGAATCTTGCCGTTCATCTCCGCATTCGTCTTCAACCCGTACGGTTCCAGGCGCTCCCGCTGAGCCTGCCGTGCCGCCATGACGCGCTCGCGAATCTGCGCCGAACTCTCATTCACCTGACCGCCCGCAAGCTCCGTGGACGACACCTTCGGAACCGTCACATTCACATCAATGCGGTCCACCAGCGGGCCGGACAGACGCCCAAAATAGGCGCGACGCTCACGCGGAGCGCACGTGCACTCCGTACCGGTGCCCACGTTCATGCCGCAGGGGCACGGGTTCGCCGCCAGGATCAGCTGAAAACGCGCCGGGTACGTCGCCGATGCGCTCGAACGATCCAAGGTCACGGTCCCCGATTCCAGGGGCTGACGGAGCGAATCGAGCACCGTGCGTTTGAACTCCGGCGCCTCGTCGAGAAAGAGCACGCCGCGGTGCGCTTTAGACACACAGCCCGGGCGGGGAATGCCGCTACCGCCACCAAGAATCGCCGGCGCGGAGGCGCTATGATGCGGCGCCTCAAAGGGCGGCTGACGCACCAGCTCGCTCAGGTGCTCCCCCGCCGAGCAGAGGGAACGAATAGCGGTCACTTCCATCGCGGCATCATTATCGAGGGTCGGCAGGATGCTCGGCAGACGCTCCGCCAGCATGGTTTTACCGGAACCGGGCGGGCCTGTCAGCAGCATGTGGTGGCCACCCGCAGCGGCAATTTCCAGGGCGAAACGACCCTGCGACTGACCGGCGACATCGCTCATATCCGAGGGAATTTCAGCCGGTGTCGCCACCGGGGCGCTCGCCTCCGTCTGCGGGGCGGGCGGGTAGGTCAGCTTCTGACTCTCAGCGCCGAGAGCGGCAAAAACCTCAGCCAGGCAGCGGAAACCGCTCACCTGCGCGCCGGGAATAAGCGCCGCCTCCTCAGCGTTTTCGGCGGGCACAATCACGCGGTGGTGTCCGGCATCCACGGCGGCTTTGACCGCCGGCAGGATGCCCGGCACGGGGCGTAGCGTTCCGTCCAGCCCCAGCTCGCCCAGGAAGACGCTATCGCCGCTGGGGTACAGTTTCTTCTCCGCCTGCAACGCCGCAACCACAATGGCAAGGTCGAACGCCGAGCCGCGTTTGGGCAGGGTCGCGGGGGTCAGGTTCACGGTGAGCCGGTGCTGAGTGAGGGTGATGCCGGTGTTCTTCGCCGCAGAGCGCACACGCTCTTTAGACTCGTTGAGGGCAGTATCGGGCAGACCCAGCAGCACGAAGCCGGGCAGGCCCTGCGAGATGTCAGCCTCGACGTCAACAATGTGCCCGCGCAGGCCAACGAGCGCCACGGAATAGGTGCGTGCGAATCCCATTACGCCACCGCCTTCAAATGCTCGAAGGTGAAGGTTTCGCAGGTTCCGGTCACCGCAATTGCGTCAATGCGAAAGCGCGGAAAATCCAGGTTCTCGCGCAGCCTGCACCAGAGAATCGCCAGCGAGCGCGTGCGGCGCGCCTTATCGCGGTCAATGGATGCGAACGGGTGCCCAAAGTCTTCGCTGCTGCGAGTCTTGACCTCAACGAAAACCAGTTCGTCCTCGGGGTCAATGGCGATTAGGTCGAGCTCGCCGCGGATCTGTTCGTGTTCCAGCCCGGCGGGCGGTCGCCAATTCCTCTCCAGGATGCGGTAGCCGTTCGCTTCCAGGATGCGGGCGGTCAGCTCCTCGCCCCACCTGCCGACGCTGTGGGCGCGGGGCGGGGTTCGCTGGAGCTGGGTTCGCGGAGTCTGGGTGCTCTGGAGCAGAGGTCTGTTGGGTGCGCTTCGGGTTGCGGCGCGGGCTGTTATTCGGGCTGTTGTCATGGGTCTCTCCCCCGGTAGATAGCGGTAGTGCTTCTACTGTGCCCGCCGCGCGCGTGCTCGAAGGCTGTTAACGAAAAACTGTGGATAACCTCGGCTTCCAGAAGGAATTAGAGGTTATCCACAGTCGGTTATTTGAAATTTTGGGGCATATTTTTCAAAAACGCCGCTCGGGTGCCGATTCGACGCGTCATATTCGCGCGGGTTCATCACGCAGTTTCATCACGTAGCTTCATCATGCGGTTTCAACACCCAGCTCTGCCACCCGGTAGCTCGGCAGCCCAGTGCTTACCCCCGGCAAGGCGGTAAATCAGGCGTGAGCTAGGCGTTAAAGTCCGGCATTTCCGGCACGGTGAACTCCTGGTTGGGCAGGCGCTCCTCCACGTTCACGTCACGCACCGAGTAGGCGTGCACCTTCTTCACAAAGCGGTTGGAGCGGAATACATCCCACACCCACACGTCGCTCATGCTCACCTCAAAGTAGAGGGTGCCGTCCTGCACGTGCGGGGTGACGTCCACCTGGTTCGCCAGGTAGAAGCGTCGGTCGGTTTCTACCGCGTAGCTAAAGAGCGACATGACGTCTTTGTATTCGCGGTAGAGCGCCATTTGGGCGTCGGTCTCGTAGTTTTCGAGGTCTTCTGCGCTCACTACTCTTCCTTTCCTGGGCTTTTGTAGTACTGATTCAGCGGTGGCACGTTAGGCTTTCGCAAGCTTCCGAGGCGCGGTTTTCAGGAACATCACGCACTCTAACCGCGCTGTGCCGCAGCAGCCTCAATCTGCTCGGCGGTCGCCGGAAGCGACCATGAGAGTCGATGCTGCGGGCTGGGGCCCTGCACGCTAATCGCCTCGCGGTGAGCGGCAGATCCGTAGCCCTTGTTCTTTGCCCAGCCGTACCCCGGGTAGCGGGTATCCAGCTGAACCATCAGTTCGTCACGTTCCACCTTCGCAACCACCGATGCGGCGGCGATGGAGGCGCACTTGTAGTCGCCCTTAATGACCATGGTCACCGGCATCTGCGCGGGCTCACCTGCACCGCCTGCGCCTTCCCACGCCTGGGCGAGCAGTGCGTTGTAGTGTGCCTGCGCCGGGTCCGGTACCAGCGCACTGAACAGGTCCTCCTGCGGAGGAGTGAACCAGTCGTGCTTACCGTCCAGCAGGGCGGCGTCGGCACGGTATCCGCGGCGCGCCAGCTCGGCGAGCGCACGCTGGGCGGCAAGCCTCAGCGAGAGGGTCATGCCGAGCCGGTCAATATCAACCGGTTCCACATGCCCAACCGCCACGGCGCACCACTGGCGGACTTCGGGAACCATGGATTCGCGGCGTGCCGGTGAGAGCGCCTTGGAGTCGATCAGCCCGCCCACCTCGAGGGTGGCGTCCGGGGTAAGGATTGCCACGCCCACGGTGACCGGGCCCGCCATGGAGCCGCGGCCTACCTCATCGATTCCGGCAACCGTGCGGGCACCGGAGGCGAAGAGCTGCTGCTCGTACTCGAGGTCTGCAGCGGGCGGGGTTGCTTTCGCGGGCTTAGCTTGAGCGGGTTTCGTTGCGCTCTGCTGGGCACTCACCTTCATTGCCACGCTCGCTTATTCGCTCGGGGTGGAGGTCGGTGCGGGAATCGATGAGAACACCGAGCTCTGATCCTGCAGCAGACCGAAGTGGTTCAGCGGCCACGCCACAACGAACACGTTACCCTGCACGTCATCCTTGGAGATGAACGCGGTGCCGTCGCTAATGTGGTAGCGGGAGTCAGCGGAGTTGCTGCGGTGGTCGCCCATCACGAAGTACTTGCCGGCGGGCACGGTCACCTTGAAGGGGACCTCCGAGGGCGGGTTGCCCGGGTACAGGTACGGTTCGGTAATCTCTACACCGTTGACCTTGATTTTGCCGTTGCCGTCGCTTTCGACCACGTCACCGGGAGTACCGATAACGCGCTTGACCAGGAAGTTCGAGGAAGTATCCGGCAGAATACCCGCGAAGGACAGGGCGTCCTTAAGCGGGCTGCTGGTCTTCTGGGTGGAGGGAATCCAGCCCTGAGAGTCCTTGAAGACGATGACGTCGCCGCGCTTAGGCTCGCTAAAGTAGGAGCCCGCCACGTTAATGAACACGCGGTCGTTGACCTGTAGGGTCTGCTCCATGGAGCCGGAAGGAATGTAGAAGCCGCGCAGCAGGAAGGTCTTGACCAGGAATGCGATGACCAGCGCGTACAGGATGACGGTGCCGCCCTCACGTGCCTGCACCCAGAGCCATTCGCCGAGGCGGCCTTCTTCCTGCGCCTGGGAGTAGGTCAGCTCCGCCTGTTCGGCACGCTTTGCCTTGCGGCGTTCCTTGGGGGTCATTTCGGAGAAGTCCTTGGTGGTTTCCACGTCTGCGGCACTCTCCTCGTCGGTGGTTTCTTCGCGCTTAGTGTTCTTCTCAGCGGAAGAAGTCGCAACGGCGGCATCTGCGGAGGCGGCGCTCGCCTCGGCGCTAGCTACCACCTCGTGATCACGCTCAGATGCACCCTTGGTATCGCTTTCGGTCGCCTCAGTAGCGCCCGCGGATGCCACCCAGGGGGTAGCCTTCTCGGTTGCAACCTTTTCAGCACCATCATTCTCTGCGGCGCTCTTTTCTGCAGCAGCCTTTTCGGCGGCGAGGCGCGCGAAGTATTCTTCCATTTCGCGGCGCTCGCGGCGGCTTTGAGGCTGGTATCCCTCAGGGAAGGGGCTGGTGTTCGCAGTGTTCTTGTCGTCTGCCATGCTGGAGTGAGCCTTTCGTTTGAGAGATACCTAGCTCGAGTGAAACGGTACCTAGCTATTGTATCGAGAGTGCTTGCGCTCTTGGGCTTTTATTTTCTGAGAGCGGCAAGGTTCTCAGAATATGCAAAAACCGCTCCTTGCCCGCGGAATGCGGTTGGGGAGCGGTTTGCAACAGAATTCTGTATCTATAAAGATTAGAACTCGCGCTTCTCGCGGATACGAGCAGCCTTACCGTGGCGGTCGCGCATGTAGTACAGCTTTGCACGACGGACGTCACCGCGGGTCACCAGCTCGATCTTCTCGATGGAGGGAGAGTGAACCGGGAAGGTACGCTCAACACCAACGCCGAAGGAAACCTTGCGGACGGTGAAGGTCTCGCGAACGCCTGCACCCTGGCGGCCAACGACGAAGCCCTTGAAGACCTGGATACGGTGGTTCTTACCTTCAACGATCTTAACGTGAACGTTCAGGGTGTCACCGGGGCCGAATGCGGGGATGTCGTCACGGAGGGACTTCTTGTCGAGGAAGTCAAGAGTCTGCATAGTTGTAGATCTCCAGAGTCATCTGCCGCAGGTCAAATAGACTCAGATTGCTCTGCCCCACTGCGGGACAGAAAACTTCATGCTTCGGACAGGATTGGTGCCCGAAGGTTGACATCGTTGGTCGCTCTTCCCCCTGCGGCAGGGGCGTGCCCGATGTCAACACAATGCTCCATTATCCCAATGCACCCGCGTTTATGCAAGCATCCGGGGAGCACTTTTAGAAGGGGGGTTCGTCACTCTGGGATACGCCACCCTGTGCTCCCCCGTTCTGCGCCAGAGCACCCGGAGCGGTCACGCCCGGCGCCTCCGCGTTCTGCTGGGGTACGGGCGCAGGGGCATACTGCTGCGTGTACTGAGACATGCCCGGCTGTGGCGCCTCCTGCAACGGCGCACCCGAGTGCGGCATACCCTGCTGAGGCGCGCCCTGCTGAGGTACACCCTGCAGGGAGCCCTCGTTGACCGTGCGCTTCTCCACGGTGCGGGCGAAGGTGCTCGTACCGTAGTTCAGGTCGTGACCGATGCCGAGGGCATCCACCTCTACGGTAGTGCCCTGCGTGCCGTCTTCGCGGTTCCAGCGGCTAATGCGCTGGCGGCCACTCACGACCAGCGGCTGCCCCTTCTCAATGGAGGTGGCAATGTTCTGGGCGAGGCGGCGGTAGGCTTTCACGGTGTACCAGTTCGTGGTGCCTTCTTTCCAGGTGCCGGTGGCGTCCTGCCAACGCGGGGTGCTGGCGAGGCGAAAGTTCACGACGGGCACCCCGTTGGGCAGGGTGCTCAGTGCCGGATCGGAGGCGGTGAATCCGCGAATCAGGATGGTGTCGCTCATGGTTTCTCCTTAGAAACTAGTGGGTGGGTTCCTTCACCTTGCCAGGGCTGACCCGACCCCGCATCCGGCGGTTACCGCTTCTGTGGATAACCTCGCGTTTTGCGCTTTTGGGCACCGCCTGTGGATAGAGTTTTTGAACTTTTAACCCCGTTTTTTCAAAAATCGCCCGCGGGCAACACGCTCCCTGCAGAAATATGACGGCTACGCCCCATTCGACGTCGTGATAGGTATCTCAGCGTCGGGGCGGCTATTTTTACCCTCAAGTTCACTATTTCAGCCCCGCGCGCTCTATCCTTGATGATGCGGTGCACTCAGCCGCTTCCCGATCTACCCCTGGAGTTTCCGTGAGCAAAAAGCCCATCAACAGCAACGACCTGCCCACGCTGCAGGATCTTCAGCGGATTCAACGCAACCTGCCCAAGCTACCCGATTCGATGGACCCGCAGAAGAAGCGCCTCATTTACGGTCTGCTCGCTGTGTTTGCCGTGATCGTGCTGATTATTGGTCTGGTCTACGTGAGCAAGAACGGTGTGGACGGGCTGCTCGGTTCAGATAAGACGACCTCCGCCACCGATGATGAAGAAACCACCGTTGCCACGGAAACCCTCGCCGAGGTCAAGAACCCGTACAAGGCGGTTGATCCCGCGACCGCGCTCGCACCGGATCTGGCGACCGCGAAGAACGAGCTGGCCTCCCTGCAGGTGAAGGATCGCGCCTCGAAGGCTGGCTACTCTCGCGACCAGTTCGGTCCCGCCTGGGATGACGTTGACGGCAACAAGTGCAACACTCGCGACGACATTCTGCGCCGCGACCTGACCAATGTTCGTTTCAAGGTCAGGACCCACGCATGCACCGTCATCAGCGGCGCTCTGAACGACCCGTACACCGGCAAGACCATCGAGTTCAAGCGCGGCAAGAAGACCTCCTCGGCTGTGCAGATTGACCACGTGGTGGCTCTGTCGAACGCATGGCAGACCGGCGCGCAGGATTTGACCGCAGAGCAGCGCCGCCAGCTGGCGAACGACCCGGAGAACCTGCTCGCTGCAGACGGCCCGGCGAACCAGCAGAAGTCCGATGCGGACGCCGCCGACTGGCTGCCGAGCAACACCGCCTACCGCTGCACCTACGTGGCACGCCAGGTACACGTGAAGGCAAAGTACAAGCTGTGGGTGACCGCGGACGAGAAGAAGGTTATGGAGCGCGTCCTCAACTCTTGCAAGGACACGAACCCCACTAAGAAGTAGCCCCGACCAAGAAGTAGCTTCCCGGCACGCACGCAAAAAGCATAAAGAAAAACCGCCCCGCACCCTGAGTTTTGAACTGCGCCCCGAAACTTGGACGCATTAAATAGTAACCCCTATACGGCTTCCCTCAGGGCCTGAACCCGGTACTCTACCGG
>ERZ1674297.145-NODE-146-length-22543-cov-20.279660_pt1 | contig 22543 bp, 22 predicted proteins | sample MGYA00581112_ERZ1674297 | MGnify/ENA primary metagenome ERZ1674297 (study PRJEB41354, sample SAMEA4873322) | human saliva metagenome | biome: human-associated habitat [ENVO:00009003]; feature: mouth environment [ENVO:08000002]; material: saliva material...
CCCTTACGCGGATAGGTTGCGCACATGCGGATAGGTTATGCGCACGCGGATAGGTAATTAAGGTATCCGCATCCTCGTAACCTATCCGCATAGCCTTTTCCTATCCAGGACACGCAGCCACACCCACCAGAAGACCGCCACGCGATCTGGTCATGGTTCCGGTGAACGGGAGCGGCAAGCCGAGTATCCCTCCAGCTTCCCCCAGTCAACGCCACAAGGGGCAGTGCACCCGATCAGTGGCGGTGCACCCGATCAGAAGAGGTGCAATGCCTACGGATCGGGTGCAGCGCCCCAATCAACAAGAACAAACGCGGTATCGACAGGTCAATCGATGCCACCACCACAAGCAAACTGCACGAAGGCCGCCGCTGGGTCGAGCTGAATCGGGAAATCTCCAGACGCGCCAATCCCCTGCTATTTGGAGGGCGCCGAGCAACTGCTAATCCAGGCTGCGGCGCCCGTGGGCGGCGGCAAGGGCTGGCCGAGCTTCGAGATCGATCACTCCGAGCCGAAGGCTCGCGTGTGGCGCTCTCGCGGGCGGGCCGCCGCCCACGGGTGCACCAAGCAGCCACCCAGCAAGGCTGGCCTCTCCGGCGCCCGGAAAACAGCCGGGCACACAGCAACAAGCACAGCAACAGGCACAGCAACAGGCACAGCAACAAGCACAACAACGGGGGCGCAGCCACCGGCCTGCGCCCCCGCTCATGCCCCTCCGCGAGGAGCCCGACACGCTTACAGCTTGGCGCCCTCGAAGCTGAAGATGTCGAGGAACTTGCGCGCACGATCCGAGGACGGGTCCGCGAAGAACTTGCGCGGCGGGTCGACCTCGACGATGCGGCCCTCGTCCATGAAGACGATGCGGTCGGCGATCGCGCGGGCGAAACCCATCTCGTGCGTGACGATGAGCATGGTCATGCCGGTACGAGCCAGCTCGAGAACGACGTCGAGGACCTCGCGCACCATCTCCGGGTCAAGGGAGGCCGTGACCTCGTCGAGGAGGAGGATCTCGGGATCCATCATGAGGGCGCGCACGATGGCGACGCGCTGGCGCTGGCCGCCGGAGAGCTGGCGCGGGTAGTCATCGGCGCGGTCCGCCAGGCCGACGCGCTCGAGTAGTTTCAGCGCCCGCGCGCTCGCGTCGGCGCGCGATTCTCCCGCGACGAGGCCGGGGGCGAGCGTCAGGTTCCCCATGACGGTCAGGTGGGGGAAGAGCTCGTAGGACTGGAAGACCATGCCGATGCGGCGGCGGACCTCGGGCCAGGACACGCCGGGGGCCGCCAGGTCCTCGCCGTCGAAGAGGATCTGCCCGGAATTGATGGGCTCGAGGCCGTTGATCGTGCGCAGGAGCGTGGACTTGCCGCAGCCGGAGGGACCGATGATGACGACGACCTCACCGTCGGCGACGTCGAGGGAGACGCCGCGCAGGGCGTGGTGTCCGCCGGGGTAGGTCTTGTCGAGGTCGACGAGGCGCAGCTGCGGGTCGGAGGTCAGTTCTGCCATGTTTTCTCCATGTGGCGTGAGAGGAGCGAGATGGGCCAGCAGATGAGGAAATACAGCACGAAGATCAGGCCGTAGATCCACAGCGAGGCAGTCGGGTAGTTGAAGCGGTTGGCGTCGATGATCTGCTGTCCGACTTTGAGGACTTCGACGACACCGATGAGGACGACGAGGGACGTCGTCTTCACCATACGGGTGATGAGGTTGACGGCCGGGGGCGCGAGCCTGCGCAGGGTTTGCGGCAGGATGACGCGGCGCATGGTCTGCCTCGGGGAGAGTCCCAGAGCGTAGGCGGACTCGTACTGGTGGCGCGGGATCGCGATGAGCGCGCCTCGCACGAGGTCACCCATTTCGGCGCCGCCCCACAGGGTGAAGACGAGGACGGACGCGGTGATGCCGTCCAGGTTGATCCCCGCGACGCGCGTGAGCCCGAAGTAGGCGACGAACAGGAGGACCAGCTGGGGCATGATGCGCACGAACTCGAGGTAGATCTGCATGAGCCAGCGCAGGGGCCGCCAGCGCGAGCGCATGCCGAGGCCGACGAACACGCCGAGCACCAGCGACAACACGACGGACAGCGCGGAGATTCCGACGGTGACGCCCAGGCCCTCGAGGATGCGTACGAGGTTGCGGCCTTCGAAGATGACGTTAATTCCCAAATCCGCCACGGCGCACCTTCTTTTCGATGAGTCGGGCCGCGATGGACACGGGCAGGAGGATCACCAGGTAGGCGATGACCAGGAGGATCAGCGCTTCGGAGGTGTTGTAGGACATGCCGATGAGGTCTTTCGCGACGTACACGAGGTCGGGCAGCGCGACGACTGAGACGACGGATGTTTCCTTGATAAGGAAGATGACGTTGGCGGCGAGCGGCGGCACGGAGGTCGCGATGGCCTGCGGGAGGGCGACGTGACGCAGCGTCTGGGTGCGCGTGAGGCCGAGCGCGGACGCGGACTCCCACTGGATCGTGGCGATCGAGTCGAGGCCGGAGCGCAGGGCCTCGGCCATGTAGGCGCCACCCAGGAAGATGAGGCCGACGATCGCGCAGGTCTCGCCGCTCCACTTGATGCCCACGCGCGGCAGGCCGAAGTAGATGAAGAAGAGCTGCACGAGCAGGGGCGTATTGCGCGACAGTTCGACGTAGGCGGCGGCGATCTGGGTGGCGACGGGGATCCGGTAGTGCCGGATCGCGGCCACGAACAGGCCGACCGCTAGGGAGCCGATGATGCCGATAGCCGCGATCCTCAGGGTGAGGATGGCGGCGTCGACGTACAGGGGCGCGTATCGCGCCAGAATGTCGAGATTCATAGGAAAAATCTGGGACGAGGCCGGGGCTCCCCGAGCGATCACCCACGGCGGGTGACCCGGGAGGCTGCCCCGGCCTCGTACCTGCGTCAGTTGGTGGAGGTGGTGTCCACGCCGCCTTCGACGACCAGGTCGTCGGGGGTCGCGGCGTCACCGTAGACGGGGGCGAGGGTCTGCTCGTAGTCCTTGTGGAAGAAGTTCTCCTTGCCGAGCTCAACGAGCTGGTTGTTCAGCCAGTCGAGGAGGGCGGTGTTGCCCTTCTTGACGGCGGCCGCGATGTAGCTGGTCTCGCCCAGGCTCTTGATGCCGACGCTGAAGCCAGGGTGCTGGATCGCCCAGGCGATGACCTCGGTGTTGTCGGTGGAGAAGGCGTCGCCGCGGCCGTCCTCGAGGGCCTGGTAGGCGTCGGAGTACTGGTCGTACTTCTGGAGCTTGACCTCGGGGTGGTTGGCCTCGAAGTAGGCTTCGGCGGTCGTGCCCTTGGTGACGATGAGGGTCTTGCCGGCCAGCTGGCTCACGTCGGTGATTTCGGCCGAGGTGGGCGAGACGACGCCGAGGGAGACCTTGAAGTAGGGGTTTGCGAAGTCAACCTTTTCGGCGCGCTCGGGCGTGACGGTGAAGTTCGCGAGGGTGATGTCGACCTTGTTGGAGGCGAGGACCTCGGTGCGGGCGGCGGCGTCGACGGGGACGTACTTGGCGGTGACGCCCAGGTCGGCGGCGATGCGGTCGCCGTAGACGACGTCGTATCCGGCGGGCTTGCCGTCGGCGTCGATGTAGCCGAAGGGAGCCTTGTCGGAGAAGATGCCGATGACGATCTCGCCGGCTTCCTTGATCTGCTCGGGGCTGCGGTCGCCGACCTGCGCGCTCGACGAGGAGGACGAGGAGGTGGACGCGCCACCGGAGCATGCGGCCATGCCGAGGGCTGCGACCATGGCGACGGCGGCCGTGGCGAGTCGAAGGAATGGCTTCTTGCGTGCGTGAGTGGCGCTCATGAGGGCTCCTGATCTGCGTTTTTATGGAAGCGCCGAGGGGATACTCCTCGGCGACGAGAACGATATTTCCACCAGACGGTCTATTGTGCGAGGGCTATATCCCGTTTTGAAACTATGTGACAGGTCCGCGACGAGGCTCGTTCCCACTTCGCGGAACGCCATCGCCGTGAGAGCGTGCAAGTCGTCACGCACGGCCCCGCCAGCGCGCACTCCCACCGCCTCACGCGCCACAATTGCACCCATGCCCAAGCTACCGCGCACCGTGAACCTCCCCGTGCCGGCTAGCCCTACCCGCCGCGAGATCCTTGAAGGCCTGCGCATCACGGCGCCCGTGGCCGCGGGTTACATCCCGCTGGGCCTGGCGTACGGCGTTCTCGTCATCCAGCTGGGCTTGCCGTGGTGGTTGGCTCCGGCGCTCTCCCTGACCGCCTACTCGGGGTCGGCCGAGCTGCTCGTCGTGACCCTGGCCGCGCAAAACACGCCGCTGGCCGTCATCGCGGTGACGATGCTGCTGGTGAACTTCCGCCTCCTGTTTTTCGCATTCTCGTTCCCGTTGCACGTCATCGAAGGGCGTGTCGCGCGCCTCTTCTCGATGTACGCCCTCGTGGACGAGGCCTACGCACTGACCGCCGCCCGCCCGAACGGGTGGACGAAGCCTCGACTGTTGGCGATGCAGGCTCTCTTCAACCTGACGTGGCTGATCTCGAGCCTCGTGGGCGTGTCCGCGGGTTCCTTGATTCCCACGCAGATCGAGGGCCTCGACTTCGCGCTGACGGCTCTGTTCATCACGCTGACCCTGGACGCGGCGCGCACGAGGCGGGAGCTGCCCTCGATCCTCCTGGCTGGCATGTCCTTCGCGGTGGCCATGGTGGTGGCGCCGGGCCAGCGCCTCCTGGTGGCGCTGCTGCTGTTCGTCGCATGCCTGGTGGTTCGCCATGTCCTTCATCGCCGAGGCATCCTGCACTCCGCGGATGAGGTGGCCGAAGGGGGTGCGCAGTGACTCCGACGCTGGGCTACCTGCTGGCGCTTCTGGCGATCACCTTCGTCATCGACTTTACCTTGCGCGCTCTGCCGTTCAAGATCCTTGAGCCGCTGCGCGATTCGCGTTTCGTCTCCGACATGGCGGTGTGGATGCCGCCGGGCATCATGCTGATCCTCGTGCTCTCGACGCTGACGCAGGGAGCGCAGGAGGCGGGTGACCACTGGTGGGCGGCGCTGGTGGCGACGGGCGTGACGGTCGCGGTGCACCTGCTGAGCGGCCGCAAGCTCCTGTGGAGCGTCGGCATCGGAACACTCTGCTACGTCGCGTTGCTGAACTGGCTCTGACGAAATAGCTGTCACCAACTGACTTTCTCCGGCTGGCTGGGCGAGGACTCACCACTCACGGCAGCCTCGCGTTACAAACGGGCACAACGGCACCGCCACAAAACCGCTACCATTGTGTCCATGCACACAGAGTCGTACCTGCACCACGGTCACACCGTTTACGAGCACCGCCTGGACGTTCCCCTCGATCACCTGCGCCCCGCCGGCGAGGACAATCCGACGATCCAGGTTTTCGCGCGCGAGGTCGTGCGCAAGGGCCGCGAGGACTCCCCCTACGCGGTGTTCTTGCAGGGCGGCCCAGGCTACCCGAGCCCGCGTTTCGGCACGTTTACCGGCGGGTGGATGAATCGTCTCCTGCAGGATTACCGCGTGGTGCTCCTCGATCAGCGAGGCACGGGCCAGTCGACCCGCATGGACGCCCAGGCGCTCTCCCACTTGGACACGGACGAGGAGAAGGCCGCGTACCTGCGCCACTTCCGCCAGGACCAGATCGTGTACGACGCGGAGGCGCTGCGCCACGAGCTGTGCGGGGATGACCCGTGGACGACGCTCGGCCAGTCGTTCGGCGGCTTCATCACGACCTCGTACCTGTCGCTGGCTCCCCAGGGCCTGAAGGCCAGCCTGATCACGGGAGGCCTGCCCGGCCTCGTCCATGTGGACGACATCTACCGCCTGACGTATGAGCGCACGGCGGCGCGCAACCGCGCGTACTTCCAGCGCCACCCGGGCGACGAGCGCACGGTTCGCGAGCTGTGCGCGCACCTGGCGGACACGGAGGAGAAGCTGCCGACGGGCGAGCGCCTCTCCCCCGCGCGTCTGCGCATGATCGGCATGATGCTGGGCGGCCAGGGCAACACGGATCAGCTGCACTACCTGCTCGAGGGCCCGTGGACGTCGGTTCGAGGCGAGCGCCGTCTCTCGTCGCAGTTCCTGGCGGCGATCGGCTCGCAGGTGGACGTCGCGCCGATCTACGCAGTGTTCCAGGAGTACATCTACGCGTGCGCGACGCCGGACCTGGTGGGCACGGCAACGGGCTGGGCGGCGGATCGCCTGGCCGAGGAGATCCCGGGCTTCGCGAAGGACGCGAACCCGCTGGATGAGAGTGAGCCGTTCTACCTGACGGGCGAGCACTTCATGCGCCGCGTGTTCGACGAGGATCCGGGCTTGGCGCCGCTGAAGGGCGTCGCGGAGATCCTCGCGTCGACGACGGAGGCGGCCCCCGTGTACCTGCCGGACGTGCTGGCTGAGAACACGGTGCCGGTGGCTGCGGCCGTGTACTACGACGACATGTTTGTGCCTCGCGAGCTCTCCCTGGACACGGGTGACCTGATCGGAGCCCGCCACTACATCACGAATGAGTACCAGCACGACGGATCCGCCTATTCGGGCGGAAAGGTCGTCTCTCACCTGCTTGACCTGCTCGCGGACTGATCCGCGCGCTCCCGATTGAAAGGACTGGCCATGGCCGCCTCATCTAGCTGTTCTTGTCCGTGCGTCGGCTCGGTGGACCCGACTCGGATCGCGGGGTTCGCGGCGGGCGTGGGCGCGACCGTCGCGTGGTACGCCCTGCCCGATTACGTGCGCTCGCGTCCGTTGCGTGGTCTCGTGAAGGCGGGTCTGCTGGGCGTGCTCGGCTGGTCGATGGTGGCGCAACTGCCGGAGGGCGCGGAGCTTCCGCCCTACGACGACGAGGACACGGATTGCTCGAAGTCGTCGCCCGTGGCGGGCGAGGATCCGCTCGAGGGTGTCACCGAGGCGGACCCGGCGGAGCTGGCAGTTCTCGCGGGCGCGGCGCTGGGTTCGGCGATGATCACGGTCGGCGTGGAGCGCTGGCTGTTCCGCCGCGGTGAGCGCCGCCGCGCGCAGGGTGCTCGTTTCGCGCATACGAGGCAGGGGCTGGCCCTGGGCGCTCTAGAAGCGGGCCTGACCGTGCTGACGTTCGGCGCGGGTGCCGTGCGCGAGAAGCTCTCCAAGGGCTGAGGTACCGCTCGGCGCCCGCTCTCAGCGTTCGCGCACGAAGATCATGTAGCGGGCGACGAGGGCACCGACCCACCCGCAGAGCATGACGAGGATGGGCACGCCCAGAGCCGTCCACCACGAGGAGGCGGGGACGAAGTACCTCACGAGGCCAAATACCGCGGGGGTGAGCGCGAGAAGCGCGATTGAGATCGTCGCGATCGTCGCTCCAATGGGTCGACGCTTGAACACCAGGTTCACGACGTCGCGGCGAGTCTTGCCCTGACCGGCAGCGACCTTCGAGAGGTGTTTGCGCACCGCAGAGTCCATGGCGGGCAGGGGGAACAAGGCGGTCCACAAAAGCCCAACAATGAGGGCGACCTGACGGCTACCGAAGGCATAGACGAGGCCGACAATCGACCAACCGACCAGGTAGACAATCGAAAGACCAAAGCAGAAGCTGAAGAGCGGTTTGAACACCAGCCAGTGGAGCTTATTCTCGTAGATTTTATCGCCGGGATTCTGCTCGAGGAGGTCGCGGTAGAGGCGGCTGCTGGCATCGGTGCGCTCATCATCTTGCAGATCAGCGATCGCCTGCCGAGCGACGACGTCGTCGGGTTCGAGCGAGAGGACGCGTTGGTAGACCTCAAGCGCGGCTTCCTTGTCGTTCCTGGCGAGCACCCGCGCGAGGGTGTTGAGCGCAAAGGGGTCTTCGGGGTCGAGGCGCTCGCCTTCACGAGCCGCATTCAGCGCCTCTTCCCACTGGAAATTGCGCGCGAGGGTGTGGGCCCTCATGGTGTGGCTGAATCCGTGTTCTGGCGCAAGTTCAACGAGGCGCGTTGCGTATTTGAGAGCGAGCTTGGGGTCCCCCTCCAAGTAGGCCAGCCAGTACAGCGCACCGAGGTTGTTGGGGGAGGCCTCGATGGCGCGTCGAGCGCACGCATAGGCTTTGTCCAGCTCGTGATTAATCAGGTGAGCATTGGCGAGGAGACAGTTCACTCGGCACGAGACCTCGGGGTCGCCCAGAGGGATTGTGGCGAGTTGTTCGATGGCCTGTTGGGGACGTTTGATATCGATCAAGAGCTGGGCGTGCTCGATCCGCTTCCAGACGTCGTCGGTCGACATCTGTCCTCCTCACTGTTGGTGGCAAACAGCGAAGGGTGGGCGGCGCTGGCGCGCCGCCCACCTCCTCACATCAGGTTGTTCGCCTTCATGTACTCGGCGAGGTCGTCGTATTGGCCGTCTCGATTGCCGTATTCGACGATGTTGCGGGCTGTGACGAACCAGGGTCCCGCGCTGGGTCGAACCTGCGTCAGCGCCCTGAGGAAGTCCTGCATGGTCACCATGCGCACGTTGCCGGAGCGCACGGAGTCCATCATCGCGTATTCGACGGCGCTATCGACCAGGTGGGCCAGGTCGGCGCCGGTGAATCCAACGGTCTGCTGGACCAGGTATCCCATGTCGATGCCTTCGACGGGGCGCGACTTGAGGTGGTGGTAGAGAACTGCCTGGCGGGCGGGGCCATCGGGGGGCAGGACGGCGACGCATCGGTCGAAGCGTCCGGGCCTACGCAGTGCGGAGTCCACGTCCCACGGGGTGTTGGTGGCGGCCAGGATGAACAGGCCTTCGTTTTCGGATCCGATGCCGTCCAGTTCCATGAGGAGCTGGTTGGTCAGCGCTCGCATGGTGGAAGAAGTCGCCGCCGATCGCTTCAGGCCGACCGCGTCGATTTCGTCGAGGAAGAGGACGACGGGGGCGTTGGCACGAGCAGTCTCGAAGATGTCGTGGAGGTTACCCTCGGATTCACCGAAGTACTGGCCCAGGATGTCGCTGATCCTGATGCTCATGAACGCAGCACCAACCTCGCCGGCGAGCGCACGGGCGATGTAGGTCTTCCCGCATCCGGGAGGGCCGTAGAGCAGCAGGCCACCGTTGAGGCTCTTGCCGTAGAGCTTGCGGATTTCCGGGTTGCGCAGGGGAGCCAGGAAGGCCATGGTGAGGCGATCCTTGACGGACTGCATACCGCCGACGTCGGCCAGCGTCGCCGTCACTGTCTCAACGTCCCACGCGTCGCCTTGGGGCTTGTCGTCGATTTCGACTGCGCCGTCGGTTGCTCCCACCTTCACAAATGCTGGCGCGGGCCCACCAACCTGCTTCTCAGCGCTGTTCCAGTCAAAGTTCTCCGACTTCGCGTCATCGGCGGCAGCGGGGCCGTCGCGCTCCTCTCCGACCTCGGCCGGAGCGGGTTCCTCGTCAGCGGAGCCTTTCTCGGTCGCCTGCGGGAAGCCCGGGGAATGCGTCGTGACGATTGATGGAATGCCCTCCTCTGCCGGGGCAGGGACGGACGGGGCAGGCTCGTCGGCGGCAGCACTGTCGAATGCACCCTGATTCTCCGATGCCTCCTGCGGGTAGGGGACGGGCTCTTCCGTCCATTCGTCGGCGGACGCCACGGATTCGTCCACGGCGGGTACTACGACCTCATCCACGGCCGGGGTCGAAGGAACGGGCGCTGCGAAGAACGCCGGGGCCTCGTCGGCGACGGGACTCTCAGGAGCGAGGACCGGGGCAGCTTCGTCCAGCGCCGTAGCCACCTCCTCGAACGAGGGGGCCGGGGCCGCCGGAGCGGGCGCCTCGGGCACACCAAGGGCGCTGCGCATGAGACCGGCGACGCGCTCGTTATGCGGGTCGACGGCGAGAATAACGGCCAGATGGGAGACGGCTTCAGCACCCCGCCCTTCGGCGATGAGGAGTTCCGCGAGATGCTCGCGCAGGGGATGGTCCTCGGGTCGCTGTTCGATGATCGACACGAGGGAGTCGATAAGAGGATTCGTCATGCCCATAAGCCTACCGGCTGGCAGGCTTGTGGGTCCACAAACTCGAGCTCGAACCGGTCAGAGTGTGCGCGCGGTGATCCTGCGCAGCGCCTGGCAGGAGCGCCACGAGTTCACAAGACCCATCGCGAGGGGCAGGGAGACGAGGGCGGCCAGGAGGGCAGATTCGGTGGCGACTGCGATGCCTCCGATGGCGAGGAAACCAACGAACCAGGCGAGCTGCATACGCGCGCAGGCTGTCATGATCGCTCCGTCGCGCCGGGCGGCACGCAGGGCGGCGTGCGAGTTGGAGAAGATCACAAGGTCTTCGTTGTCGTCCCATTCCTGATGCCACCGGCGCGCCACGACGATAAGGGCGGCGAGGAGCACGAGGAGAATCAGGCCTCCCCCCAGGATGATCGCGAGAGCCAGGGCGGCGAGCTTTTCGATGACGGGTTCGGACACGGATGAGAGCTCAACGATTGCAACGATCGTACTCACGGACACGATGAGGAGGACGGTGATGATATCGATGGCGATATTGATGCGCCCCTGCTTCTTTTGCCCCGAGCGCACGCGGTTATAGCGGCGCAGCTGATCGTTCCCCAGGCGGTAGGGTCTGGGAACTGCAGCAAATTCTAAGGGCTGATAGGTCACTCCCTCACAATAGCGCTGTCCGTTGATTATCCGCGCCTTACAAAGCAACTGTCAGGCGAGCAATCCACCACGTTTTCGATGGTCAGGATATAGGCATTAAGCACACAGTGAGAACGACTTTAAGTAACGGAGCGAATCAGCGCGTAAGCGCCATAAGCGTGAACAGAATGAGTCCTGCCAGCACGATCATGCGAACGAAGTCCATAACCGAACTTCCCAGTTCCGGGAATCGCTTGCGCAGGCACCGAAACGTCAGGCGCACGCCGCGCGGCAAGGCCCGATTGAACAGCGCGATCTGGAGGAGCGCATAGGCGTACCCGCTCAATGCACAGGCCGCATACGCGAGGAAGAATAACAGCGCCAACTCGTCCGTCATGAAGCGCAGGGTGAGCAGATACCCCAGTCCCGCGCCAAAACCGCTAACAATCGCAAAGATCCACGCTTTGTCGAGCCCGAAGGTCACGCGCTTGAGCATCCTGCGGTAGGCCTCGGCGACGGCCGGTTCCATCTCGATGGAGTACGAGGAACGCCCCGCCCCCTTGAGCGGGTAGGCGAAGGAGTCGTAGGCGAACTTCGCCTCGGCCAGGTCCGGGGCGTTAACCTTGGCGCGACCGAAAGCCCACTGCGCACCGTTGGGTTCGACCGGCGCCCACAGTCGTCCGTAGGCCATGAGGAGCTCGACATCGTCGGGGAAGCCGTCGGTGGCGATCTCAGAGACGGGCAGCGCCTCGTCATATCTCCCAAGATCGACGAGGCAGAGGGTCAGTTCGCGCGCAATCTCGGGGGATTGGGGGTGCAGGCGCATGCCGGACGAGGCCACCTCCGCCGCTTCGGAGACGAGGCCTTGGCGGCGCTGGGCGCGGGCGATGAGCGCGAAGGGGTCAGCCATGTCGTCCCCGTAGGAGCGTGCGCGCGTCGCATACTCCTCGCACAGGGGGTACAGGCCGAGGCGGTCGGCGCAGGCGGCAGCCTGGATGTCGCGGCGGTAGCAGGCGTCCTCACCGACAACCTCGAGGGATTCGAGCATGGCGAGGGCCGAGCGGTAGTCCTGGTGGGCGAGGGCCTCATCAACGTCGGCGAAGGTAGGCGTCGTCATGGCGCATACGATACAGCCCCCACCCCCACCGAGGTGACCTCGTCCACGAAACGCAGAGAATCACAGAACGCTCCCTCAGCGAATCGACCCCTACCTGGCACAACGCTAAGACATTGCACCCTTGAGCCGAATCGCGCTGCGGATTGTTAAACAACCGGAGTACTCTGACCATTAAGTGACGCGCAACACGCACGCCACCCGATTGTTCCGACGGAGTCAAGCAATGCCCCCCCTTGCAAACACTTCTACGGTTCCTGTATCGGCGGGAACCGTAGAGTTCGCCGAGTCCTTCGCATGGGACTTCCCCGTTGAGGTGGACGCAGTTCAGTCACTGAAGGACTGGTGCGACACACCAATGACGGCACTCGACAACGCCATCGTGGATGCGACGACAGCTCGCGGACAAGTCGAGCACCAGAGAGCCAGGCTGGTAGAGACCGTCGTCGAGCACCTGACCAATATGATCTCTGCAAGCGAGCACGCTGTGTCATGTTTCCGCGCGTTACATTCTGCCCTGGAGGATTACGCGGGTGCCATGCAGCCCATCAGGACAGAGTTTCAGGCCATCATCACCGATGCCACAGCAGCCGGGCTGACGGTTTCTCAGGCGGGCACACAGGTCACCATCAGTCACCCGGCAGACGTTCCGGGCGGAGTTGGCGTCATCTTTGCATCGCTGAGGGAGCGCTGCAGCATCAATCAGAAGAAGTTCGCCTACGCAGAATCACTGTTCGGTGACGATCTCGCAGGCATCGATCCCACCGTCTGGGAGTCAACAATCCTCGCGGCGTTCAACAGATTCGTCGACACGTACAGATTCCCCACCGGACTGAACGCAGCGAGCCGCTATCCCAGCTGGGCAGACAGCCTACGCAATACCGCCGGGGATGCGACCGAGGCAATCTACCTGCAGGCGAAGGGTGCCAAGTACCAGGCGCCGGCCGGAATCAAGGACGCATCCCCCTGGAAGCAGATCACCGAGCGAGGGAACCTCAAGAACTGGAAGGTCCCGGGGGTGGACGCCGTCAAGGGCGGCAGCCGAACGATCAAGGCCGCCGACGCCCTGCGAACGGGCGGCAAGCTCGCGGGCCGCGCATGCGCGGTCCTCGACGGAGTCGTCAGCGCCTACGACAGCTACCAGTCGGACTCCTACCACCACCCGGAGATGGGACAGGGCGAGAAGGTAGCAAGGGCCGGTGTAATGGGCGCTGCCAGCGCGACAGGCGCATACTTCGGAGCCACCTACGGGGCACAACTTGGCGCAGCCATCGGCGCAGTCGGCGGCCCCGTCGGCATTCTCGCCGGAGGCGTTATCGGCGGCATTATTGGTGGACTTGCCGGAAGCAAACTCGGACAAACGGTAGGGAATATTGTCAACAACGGTATGCACTCACTCATCAACAGTGGAGGTTCACAGTCATGATTTTCTGGGAAGTCTGTGGCGCGATTTTCGGGCTCATGATTATCGGCGCCTGGTACATGGAGACCTATCTCGATACCACGTTCTCTAGCAATTCCCGCATCATCACCTCGCGGATGAGCAGCAGCGCGAGAAGCCAAGCAACAACACGCCCACTTGTTGGCCTTGGCTTCTTCATCTGCAGCCTCGGAAACACCAGCTATAAATTGGATTTCCATTACGTCATGACGGGGATCCTCACAGCCGTCGGCATACTCTGTTTTCTTATCGGCATCATCTACCATTTCTTTCCCTTACCAGTTCCCCGCTGGGCCGACGCTCGGTACCAGTACATGAAGCGCCACGGCATGCTGGACGAGAACGGTGATCCTTTACCGCAGTTCGAGGTGCCGGAAGATGCCGAGGAGCCCACTACCAACGATCAGACCGGGGACACACTATGAGCCTGTCATCCTATTGGCTCTTGCCTCCCCGATGGTCGTCGTGCCCGAAGGAGGACATTGCCTCGATCCTCAACCAGGCATTCGCGAACACTGACGACACACAGGATCAAACCACGGCCAACAATCCGGAACCAGATTCAACGTCCTCCGAAGGGGGCGTGATCGCCCTGGCTGTCGGCCCCACCGATGCCGACTACGCCTTCACCCCCACCATCCTGCTCCTTGCATCCCCCATCCCAGCGGATACCACACCCGAACAAGCCCTCACAGAATCAGCAGTTGCACTCTCCGATCAAGTCCCGGGTTTTCGGATGCTGGATGACTGTCCCTGGCCGACAACGCCAGAATCCGCACGGCTTCGCACGGGGATCTACATTCAGGGCAGGGTGCCGATCACTGCCTGCCAGTGGGCATGGATTCATTCCGACGGCACGAATGACTTCCTCCTCACGGCGACAGCGACTATGACAACCCCCGCTTTCAGCAACTTGAACGAAGACGTTCTCGCGATCATCATGAGCCTGGAGGTGCGCAATGCCTGACCGTCCTCACATCACAATTCCGGGCGACGTCACCTCGAGCTTCGCCACCTCCGAGGGACTCACCGGCGACGCGGCACATCTCGCGGATCTCATGAGCACGGCTCGCTCTCGAATGGTCATCGCCACCACGTCTCCGGACGCTTCCCAGTGCCGCCAGGCTCTCATCTGGATGCAGCCGGGCCCCTGCGTCGTCGCCCGGACTGCGACTACGCCCGACGGCGGCACTGAGACCCACATTTATCAGATCGATAACGAGGAAATCCCCCACGTCGCGGCTGCGATATCTCCCCTCACGCCAAACCCCGCCGTCTTCGACGGGCCTCCCGTCCTGCCGACGGCCATCGTGCACGCCGCACAGCAGGGCATGACCGAACAGACGGCCCAGCTCCTCGAGAACTATTCCTCCTACGGCCCCTCAGATTCCGCCTTCGCGCAGGCTCTCGTGGCCCAACGCTGGGCATACACCACCTGGATCCGAGAGGACTACACAGATGAGGATTCCTTCGTTCCAACAACCATCCTGTCGACCCTCATCACTCCAGCCGCCTCCTACAGGGTCGAGGCCCCATTAATCGCCCCCAGCACCGGGCCTCACATCCCCATCCACCCCATCTACAACACGCAGTTGTGGGGCCTCATCACACGCTTCTTCGCCTTGTCACCCGAGAGGAATCAGCCATGACCTACGTCAACATCGAATGGAACTACAACGAAGTTCAGTCCATCATGTCGGCCCTCGACCGTGCCTCCACCTCCCTGAAGAAAGTGCCCACACCGAGCACTACGAACACAGGCAGCACCCACCATGCGACCCTGATGAAACACCTTACGGCTCTTGACACAGCCATCAGCCAGATGGCGTGGATAGCAAACGGCGTCGCCCTGGGCCTGGGCGCAGCGACAGAAGACTTCAAGTGCACAGACAACGCGGTAGCGGACGTCATGCGGGAGATCCAGCGCTACAACGACGCGTACACCCATAGGTATCCGGTCCGTCCCCCAATTGGGCACACACAGGCCGACACCTCGGCGACCCCACCAAGCTGACCTCGTCCGAGAAAACCACAAGTCACAGTCCACTTCTGAGCACACACCATTACGACGACTGCTCTTCAATAGCGCGATTGGATCAGTCGATAGTGAGCAGATTCAACGAGAAATTCCTCGGCTCAATCGGAAGATAGGGGGAGATGATGAGCTATCTATGGTCCTTTGCAGGCCTAGCCATCGGTCTGTTCGGCCTGTATTCATGGTATGTGGAAACTTACACAGACTCGCCTATTGCCGCACTATGGCGCGAGATGGGCGATCGAAACGATAGGACGACAAGCGGCGATTCTCTGTCGCCACTATTTATATCAACGGGAATCTCACTGTCCGCATTAGGGGCAATGCTATCCAATCTCGTTCCCAACATACGCATCTTCCTTATTTCTTTCCTCAGTATCGCCTACGTTGGGATAGCACTTATGGTCATAGGTTTCATTTGTTTTTTCCCATTCCCTGTTCCTCGCTGGGCCGACGCTCGGTACCAGTACATGAAGCGCCACGGCATGCTGGATAAAAACGGCGATCCCATCGACCTTGACGAAGAAGGATCCACCCCACCAAGGTGACCTCGTCCACGAAACACGGGCCACCAGCATCGTCGGGAGCCAAGCACCCACTATCCTGGAGCCTATACGCGAGGCTGCCCCGGCCTCGTCCGTCCGACACTGTACGTAGAGGAGCCCCCATGGCGACCGAGCCCGTGTTCGAGGCCATCAACTGGAACAAGATCCAAGACGACAAGGACCTTGAGGTCTGGGATCGCCTGACGGGCAACTTCTGGCTGCCTGAGAAGATTCCGCTCTCCAACGACCTGCCGAGCTGGAAGACCCTCACCAAGGACGAGCAGCTCATGACGAACCGCGTGTTCACGGGCCTGACCCTGCTGGACACGCTCCAGGGCACGGTCGGCGCAGTGTCGCTGATCCCGGACGCGCGCACCCCGCACGAGGAGGCCGTCTACACGAACATCGCGTTCATGGAGTCGGTGCACGCCAAGTCCTACTCGTCGATCTTCTCCACCCTGCTGTCCACGGAGGAAATCAACGAGTCCTTCCGCTGGTCGAACGAGAACGCGGCCCTGCAGAAGAAGGCCGAGATCGTCAAGTCCTACTACGACGGCAACGACCCGGAGAAGCGCAAGGTCGCCTCGACGATGCTCGAGTCCTTCCTGTTCTACTCGGGCTTCTACGCGCCCATGTACTGGAGCTCGCACGCCAAGCTCACCAACACGGCTGACCTGATCCGCCTCATCATCCGCGACGAGGCCGTCCACGGCTACTACATCGGCTACAAGTACCAGCTGGCCGTCAATGAGTCGAGCCAGGAGCGCCAGGATGACCTGCGCGACTACACGTACTCGCTGCTGTACGAGCTCTACGAGAACGAGGAGCAGTACACGGAGGACCTGTACGATCCGCTCGGCCTGACCGAGGACGTCAAGAAGTTCCTGCGTTACAACGCGAACAAGGCGCTCATGAACCTGGGTTACGAGGCCCTGTTCCCGGCCGACGCGACCGACGTGAACCCCGCGATCCTGGCGGCCCTGAGCCCCAACGCGGACGAGAACCACGACTTCTTCTCGGGTTCCGGCTCGTCCTACGTGATGGGCGAGGTCGTGGACACCGAGGACGAGGACTGGGACTTCTGAGTTTCACGAGGCCGGGCGCGCGCCCGGCCGCGTTGTCTATGCGCGGCCTCTTTCCTGGGCTACCCCCCAAAAAAGTCGCACGTAATTTAACACGGTCAATTTTGAACATAGCCCACAAACGTTGCAATTCCAACGAATAGATTTCAAAATCTGAAGTACGTGTAGGGGAATTACGTGCGACATTATTGAGGAAGCACTCCGCGCCTCTACATCGTCATGCCTCGTGGCATGCCTTACGAAACCTGTGTCTGCTCTCGTCGCCGCAGCCACGCGCAGGCCCCGGCGAGGCCGAGCATGGCGGCCCCTCCCGCCAGCTGCGGGTAGATGCCGATGGATCCAGCCTTGGGGAGCACACCTACCTGGGTGTCGACGACGCGGATGCCGGGGGTGCGATCCGCGCCGGGCAGGCTGCCCGAAGCGGGTAGAACACGCACGGAGCTGAAGCCCTCGTCGGCATCAAAGTCCGTCTTGATGACGGTCGTGGCGTCAACATCCGTGCCAGCCTCAATGTGAAAGGCGACGGGACGAGGCAGCAGCGCGTGCCCGACGGGCGCGCGTGTTTCCACGAGCCAGTAGGTCTTGCCCGTCTCCAGGGGCGCGGTCACGAAGCGCGACCCACCGTCGAGGACGGAGACCGGGTCCCCCACCAGGGCCTCGTTGTCGTAGATCGCGAAGGCCGCGCCGTCGAGCGGATACGTGCCGTCGTCGTTCGGGGTGCCGACCGGCTGCGTGCCGGCCTTTTCGATGCGGATCGGTCGGGGGCGAGCGGGCGCGCAGGCCTCGTTATTGGCCTCACCGTCGTGATCGTAGGCGCCCGTCACCGCGTTGTAGAGGCCTCGTCCCGGGGTGAGGCGCTCGTTCGACGAGGCGCACTCGAGGAGGGCCTCAGAGTATCCGGAAGCGCTCGTATCGCGCGTGACCTTCATGCGGATGTACCACGTGGAGGACGCGCCCGGCTCGATGGTGGAACCCTCGGTGAGGACATACGAGGAGGCGGCGCCCTGCTCGGTCGTGGCATCAAGCGCGTCGAGGCTGGTCGCGACGGCCGCGGAGCGAACGGACAGGCCCGGCGCGAAGTTCGGCGTGTCCGTCAGGCGTCCAGTCGTGCCTGCGAGGGTGCCGTCGTTCGTCGCCGTGATGCGATAGGTGACGGTGATGTCGTCCGTCGTCGCGCCCTCGACCGATTCGAGGTCCTTCTGGATGCGCAGCTTGGGCACCTGCTCGCGGTTGGTGAACGTGCAGGTGATCGGCAGGGCCGCAGGCGACGAGGCCGGGGCGACCTGGGAGAAGTCCACGCCACCCGTATCAGCGTCGCGGGTAACGTTCACCCGCTCGCCCACGCCGTTCAGGCATGTCACTTCGACGAGGCTCCACTGCGCGGCGTTCGGGTCGTCGCTGACCTTCCAGGGGCCGAAGTATCCGGGCTGCCCGAACGCGAGGGGAGTACGGCCGGCGATGCGCGGTCCCGTCTCGGCGATGACGAACTGCGAGAAGCCCGGCATGAAGGCCTTATATCCGGAGGTGACCACCCCGGCCTCGCCGAAAGCGATCGGGGTGAGGTTCTTATCCTCGAAGGAGTTCCACGCGACGAAGCCGTCGGCCTGAACGCTTGTGGTCAGCGGCTTGCCGGTGGTGCCGGTCCAGTCGCCGACGCCCAGTGTCGTAAAGCCAAACTCGGGGATCGCGTCACCCACCTGCGCGGAGTCCTCGGTGACCGCTTTCGCGACGCGCACGTAGCGTTCCTGGCTGAAGGAGCCGTAGAGGCAGCCGAAGGATGCCTGGCTTTCCTTGGTCGTGAAGGTGGAGACCGGGGTCGAGCCCGCGGGCGGGGTGGCAGGGCAGTTGCCGTCCGCGTTGGGCACGAATCCGTAGAGGACGAGTCGGTAGGGGATCCCGTTGACGGTGATCGTCTGGTCCGAGGTGGTCTTCGTGATCGTCAGGACGTCGTCCGAGTCGGGGGTCTGGTCGGGCTTGCCTGCCGAACCCGGGTAGTACTGAGGCTGATCCGTGTAGATGTCGTATCTGCCTTTTCCTTCACCAACTTTTTTGAAGCAATGCCAGTTGCGATCAGATCGAGCGAGCGCATAGTAGGGGGCAGTCGATGGGCAGGTGCGCGGCGCGGAGGCACGGGAGACCCACTCGTAGGGGCCTCCCTTGCGTCGCACGGCCGTCGTGTCCGTGTCGTTGTCGGTTTCCTGCTGGTCAAAGGGGAAGGATTCCTCCAGGTCACCAATACGAATATCGAAGGATGAGTGCACCCAGTGGATCTGGGAGTAGATGGGGAAGTTGTTGTGGCGCACGGCGCCGATCAGGAAGGTGCTGTTGAGCGGGACCGTCCCCGGGTTGTTCGGCTTGTAGCCGAGGGCGCTCGTCGTCGAGGTCGAGATCGCGTCGGGCGTGTATTCGCCATAGTAGGGGTACCGGTAGTAGGCGGCCATGTGGTAGTCCCAGGCCACTCCTCGGGTGACGTACGACCAGTAATCGCCGCTTGTCGCGGTGTCCGCATCGAGCCAGTCCTGGGCATACCCCGATCGATAGGGGACGGAACGCTGGTTGGGGTCGGCGGAGTTGTACGTCGTCATTCCGGACACGATGCCGAAGTACGAGTTGTCAGCAACGACGGTGGTCCGGTCCTTACCGGAGTCGTTGAGGACGGCCTTGCCGATTCGACCTTCGGAGCGATTAAAGGTGATGCTGTCGGCACCGGGGGTCTCGAGGGGAGCCTCGGCCCGCGCAACTCCGGGCACCATCACGAGGCCGGAGAGGGCGAGACCGGTCAGAGCAGCAGCGACGATTCCACGCATGGCAAACCTGCGAGTACGCGGCGCACGGACCGCTCGGCCGGCCATGTGGCTGGCCGCCGACGGATGGTCGTCTCGGTCGGCAACGCCTCGATTCTGGACGCCGCGCTGCATGTCGGTGAGTCTCATACTGCCCCCACGTTGATATGGTTACCGACTCACCATAACAATGGGGCTTAGTTCCTGCATAACCCTCCAGGTCAGTATTGATTCATGCCCCCACACAGAGGCCGCAAAACCCTCACTGCGCGAACCTCACAGACAATGACGACCAGATCAAGCCCACCCATTCCCATGTGGCGGCCGGCCTCACTTTTTGAAGAGGTCGCCCCAAACTCGACCATCCAACACGAAAGATCCAGGAGCACCAACCGAACGGTCAGACCCTTCGATTGTGCACTGCATAACAGTCAACAATGTGCGCAACGCCAGATCACACCCCGACACAATCTCTCCCAAACAGAAGACCAGGAGCCGGATCGCAACCAAGCGAGACCAAACATGCGACACGACCTGTCCACACTCTGTTTGCTCGCACACACTTATCGGCACATATGTAACATATGCACCAGATGTCACAGTCGCACCATTGTGGAGTATTCCCCGCCATGGTGCGCATCCGGAACGGATACGGGGCCTTTGCTCATCGGGAACATCCCGGCAGATGAGGCCCCAGCGCTTCCCGCGCCGGTTAGACTGTGACTGGGAGCGGCCTCGCTTCCGCAACGAACGTACGTCGCGCACACAGCGCGGGGGAATGAGGAGAGCACGACTATGAGCATCTTCGACCGCTTTGAGAGCGCCGTCGAGAGAGGCGTCAACGGCGCCTTCTCGCGCGTGTTCCGGTCGGGGATCAAGCCCGTGGATATCACCACGGCGATCCGCCGCGCCATGGACGAGTCCGTCCAGGAAGTCTCCGCCTCGCGCATCATTGCCGCGAACCACTTCTCGGTCTACGCCTCGCGCACCGACCTCACCTCCCTCGAGGCCTCCCTCGACGTCCTCGCCGACGAGTTCGCCCAGCAGGCCACCGAGCACGCCTCCGCGAACGGCTACTCCCTCCTCGGTCCCGTCACGATCGAATTCATCGCCGACGCATCCGAGCCCAGCGGTACCCTCAAGGTCGACGCAGAAAACCGCCGGGGACCCGCAGCCCCCGCCACGGCCTCGTCCGCATCCCCCGAGCACCCGATCATCGACGTCGACGGCGAAAAGTGGCTGCTCACCGAGCCCGTCACCGTCATCGGACGCGGCTCCGAAGCCGACATCGTCGTCAACGACTCGGGCGTTTCGCGCCGCCACCTCGAACTGCGCATCACGCCCACCGGCGTCATTGCGACCGACCTGGGATCCACCAACGGCTCCTTCGTCGAAGGCCACCGCATCGACGCAGCGACCCTGCTCGACGGCAACCAGATCGTCATCGGACGCACCAAGATCCTCTTCTGGACGCACCCAGACCAGAGCGGAGTTTAATGAAGTGACCACAGACCTCGCATTTACCGTTTTCCGCATCGGGTTCCTGGTGCTGCTCTGGCTCCTCGTGCTCGCGGCCGTCAACACGCTGCGACGCGACATCTTCGGCACCGTCGTGACCCCGCGCGGCAAGGGACGCGACAAGGCCACCTCACGCCGCAAAGCCTCTCGCGAGAAGCGCAAGGACAACAAGAAGCGCACCTCCACGAACCCGCTGGCCCCCAAGGACCTTCTGGTGACCGGCGGCCCCCTCGTGGGCACCATGCTGCCCCTCGGCGAAGCCCCCATCGTCATCGGCCGCTCCCCCGCGTGCACCCTCGTGCTCGAAGACGAGTACGCGTCCAGCCGCCACGCGGCACTCACCCCCCAGTCCGACGGCTGGTGGATCGAAGACCTCTCCAGCCGTAACGGCACCTTCATCGACGACGAGCGCCTGAGCAGTCCGCGCCAGCTCAAGATCGGTGACGTCATCCGCATCGGCCAGACGACTCTCGAATTGGTGGGTTGATATGTCAGGAAACGCGGTTCAATTCCACTACGCTGCCCGCTCCGATGTGGGCCTCGTGCGTTCCAACAACCAGGACTCCGGCTACGCCGGCGCGAACCTGCTGGTCCTTGCCGACGGCATGGGCGGCCCCGCGGGCGGCGACATCGCCTCCTCGGTGGCCCTCGCGCACCTCGTCCCCCTCGACACGGACTCGCACCCGGCCGACTCAATGCTTCCCCTCCTGCGCGAGGCCCTCCTCGACGCGCACGAGGAGCTCACCGACCGCTCGAGCCGCGACCGCGACCTCGAGGGCCTGGGCACCACCTGCATCGCGCTCATGCGCTCCGGCAACCGCCTCGCCATGGTCCACATCGGCGACTCGCGCGCCTACGTGCTGCGCGGCGACACGCTGACCCAGGTCACGACCGACCACTCCTTCGTGCAGTACCTGGTCGACACCGGCCAGATCACGCCCGAGGAAGCCGAGCACCACCCGAACCGAAACGTCGTCCTGAAGATCCTCGGCGACGCGCAGGCCGACGTGGCCCCCGACGAGACGATCCGCGAGGCCGTCGTCGGCGACCGCTGGATGCTGTGCTCCGACGGCCTGTCCGGCCTCGTCTCCCCCGAGACGATCGGCCAGGTCATGGCCGACATCAAGGATCCGGGCGAGTGCGCCGAAGAACTCATCCGCCTGGCCCTCCTGGCCGGCGGCCCCGACAACATCACGTGCGTCATCGCGGACATCGTTCCCGCCGGCACGTTCCCGCCCGCTCCCCCGCAGATCGTGGGCGCCGCGGCCATCGACCGCAACGCCAAGTCCCGCGGAGGGGACGGCGCGGCTGCTCGCGCGGCCGCCCTGGGTTCGGCCTCTTCCGACATTATCTCCGACGAGGACGACGCCCCCATCGAGCTCAAGCCTCGTTCTTCCTGGTGGACCCCCGTCTTCGTCTCGCTGGTGACGGTCCTCGTCGTCGCGGCCTCGTGGATGTCGTGGAAGTGGACGCAGACCCAGTACTACGCGATCGGCCAGGACG
>ERZ1674297.148-NODE-149-length-21894-cov-15.502633_pt1 | contig 21894 bp, 17 predicted proteins | sample MGYA00581112_ERZ1674297 | MGnify/ENA primary metagenome ERZ1674297 (study PRJEB41354, sample SAMEA4873322) | human saliva metagenome | biome: human-associated habitat [ENVO:00009003]; feature: mouth environment [ENVO:08000002]; material: saliva material...
GCCCCGGGACCGCGAGCGCGCGCATCGACCCCATGCGCCCCACCGTGCGCTGCGCCCCAGCCTTGCCCGACTGGGAGGTTGCGCCGATGCGCAGGCGCACCGCATCCACCACCCGCACGCGCACGCCCGGACGCGCACCTGCCGCCAGGGCACGGGCAACAGCGCGTGCCAGCGGCAGCGCCACCTGCCTGCCCCGCAGGCGCCTCTTCCACGACGAGGGCGCGGGCACCACCCACACATCCACCGCTCCCCCAGCGCACGAAGCCCTCCCCTCCAAGGAACCCGCAGCGGCGGCGGGCGACCCCGCCACGCCCAGCACCCCGCCTAGCGCGGTGCCGAGGCGGGCGCCGGCCTCGTCGAGAAAATCGGAGAGATCGGTGCGCGAGGAGTGCTTGGCAGCCAAGATGATGTGCCTCAGTGATCCCGCGTAGTCGCCCATGGCTAGCGCGGGCAGATCGCCGCGCGCACCGTCAACGACGGTCGGGATTGGCTCCGCCTGCGCACGGCGACGGCACGACGGACACAGGACCTCGTCCCAGGCGCGACAGCCGGCGCATTGCACGGGAAGCAGCGCACCCACGAATCCTCTCCCAAGGGCACCCAGGCCGCGCACTCCCGCCACGTGTCTCACCCCGCGTAGCGCGCGGAGGTCAGTGTGTCGGGGGCGTTTTGCCACAGGGCGCCCGAGCGGATGAGCACCTGTTCCCTACCGGCGGCATCGGTGCCCGTAATGACGACGGCAGAAGATGACCCACCGGCGCTCATCGACGTCACACGAATCGGAAGGGACACGTTGGACGGCAGACCGCCCAGGGGCATCGTGACGAGCTGATCGTCCTCGCCTGTCGGGCGCACAACAAGCGCGAGGCCCGTCGAAGTCGTCCACGAGACGTCGACAACCGAGCCGTGTTCGAGGGGAATCTCTTCGAGGGAGCGGATGGCCAGCGGACGCCCGGAGGCCCCTCGCTCGACGACACCCACCCATGCGCTCGCGTCGCTGCCCCGCAGGACGAGGGCGCGCGTGCCGTCGGGCGAGATGCGAACCGCTCGGATCTGCCCGGCACTTTCAGACTCCACGCTCACACTGAACGCGCCGTCGACTCCCCCGCCGACGCTCACCGACGAGGCCGTGGCCGGACCCCACACCCATCCGAAGCGGTCCACCGACGGACCGAGAGGTGCTTGTCCGGGCAGGAAAGCAACCGTCGTCCCGCCGCGCTGCGCGTACACCCCATCGGTGCCGCTCCAGGCGATCAGCGAGGAGTCGACGGGCGAGACAGTCGGATTGGAGGCATCGGTGACCGCGGTCAGCTCCGTCACCGAGGATGAGGAAACGAGCCCGATCCCGCCAGGACCGGCACCCACAAGGGTGTCCAGCGAGTAGGTGGGCGGTACCGGAATCGCCTGCATATCCAGCACATCACCGGACAGGGAGGCATTGACACGCAACACGTCCGCTACCTGAGTCAGGGTGCGGACCAGTTCCCACGCGAGGGTCGTGCGCGCACTCTCGCTGCTGGGCATCACCGCGTTGAGCTCGACGCGCGCAACCCCATCGGCGACGTCCAGCCCCTGGGACGGCACGGTCGTGCCCGGCGGGATCGCGTTCGCCGTCACCGGAGCGAGGGATTGACGGGGACCTTCGACGAGGCCCGCAAGCAAGTGCGAGGCCAGACGCCGAGAGGGATACCAGCGCGGGTCTGCAACCAGGTCACCACCCTCCGCCGTCGGAAAGTAGAGGTTGGCGAGCGAGAACGAGGCCGTGAAGGACGCCCGGCTCATCAGAACCATGTTCTCGGGGTTGTTAATGCGCCACTGTCCCTCCTCACGCACGAGGGTGAAGGTACGAGACACGGTCGAGGTGGCCACGCGGGTCAGCACGCCAGAGGCATCGACGCTGGCCACACCGAGCACGGCGACCGTCACATCGACCTGCGTTGCGGTCTCGGAGCCGGCGGTAACGGAGGGTGCCGTGTCCGTGTCGTAGACGAGGATCTCGGTCTCCGGCTGCCAGGAGCGCGCCGAGGCTGCACTCAAGAACAGGCGAGCCGTCGCATAGTCGTCCTGGGGGCCGGCGGCACAGGCGAGCAGGAAGTCATTGACCAGGGTCGCGGCATCGGCGTCCGCGGAGGGACCCTCCGCAGAAAACTGGATGCCACTACCGTCCTTGGCGGACACGTCGAAGGGGGCCGGGGCCGATGAGGTGGGCAGCGAGGTACACCCCGCGAGGGCCAGGCAGGCGGCGAGAGCGAGAGGCATCAGTCGGCGATTCATTCGTTCTCCCACAGGGCCAGGGGGCGGCTAACGATGTCCTCGCCGGCCTTCTTCGGCAGCGTCATCAGGAAGGAAGCCCCGCGTCCGGGCTCCCCGTATGCCTGAAGGCGCCCACCGTGGATGGCAACGTCTTCCGTCGCAATCGCGAGGCCGAGGCCAGTTCCACCGGTCGTACGTGCGCGCGCGGTGTCCGCCCGGTAGAAGCGATCAAAGACGTGGTCCGCAACCTCCTGGGTCATGCCCACTCCACGGTCGCGGACGCGGCAGGCGACATCGGTCTCAGTCGTTGCGAGCGTAATCGTCACGGGCGTGCCGTCGGCGTGCTCGATCGCATTGACGACGAGGTTGCGGATAACGCGTTCGATGCGGCGCTCGTCAACCTCGGCGGCGACGCGGGTGGGGGCGACGATCTCGACCGCGACACCCTGGCGCTCGGCAAGATCGGCGCACGCCTCGACGACCCGAGAGACGATGGGACGCAGGTCGCGGTCTTCTGCGTCCAGCAGGGCGCTCGCCGCGTCGTAGCGAGAGATCTCGAGCAGATCCGCGAGCATCTGTTCCATGCGTTCGGTCTGGTCGTGCAAGAGCTCAGCGGAGCGGCGCGCGTGCGCGGGTAGATCGTCGCGGTTATCCCAGACGATGTCATCTGCCATGCGGATAGTCGTCAGCGGCGTGCGCAGCTCGTGGGACACGTCGGACACGAAGCGCTGCTGCAGTTTGGCGAGCTCGTCGTATCGCGAAATGGTGTCTTGCAGCGAAGACGTCATCGCGTTGAAGGCGCGCCCCAGGTCCGCCATCTCATCGTCACCGCGAACATCGACGCGCACGTCCAGGTCCCCCTCCGAGGCTTTCGTCGCGGCCTGAGCGGTCACACGCACGGGCAGGAGCAACCGGTGCAGGAGCGCAAACACGCCAATCGGTAGGGCGATGATGATCGGCAAAGCTGACAGGAAGAGAACCCGAAGGACCACGTCCACCTGCGCCTGATCGGCGGAGAGCGAATAGAGAATGTAGAGCTCGTGTGTGCCCGCGCGGGGCAGCTGGACCTGCGTACCGACCAGGATCCCCGGCTCTTCCCTCTTGTCCTCACCGGAACGAATGGCGACCGACTGCCACTGCGCCCCTCCCCCAGCGACAGCCGCACGCATCTCGCTCGTCACGAGGGTGCGCATCTGCTCATCTTCGATCTGATTGATGCGCAGCGAGGCTGTGGTGCCCTCCGAGCGCAGCAGCGCCACGTTCGTCGCACCCGCGCCGGCCGCCGAGGCCTTGAGCGATGCCAACGCCCCCCGCGCGGATTCCTGGACCTGCGCCGGGGACGAGGCGGTCGAGGAGGAGAACACGGACTGAGCCGAGGAGAAACGCAGTGACGCATCCGCCAGGATCGCATCCCTGCGCGTCTCGAACATGGACGTGCGTAGCTGGGAGGCGATGATCACGCCAAAGACGAGAACGATGATGAGAGTAGCGACCGTGATCGCGAGGGCAATTCTGGCCGACAGGGAGTGTCGAATGCGGCTGGCGAGGTGCGACGAGGCGAGGAAGGCCCACGGCCTCGAGCCTGTGATGGCGCGCAGCAGGTCCCTCAGCGTGTCCCTACGCCCCTGCGCCTGCACGGTACCCAACCCCGCGGACGGTCACGACGAGCTCAGGACGCTCGGGATCTCGTTCAATCTTCGAACGCAGACGCTGCACGTGAACATTCACGAGCCTCGTGTCGGCGGCGTGGCGGTATCCCCACACCTGTTCGAGGAGTTCCTCGCGAGAAAAAACCTTCCAGGGCGCGCGCGCCAGCGTCACCAGCAGATCGAATTCGAGGGGGGTCAGGGCGATGACGCGGCCCTCACGCTTGACGATGTGTCCGGTCACGTCGATGGACAGGTCCTGCAAGCTGAGGCCCTCTTCCACCTGGGCGTCCTCGCGTCCGCGCAGGCGGGCACGCACGCGGGCCACCAGCTCCTTCGGTTTAAAGGGCTTGGGCACGTAGTCGTCCGCCCCAGCTTCGAGCCCCGTCACCACATCAGAGGTGTCAGAACGAGCGGTCAACATAACGATCGGGGCGTCAGACACGCGTCGAATCGCGCGGCACACGTCAAAACCGTCCATGCCGGGAAGCATCACATCGAGAAGAACCAGGTCTGGGTGATGCTCCTGGAATTGAGCCAACGCCTGGGATCCGTCGGCACAAAAGACGACGTCGAAGCCCTCGTTCTGGAGGACAATCCCGATCATCTCGGCCAGGGCGACGTCGTCGTCGACGACGAGGATGCGCGAACTCATGTCACGATAGTGTCACGAAATCGTCACAAACGCAGAAGACTCGCGCATCAACGGCCCAATTTCTCAACCGGACAAGGTTTCACGCAACGGCGCTGTGTGGCAGGATTGATGACAGACCAGCACCATCAACATGGAGGCACGAATGAGCACCCCGTGGACCGCTCCCGACTCGTCGACCCCGTACCAGTCTTCCCCGACCCCTTCAGGTGCGGGCGACCAAGGCTATGGCGCTCAGCCCTCCTACGGTGCGCAGCAGGGTTACGGTGCGCAGCCTGGCTACGGCGCTCAGCAGGGTTACGGTGCGCAGCAGGGTTACGGTGCGCAGCCTGGCTACGGCGCACAGCCTGGCTACGGCGCACAGCAGGGCTATAACGCCCAGCCTGGCTACGGCACACAGCAGGGCTATAACGCCCAGCAGGGTTACGGCGCACAGCCTGGCTACGGCACACAACCTGGCTACGGCACACAGCAGGGATACGGAGGCCAGCAGGGCTACGCGTCGTCGCAGCCCGGCGCTTCCGGCTACAGCATGAACGCCAATCAGTGGGGCTGGGAGGCCAAGCCCGGCATTATCCCCCTGCGTCCGCTCACCATCGGTGACCTGATGAGCGGCTCCTTCGCCGCAATTCGCCAGAACCCGAAGATTCTTTTCGGCTTCACTATGGCGGTCATGGCGGTCATTTCTCTCCTCACTATGGTGACGTCGTTCCTCCCGACCTCCCTCGGGTCTGTCACCGGATCGAGCGATCCCCAGGCTTCACTCACTGGTACGGAGGACTTGGCCATCATGCTGCTCGGTGGCCTCGCATCGCAGGGCGTGCAGACGCTGGCGACACTCGCGGGCACCACCATCATCATGGGCATGCTGGCAACCACGGTCTCGCAGATGATGATCGGCAACAAGGTGACGCTCTCGCAGGCCTGGACCATGACTCAGCCGCGCCTGGGTGCTCTCATCGGCACGTTCCTCCTCACCAGCATTGCGACGTCGATCCCGCTGATCATCTACGCCGTGCTCATGCTCGTCCTGCTCTTTCTTTTCGTCGGCTCCGACTCGGCCGGCTGGCTTATTCTGGTCGGAGTCCTTCTCCTCATTCCGACCTTGGTTGCCACGTACTTCGTGACCATTAAGCTTGCCTTCGGCTCCGTCATCACGGTACTCGAGGAGATCGGACCGATCGCGGCCCTGAAGCGTTCGTGGACCCTGAGCAACGGCTACTTCTGGCAGACGCTCGGGCGCCTCCTGCTCATCTCCGTGGTCGCCGGCTTCATCGCTGGTTTCATCGGTGGTTTCGTCGGTGGTTTCGCGGGCGCAGCAATGTTTGCAGCGGCCGATAGCGAGACCGGTTCGACAATTGTCTTGGCTGTGACGGCAGGTCTGACCACCCTCGTGAGCGGCCTCGTCACGCCGCTGACGGCCACCTACGAGACGCTCGTGTACGCGGACCTGCGCATCCGTAAGGAGAACTTCGCAGCGGTCCTCATCCAGGCAAGTACCCAGCCTCAGTGAACCCCATGCTCGGATGCGAGATTCCGCTGACGCCCGATCAGGGCGAGGCTCGAGACTGGCTCCTTGAGGAGCTTGCGAAGGGTGTCTACGGTGAGATTTCGGGCCCTATCGTCAGCTTCGTCTCGGACCTGATCGATGGTTTTTTCCGTCTTTTGTCGTGGAGGGGCGAGGGCACCCCACCGATCTCGTTGATCCTCACGATCCTGGCGATCATCGCGATTGCCGCCCTGATCGTTGTGCTCATCCTCCACCCGATTCGACTGGCCAAGCGCCGGTCCAGATCCGTTTTCGAGGAGGAGACCAGTACTCCGCAGGTTCGGGCCTCGTTCGACGAGGCCGTGGCCTCCCAGGATTGGAACCTCGCGTACGTGTGGGCCTACCGTCTCATGGTCCTGGGCCTCGACGACCACGATGTCGTCTCCTCGACTCCGGGCTTGACCGCCCGCGAGGCTGCCGACGCCGCGACCCGTGTCGCCCCCGGACTTGCCCCGCAGCTGTCCACCTACGCCGAGACTTTCGACAAGGTGCGCTACGGTCACTCCACGATCACTCGCGAGGAGGTGGATGCGCTACGTTCCTTCACGCCAATCCTCCTCGATTTGTGTAGCCACGCGAAGGACCTGTCATGAAGTCCCGACAGGTTTCCATCGTCACCCCGACGGCCCGTGAACGTTTTTCGACGGCACGACCGATGCTGCTCCTCATCGCCATCACAGTGATTGCCCTGCTGGGCTCGGTGTTCCTCAGCCAGATGGGATACAACAGCGAGCCCGTCGGTATTCGCAACAGGCACGGCGACGGCGCCCGGGCGCTCGCCCAAGTTCTTGGCAACCACGGAGTGTCCGTACGCGAAGTCAACGCCGATCAAGCCGCCACTGTGGACGATGACACGACTCTCGTCGTCATCTTTCCCTCGCGCATGAGCGACTCCGTCGCCAAGGCGATAGAGACTCGCACGAACGTCGTCTACGTCGGGCTCGAAGAACAATACGATTCGTCCTCCCCCTATCTGGGTGGACTGCGCGCGCGACGCGACTGGGAGAGCCCCCGTGTCGTCACGGCCGGGTGCCAATCCGAAGCCGCGACTCGTGCGGCCTCACTGACCTCCTCTGCCTACACGATCACGGGCAGCGCTGAAGGCTGGGTGCTGTGCTTCTCAACGACGAACGACGTCTACGGGTACGCGGAAAAGATCGAGGATGGGCGTTTCCGCGCGATCATCCCCGATTCCCTTCGCCTGCGTAACCGCGCGATCACCGACGAAGGAAACGCCGCCCTCGCTATCAACGCGATCGGACGCACCCCGAAGGTCGCATGGTATTCGCCAACGGAAAAAGATACCCTCGGCCACGGTCAAGACCTCAGTACCGAGGCTCCTTTCCTCGCGCCCGCGTTCCTCCTGACCATCGGCGCGTGCCTCATCGCTGCCGTTGCTCGAGGCAGGCGCCTCGGCCCCCTGACGCCGGAGAATCTGCCAATCGAGGTTCCCGCCTCTGAAACCGTCATCGGCAAAGCCCGCCTCATGCGCTCTCAGCGTGCCTACGAGCACGCCGCCACGGCACTGCGCAGCGCAAGTGCGTCACGTATCGCGACCGCGGTTGGCGTCGCCCACACAGCTGACCGTGAGACTCTCACCCGCGCGATTGAGCAACGAGGCCTGCTCACGTCACGCTCGACCGCTCTCTTATGGGGGCCTCCCCCCACCTCCGAGAAAGAACTCGTCCGCCTCGCCCATGACCTCGACGCTCTCGAAAAGGAGATTCGCCAATGACTAGCCCGATTCCCGGACCCTCGTCCGACGGCGTGCCCCAGCCCGGGCCCGCCCCCACGGGAGCGCCCCAGCCGGTTCCGGCGCCCACGGCGGCTCCGGGCGGTTACGCACCGCAGGGAGAGCTGCCCACGCAGGGCGCTCCGGCCTCGTACGTGCCGACCGCACCCCCAGCCCAGGCAGCCGCGACTCAGGAAGGTGCCCCCCAGGGGGCGCCGCAGCAGGCCCCCTCCTACTCGGCCCCGACGGGCGAAGGCTGGTCCGGTCGTTCGCTGAGCGAGAGTGAACGACGCACGCAGGAGTCTCTCCTCACCCTCAAGTCGGAGATCGGAAAAGCCGTCGTCGGCCAGGACGGAGCTATCACTGGCCTGATCGTTGCCCTCGTCGCCGGCGGTCACGCGCTGCTGGAAGGCGTCCCCGGCGTCGCCAAGACGCTGCTCGTGCGCACGCTTGCCCGCGCCCTCGACGTCGACATGGCACGCATCCAGTTCACGCCCGACCTCATGCCCGCGGACATCACGGGCTCCATGGTGTGGGACGCGGGTCAGTCCGAGTTCGTGTTCCGCGAGGGCCCGGTGTTCACGAACCTGCTGCTCGCCGACGAAATCAACCGCACTCCCCCCAAGACTCAGTCCGCACTGCTGGAATCCATGGAGGAACACACCGTCTCAATCGACGGTGAGACGCGCATCCTGCCGGATCCCTTCATGGTGATTGCCACCCAGAACCCGGTCGAATACGAGGGCACCTACCCGCTGCCCGAGGCCCAGCTGGACCGTTTCCTCCTCAAGCTCGAGCTGCCCCTGCCCTCGCGTGAGGCCGAGATCGATATCATCGCCCGCCACCAGGCTGGCTTTAACCCGATGTCCCTGGCCGAGGCCGGCATCCAGCCCGTAGCGGGAGCCGCCGACATCCAGGCCGCTCACGAGGCCGCGTCCCGCATTGAAGTGTCCCCCGCCGTCATGGCATACCTCGTGGACCTGTGCCGAGCGACGCGCACCTCCGCCGCCGTGCGCATGGGCGTATCCCCGCGTGGTGCGACTGCTCTGCTGCGTACCTCGCGCGTGTGGGCGTTCCTCCAGGGACGCGGCTTCGTCACCCCTGACGACGTCAAGACGATGGCCCCCGTCACCCTCGCACACCGACTGGGACTGCGCGCCGAGGCCAACCTCGAGGGCGTCACCGCTACCGACGTCATCACGGGTGTCCTCGCGGCCACTCCCGTGCCCCGCTGAGGCTGCCCGTGGCGATCTCGGCGCGCAGCGCGCTCCTCGTTCTGGTGGGCTTGATTCCGCTCGCCTTCGCCCCGTCCCGCGGCTTCGCATGGATGTGGTGTGGCATCGTCGTGCTCGTGTGTCTGCTCGATGCTCTCGCGGCGCCCTCACCGCGCACCCTGCGCATGAGCCGCGAGGTGACGGGCTCGATTCGTGCTGATCAGACAACCGAGGCCTCGCTGCGGCTGACGAATACGACGAGGCGCCAGATGGTCCTGGACGTGCGTGACGCGTGGCCGCCCTCGTTGCGCCAGTCGCCGCCGCGCCAGCGCGTGCGCCTGCACCCGAAATCCGCTGAGAAAATCACGACACTTCTGTCCCCCACCAGGCGAGGAACCCGCCACGCTGACGTCGTGACGATCCGGTCCTGGGGTCCCCTGCACCTGGGGGCCCGCCAGGTGTCCATCGCCGCGCCGCTGAGCCTGTCAGTGCTCCCCGAGTTCAAGGCGCGGGTGCTCCTCCCCTCGCGCCTGGCTCGCTTGCACGAGCTCGAGGGCACCACGCCAACGACGCTGCGTGGTGCCGGTACCGAGTTCGACTCGCTGCGCGCCTACGTTGTGGGTGATGACCCCCGCGATATCGACTGGCGCGCCTCCGCCCGCTCAACCGAGCTGATGGTGCGTCAGTGGCGCCCCGAACGCGACCGTCACGTTGTGATCGTCGTGGACTGCGGTCGCGCGTCCTCCGCACTTCTCGGAGCGCCCGAGCACGAGGAGGTCGACTCCATTGCGCTGGGGCGCGCGCCGCGCTTGGATTCCTCGATCGAGACCGCCCTGCTTCTGGCGGCGCTGGCTGACCGCGCCGGCGACAAGGTCCACCTGGTAGCCGTTGATTCGCGCGTGCGTGCGCGCGTCTCCGGCGTGCGCGGCGCCAAGATCATTGAGACTCTCGCGCAGACCTTCATGGACTTGAACCCGCGCCTGGACGTCACCGACTGGTCGCGGGCAGCGGACGCGGTCGAGCAGACCGTGCGTCACTCGGCATTCGTCGTCATCGCCACCAAGATTCCGCCCGCCGGACTGGAAACAGAGTTCACCGACGCACTGGCGAGACTCAGCAAACGCCACACGGTCCTCGTGGCCTCGGCAACTGACCCCGACGAGATCCGCGCCCGTAACGGACGCGAGGATGCCGAGTCCGTGTTCCTTGCAGCTTCGGCCTCGCTCGCCGAGCGTTCCGATGCCGCTGGGGCAGCCGACGTGCGCCTCGCCGGTGCCCTGACCCTGCAGGCATCGGCTGGGCTGCTCCCCGCGCGTACGGCCGACCGCTACATCGAGTTGAAGAAGAGCGGACGCCTGTAACCGCAGGTAGCGACGCTCAGCCCGATACCGGCTGGTAGTAACCCGCGTCGATACCGACGTCGGCGTTCTGGCCCGCAAGGTGGGCCCTGCGGCCAAGGATCAACGTGTATGCCCAAACAGCGGCCGTCATAAGGGCTCCCAGCGTAATCTTGACGGCGTCGGGCAGGTCGGAAGGAGTCACGAAGCCTTCGAGGACACCGGATCCCGCGAGGAGGAGTGCGCAGCCGACAGCCACCGTCATGGCGCTACGCGCGGCCACGCCCACGGCCTGGAAGCGCGTCGCTGGACCGGGAACGAGGAGCGACCAAAATACGCGCAGGCCCGCTGCGACGGAGATGAAGACGGCGGTCAGTTCGGGCAGCCCGTGCGGCAAAATGAAACGGAAAAAGTGCCAGGGGCCCGCGTACACATACACGATTGCGCCAGCCATCCCAACGCCCGTCGCATTTCCCCACAGGATCCTGAGCGGGTACACACCGGTGATACCCGTGACGACTGCCTGGAGAGCGATCCACGCGTTGTTCGCCCACACGGACAAGCCGAACTCCGCATTGGTGTCCTGGTGGTAGTACTCGACGAAGTCGCTGTGGGCATAGCGACGCAGCTGCTCCGGTGTCCCCAGCTGATTCATCGCCTCCGGTGTGGTGATCAGGTAGTGCGCCTCCAGCACGCCAATGGTGATGAAGACGAGCATGACACCGACCGTGACCCATCGGATCTGATAGAGGGCGTACGGGAGGGACACCTTGAAGAAGCGTGCGATCACAGTCCCGCTGACTCCTCCCGTTCCCGCCAGACGCCCGCGCGCCGCGGACAGGATACGCGAGAGCTCGGCGATGACGTCAGGATCAGGACTGTTCGTGCGGACGCGCGCCAGATCCGTTGCCGCAGAGCGGTAGAGGCGATCGAGCTCGTCGATCTCCTGCCCCGTCAGAGAGCGGGTACACGTCAACTCCTCAAGACGTTTCCACTCCGTTTTTCCGCTCACCCGCAGCACATCGATGTCCATTGGACTAGCGTGTCATACATGAGCGCGCAACGCAGTCAATCACGCGTCATTCAAGACGACTACGTCCGGACGGGTGAAGCCGTCACCCTCGACATGACCCCAGCTTCGCCGCCCGTACGTTTCGCCGCCGCGATCATGGACGGCATCACGTACCTCGGGGCAGGACTTCTCATTCTTCTCTCTGCGGCACGTACGTGGTCAGGTGATTCTTACTCCCTCGTGCGCGTGTTCGTCGTTGGGCTGATCTCGTCGATCATGTTTTTCATTCCCCTTATTGTCGAGATTGCCACGGGTGGCCGTTCGCTCGGCAAGTGGGCCATGAACCTGCGGGTCGTGCGCGACGACGGCGGCGCGATTACCGCACGGCACAGCGCTGTGCGCGTCGGCGTCGGGATCTTGGAGAACTGGCTCATGTGGGGCGGGCTGGCGTTCTTCGTCGAGCTCTTCAACAAGAAGGGCAAGCGCTTGGGCGACCTGGCCGCGGGAACAATGGTCTGTTCCCAGGGGGACTCGGTGTTTTACCCACCCCTCGTGATGCCCCCGGGGCTTCAAGACTGGGCGCGCACAGCGACAATCCTGCCCCTCGACGACGCACTGGCTGCCGAGGCACGCGCTTTCCTGGGAACGAATCGCGGCATCGCACCGAAGCTGCGCGGAGAGGTCGCCTCATCCCTCGCTGATCGGCTCGTCAAGCGCGTTCAAACGCCTCTGCCACCCGGATTACACCCGGAGATTGTGATTGCCGCGATTCTCGTGGCTCGCCGTGATCGCGAGTGGGAGCGTGAGCGTGAGCGCCGAGCGCGCGGCAAGGCACGCTTCCACGAAGCAACACAGGCGCGCTTCGGGCTGTAGCTGCTAGTCCTCGTCGCCCTTCTCAGAACCGTCCACCACCGTAAACTGCGCGCGTCTACGCGCGTACGGGCTCGACGGATCCAGGGGACTCGAGGTGTCGGGAGTGCCGACGGAGCGAGCGGGCCCGAAAGGTCCCGCCTGGGGTCGGCGCGCTGTGTGAGCGGGGGTGGGCTCGGCCTGCGCCTCCTGAGCGACACGACGCACGGCGTCGACGAGCGCGGCAAGGTCGTCACCGGACGGCGGGGCCGGCTCGAAATTCGTCGCCAGTCGAACGACCTGCCAACCCAACGGTGCAGTCAGGTTCTGCGCGTGTTCCTCGCACAGATCATAAGAGTTGGGGTCGGCGACGGTCGCCAGGGGGCCGACAACGACCGTCGAATCACGGTAGTCGTAGGTCAAGGTGGCGACGGCGGCCGTCGAGCAGCCGGGCTTCGAGCAGTGGCGTTGGGCAATCACGTCCCTAAGAGTACGACACTCTGTGCCCGTATGGCCCACTCCAGCGCGCCATGCGCCTACCCTGAGGGGGTGTTTTCCACGCGCCGCCACATCTCGAGCCGCAACCGCCACGGTCGCGGCCCTCGTGGTCCCCTCTTTTTCCCTGGAACTCCGGCATGGCGGACGCGTCGCGAAGACTTCGATTCTATGGTGTGTGAGCTCGTCACCGAGCTTATTCGTCGCTGGCCTCAGGTCTCCACGATCGAGTTCGCGGTCGAAGATGTTCCGCCATCAGATCCCGCGCCATGGGAGTCACACAGCGTCGTTGTCGCGCGTATTTTCCCCGCTGATAGGCGCCGGGGTCTGCGGGATCGAATCGTTGTCTACCGTCTGCCGATCACGTTGCGATGCTCGCCCGAGGAGGTCGCGGTGATGACGCGCAGGGTGCTCGTGGAGCGGATCAGCCATATCCTGGCGCTCCCGCCCGACGAGATCGACGACGCGATGCGCTGAGGCGTGCCCTAGTTGGTGGTGCGGATCGAGCCGGTCACCGCGCTGATTCCCTCGGTGCCAACGTTCCAGGTAGTGCTCATGCGTCCCACCACCGTATCTGCGGAGATCACCAGGGCAGCCTGAATGGGGGTATCCGCACTCATCTGGCTCGCTGAATCGGGGAGGCTCACCAGTGTCGGGACGCCGGGGGCGACGTAGATCGTGCGTCCTCCCACGCGCACGGCGACGGCGCCCGGGGTCGAGGCTGAGGTGCCGCTCGACTGCGCTTCCTGCGAGGCGCCCGACTGGGATGCGCCCGACTGGGATGCGCCCGACTGGGAGGTCACGGGCGAAGGCGAGGCCCAGATGTCGGGTGTTGCGCTCGGTCCGGGCTGGGCCGATTGAGTCGTTTCTTCCTGGCTTGCGGCCGCGGCGGCAGCATCTGCGGGCGCGTATAGCAGGAGGCTCGCGGACGTGGCGCTCACCCCGGAGTCGGTGGCGAGCGAGGTTGCTCGGATGGGGGTCGAGGAGAGTACTGAGGTGGTCATCGCGCTCAGCTGGCTTGTTCCCGGGATCGTGGCTTCGGTGAAGGGCGTCGCGGGGCTCGCGTTGGACCGCATGATCCACGCGCTCGCATGCTGGGCCCACGGAGCCCCCAGGGTGATCGTCGTCGTCTGCGCCACGACCTCGCGATCGGAGGTGACGATCAGCGCGATCGGCGAGGAGTCGCTCGATGCGCCGTCCAGAGGCATTTCTAGGGTAGTTCCTTCGGCGACGGTCGCCTGGCCCCCAGGCAGGGGGTGCACGCCGGTGGAGTCAGCGACGGAGACACTCACGTGCGCCTCACCCGAGGGCGACACCATGCGCAGAAGCGACGTGCCCTTGGGGTCGACACCAAGGATCGTCTGCGAGGTGGCGGGCACGACCGCGGAGGCGAGCGTGGCGCCCTGGGGAACCTCGCCATTCATGAGAGAGGCCTGCACCCAGGCGGCGACCCCTCCCCCATCTGCACGCACGTGTACGGCAAGGGAGTTTTCGTCGGGGAACCATCCCGCGAGAAGAACCGACACCGAGGAGGTGGCGGGGACAGTGACCTGGCGTGATGAGGCGTTGAGGGGGCCGGACGCCCCGTATCCGTCGATGCTCACGACCGAGGCCGTTGGGCCAGGGTTGGACAGGATGAGCACCATGTCCGCACCGGAAATCGTCGCCCCGGTGGCGATCCACTGGGAGGTACGCGGGGCCGCGCATCCAACGGCGCTCAGACCAGCGAGTTCGCCTCCGCCCTGTCCGGCGAGGGTCAGCGCCGAGGGGATGGCTCCCCCGTTGCCCGTCACAGACGCGGGTGCCGGGCTCGTGGGGGCGGATGCGAGGGAGGACCAGGTGGTCCCTGCTGCAACGTTGGTCGTCTCGAAAGGATCGACAATGCCCGAGGGGCATGCGAGGCGCACCTGCGACGGGTGAGCGCTCTGCGCTGTCCCCTCGACCCGGCTCGGCGATGCGCCGACCCACATGGATGCGCCAGCCATAACAGCCACGGCGATCCCCGCGCCCGCGAGCGTCATCAGCGAACTAATGCGGGGCTTTGTCATCTCTTCCTCCACGCGGATAGGGCGCTAGCCACGGCAACGACCAGGCATACGGCCGCGGCAATACGCCACGGGATAACCCACCATGCGCTGTAGGTGACGGTCAGGTGCCCCGCGGTGGGCATGTCGAACGCCTGCGACCAACCGTCGGCGGCTGCGACGGGGGTCAGCGCCACGCCGTCGACCCACGCGTGCCATCCGGAGTCGGCGCGTTCAGCGAGGATGAGGGTGCCGAAAGCCTGTACGTCCCCATCCACACGCAGCTGCGAGGAACCGACAGGGGTGGTGACACCGCTGGCGGATTCAACGCGCACGCGTGCCGGCGTCATTCCGTCGGGACGCAACCGCCAGACGGTACCGGAATTCGTATCGCCGACCTTTTCGAGCCCAGCGGCTCGGTCGAGACCGGAGGTCAGCGCGACGGATCCGCTCGCACCGAGGGGCACGAGGATCGTGTCGATGTCGTGCGCGGCCAGAGTCTGAACGGTGGCGTCGTCGGGGTAGACGACCAGGGTATAGGCGGCCTGGGCGAGCGAGGCGGTGGCCGGGTCACTCAGGGTGCCCGTTGCTGCACCGTTGCGCGCCTGCGCGAGAGTGAGAGCGTGAATCGCCGGGGTCGATGCGGTGAGCGACGGGCCGTTTCCACGCCACAGCGTCGCGTTGACGGTGTCGGTGGTCGGGTCGCCGTCGAGAACGAGGATACGTCCGGCGCGCGTAGAACGCTGTGCCTGGGATGCGACAGCGGAGACGATGGGCGACGACAGAGCGGACACCGTCTCGCGCTGGGACATCGTGAAGGTCGGGATCTCGTCAGCGTTGGAGCGCCCCGCGACGGCGGACACGCTCACGGCGGATCCCGATCCGAGGAGGGCGATGGCGACGAGGGCCCCCGAGGCGCGCAACACGAACGGCCTGGACGCATCCCATGCCGCACGCTGACTATCCGAGTCGGCAGGCAGCACGGACCTCGTGCGCGTCGACAGGATCACCAGCAAGCCAAAGGCGAGGGACAGCGCGGGCGATGCCCACGCGGAAGCCACCGACGCACCGGTCATGCCCACGCCAACGTGGGAGGCACCCCAGGCAAGTGCAGAGGCAATGAGAGCACAGCAGAAGGTGAGCATCGCGGCACGAGAACGCGAGCGAAGCAGGGCAACGGCCGCCAGGAGCACGGCGCCTCCACCGACGACGCCCAGCGCGACTGCCTCGAGTGTGCTCGAGGGGGCAGCGGGCAGACCGATCAATGCCATCCACGAGGGGGCACGAGTGTAGGCGTGGATGCCTCCACTCGTAGAAGCGAGCGCGGGCCATGCGGCGGGGCGCACCAGGATAGAAGCATAGGTGGGCAGGAGAAGCGTCAGCGCGGGCAGGGCCACGAGAAGGCTGCGCCGGGAGCGCCACGCGAGCGCGAGCGCAGCGACGGGCAGTGTCCACGGTGCACAGCAGGACAGGATAACCAGCGCGAGGCCAGCGCATCCTGCGTTGATGCCGCGGGGCGCCAGGGGCGCGGGCTCAACGCCGGAGGCACCCGCCACGAGCAGAGGCTGGGGCGCGCCGACGCAGAACGCAGCGACAACGGGCAACACGATGTGAGCGAGGGTCCCGGCGAGGACGCCGTGGGTTGCACTCAGGACCAGTGCGGGCGCGACAGCCCAGGCGAGCGAGGCGAGGAAACGCACGCGCAGCGAGGCACTCAGGCTACGGCTCGGGATCCAGGCAACCATCGCGGCGAGCGGACTGGAGGCCACAAGCAGGAATGTCGCGAGCGCTCCGGGGGTGATTCCCAGCGGCGCGACGGGCGCGCTCAGGAGTGCCAGCACGATCGTGAGGGGGTCCGCTCCGCCCGCATATCCGTCGCCACCAGGCACCCACGCGGACCACGCGGCATTCCACAGCTCGGTCCAGGTCGCGGGCATGGACACCCACGCTCCACCGACGAGGCCAGCAGAGGTCCCCCACCACTGGGCGGCGGCAAGCAACGAGGTCACGAGAGCGAGGCCAAGACAGGCGGATGCGGAACGGACGCGGTAGCGCCGCATCGAGGAGACGATGAGCGGATCAATGCGCTCCCCATGCTCGTCTTCATCGACACCGGCCGGTTCCTTGCGCAGCGAGGCGGGAGCCGTCTCGAGGGCGCGCAGGGCAGAGCGCGGAACGCTCCGAGATTGGGCGGCGCGGGCACGACCAGCGAGGAGGCGCGGTGTCGCACCAATGAGAGAGACGAGCGCTCCCATTTCGGGCAACGCCAGCGAGGCGCGCCCCGTGAGGATCCGTCCCAGCGCGCGAGCGGGGCTCCACACGAGCAGCCACAGGGCCAGGAAGGGAAGAAGGAATGCAGGAACAGCCTTGCACCAGTTGTACATCTGGGCATAGCGGCGCTTACGGAACGAGCCGTCGGTCGCGACGTCGCCGGCGGCGATGCCATCCGAAATATCACCCGTCGGCTCGCTGTGCTGTGTGTCATGGGCGGCGTCGAGGCCAGAGTAGAGCGATACGCGGGCGTGACGCACGCGGGCCTTGGGGGCGACGATCACGCGGTATCCGGCCAGGTGGAGCCTACGCCCCAGGTCGAGCCCGTCGCCAAAGGGCCCGAGCGCAGTGTCGAATCCTCCAACAGTCTCGTAGGCCTCGGCGCTGATCAACATACCGGCGGTGCCGACGCCGAGAACGTCACTCGTGCCGTCGTACTGCCCCTGGTCGATGTCATCGTCGCCGACGCGCTCGAGACGACGGGCACTCGCCGTTGCGAAAATTCCCAGTTCGAGGAGGCGAGAGCCGTCCCAGCTCATCTGTTTGACGCCGACGGCACCGACGGTCTTACCAACGGTGGCGGCTTGGATCAGCTCGTCGAGACACTCGGGTTCCGGGGCACTGTCCTCATGAAGGATCCACCACCACTGTTCCGAGGTGAAAGCGGCTTCCTGGGCACGTGCGCGCTTGATGGCGTCGCCCAGGTTGCGGGCGCGACCGACACGCACGAGCTGCGCTCCCTCGGGAACTCGGTCGGCCGGGAAGGGTGTCACGTGACGCCCTGCGACGTCGATGATGGTCAACGAATGCGGGGCCACCGATTGATTCTCGATGGCCCGCAAGACGGACTGAGTGAGCGGTGCTTCTCCCCTCGTGACGAGGATCGCACCGACGGAGCGCTGCGTCGGACTCAACCGGCCATACGGCGCAGGCGCCGCCTCTCGCGCTCGGACATGCCGCCCCAAATACCGAAGCGCTCGTCGTTAGCCAGCGCGTACTCGAGGCAATCTTCGCGCACTTCGCAGGCCTGACAAACAGCCTTCGCCTCGCGAGTGGAGCCACCCTTTTCAGGGAAGAACGCCTCCGGATCCGTCTGCGCACACAGCGCATGCTGCTGCCACGCAAGGGGGCCGTCAATGCGGGCGTACTGCGCCGCGTCGGCATCCTCGGACCACTCCAGGGGTCCGTCACCGAAGATGTTCCACATTGCGGGAGCTCCTTATAACGAATCGATCACTACGAGAATTACACGCGTGTCATTGCAGGAAGTCAAGCCGTTTCGCGATATTGAGACCTTTTCCGTATCACTTGACCCGACGGTAAAACAATGCCCCATTTCTAGGACTTCACAGTTACTAAGTATTTGGAACCTCTAGGACCTTCGATATACTTGAAACCATGAACAATAAATCCCTAGAAACTATGAGCAGGCTCACCCACTGTATCACAGCGATTAACGAATGGTCAGGACCAGCGCTGACGCAATATGGCCAGGAGCGGGTTGAACTGGGAGGACCCGTGGTCAGCCGGTGGCTAGCGAAGATCGCCAACTACCTGACAAACGAACTTGCGGCCGACCTGTTCGGCACGGGAGAACCGACACCGACTCGCATCTACACGACTCTTCAGCCCTGGCAGGACTCCCTCTGGCAGATCGCCGCGCGGGCGATGGGGTGGGAGGTTCTCGATACACGACGCCCGCTCCCCGGAGACCTTTTCGTCACCAATATTCTCGGTTCCGAAGCATCCGACGCATTGGACGCCGGGGCCCACGTTCTCGCCCAGCCCGCCCAGTATCTCTCCTTCGCGTGGGATGGCCCCTTGGAGGGCGCGATGGACGGCCTCGCAGAGATCTCCACCCAGCCGGACGCCCTCGTTGTTGACACTCCCCCGCTGCTCCTCCAAGCCCGCGACGAGGCCCTGGCTGGGACCCGCCCATCGGCGCCGGTTCAGGGTCGGCGCGTCGCGCTGCTGTGGGACGCGCGCACGGGTGCGGGACAGGTGCTCGATCAGTGGATGCAGGGACGCTCGGTCGTCATCATCGACCCGCATGCCGTCTCGCCGGATAAACTCCCCCAGATTCTCGCCACGGAGGACGTGGACGGAGGCCTCGTGACCTATGAGAGGTAGAGGTCACCACACGCCCAGCACGCGCGCAGCGGCGAGCTTGAGGCCCTCCATGCGGTCGCGGCGGATCTGACGCCAGCGCAGGGCGAAGCACAGCCTCGAGGCAACGCCCTGCCCTTCGAGCTCGCGCAGGATGGCGCGTAGCTGGCGCGTGCGACGCTCGTCGAACGTGCCGACCTTCTGGGCGGTACGGGCAGTCAGAATGAACTGGTTGCGATAGAAACCGCTGCGTAGCTTGGCCATGCGGGCGTCGCGCGCCCCGGAACCAGAGTTCGCACCCTGCACGTTACCGCCGTGCTGACGGTACTCCAGGGTCGGCTCCTCCCCGATCACCCAAGTGAGGCCGATTGAGCGGGCCAGCGCGTACACGTACCAGTCGTGCACGCCGATCTCGCTGTAATCGAGGCCGCTCAGCACTCGCACGAGGGTCTCGTGGGCCTTCGGGCTGAAGACGTAGGTGGAGCCGGGCCCCGCGGCCTCGAAGAGGAAGTCCCAGGCACGCTGGGGCTGCGACTTCCGAATGAGGCGTCGCTCCCCCACAGCCCCACCGGGCAGCGACTGGAAGGACGTGACGTTCGACGACACGACGTCGGCCCCCGTGGCCTCCATGAGGGACAGCTGAGAACTCAGCTTATCCGCGTGCCACACGTCATCCTGGTCGGTGAAGGCGACGTAGGAACCGTCGGGAGCATGCGTCGTGAAGAGGTGCAGGAAGTTGCCCGTCACGCCGGGGGTGCCGTCTCGCTGGGGCAGAACCGTGATCCGAGGGTCGGCAGCGGCGCGCGCCTCCAGGTGCGCGCGCGTCCCGTCGCTCGACGCGTCGTCGGACACGACGAGGCGGACCTCCACGCCCACCTGGGCGAGCACGGAGTCCACCTGTTCATCGAGCCACGCCCCGCCCTCGGCCATCCCGTTGTAGGTGGCCATGAGGACGGTGACTCGGGGGCGAGGCACGGCCTCGTCTCGGGTCACGCGATCCAAGGACTCAGTGTCCTTCAGCGGCGTACTTCGCCTCGACGGCTTCCTTCAGGGGAGCCCACCACGCCTCGTTCTCGGTGTACCAGGCGATCGTGTCGGCCAGGCCGTCGCGGAAGTTCGTGAACTGGGGCTCCCAGCCGAGCTCGGTCACGAGCTTGGAGTTGTCGATCGCGTAGCGCAGGTCGTGGCCCGGGCGGTCGGTCACGTGATCGAAGTCGTCGGGGGCATAGCCCATCAGCTCGTTGAGGATGGCGACGACGTCGCGGTTGTTCGTCTCGCCGTCCGCGCCGATCAGGTAGGTCTCGCCGATGCGGCCCTTCATGAGGATGTCCCACACGGCCGTGTTGTGGTCGCGCACGTGGATCCAGTCGCGCACGTTCAGGCCGTCGCCGTAGAGGCGGGGGCGCACGCCGCGCAGGCGGTTCGTGATCATGCGGGGGATGAACTTCTCGATGTGCTGGTACGGGCCGTAGTTGTTCGAGCAGTTCGAGATCGTGGCCTCAACACCGAAGGAACGCACCCACGCGCGCACCAGCAGGTCCGAACCCGCCTTGGACGAGGAGTAGGGCGAGGAGGGGTTGTAGGGCGTGGTGGGGGTGAACTTCGCGGGATCGTCCAGCTCGAGGTCACCGTAGACCTCGTCCGTGGAGATGTGGTGGAAGCGGACCTTGTGGCGGCGCACGGCCTCCAGCAGGGTGAAGGTGCCCACCAGGTTGGTCTGGATGAAGGGCGAGGGGTCGAGGAGGGAGTTGTCGTTATGCGACTCGGCGGCGAAGTGCACGACCGCGTCGGCGCCGGCGACGACACCGTCCACGAGGTCAGCGTCGGCAATGTCGCCCTCGACGACAGTCAGGCGAGCGGCAAGCTCGGCGGGCACATCAGTCAGGGACGCACGGTTGCCCGCGTAGGTGAACTTGTCCAGGACGACGACGTCGACGTCCGGGTGGTCCTCCAGCAGCGTGTGAACGAAATTCGCTCCGATGAATCCGGCACCGCCGGTCACAACGATCTTCATGAGGTCTTCTCCTTTGCGCGCCCGCAGGCGTCCGAGGGTGCTACTCACCCGATTCCTGACCCTATTATGCCGTAGTTCTCACGCATTCCCCGCCACTGACTTCCACTTACCCGTCGGATACGTCACTATTCGCCACGCTGGAGGTCCCCTGAAGGGCCGCACGGCGCTGATAGATTGGAAGCATCCCCCAACAGAAACGGACTCCTCGTGACTCGTCTCGTCCCCTCGCTCGCGCTGCTCACCCTGTGCGCCCTAGCCACGGCCTCGTGCTCCCCGCTCGAGGACACCCAGAGCGCTCAGTCGACGCCCGCGGCCTCCGTTTCCCCGGGGGACCCCGGCCAGCCGTCCAGTTCGGCGATGCCGACCCTGCACGCCGCCTCCCCCGGCTGCGCAGCGATGGATGAGATCTTCTCCGAGGCGCTCAACGGTTCCGAGACCGGCCAGGCCTACAGGTCCCTGGCGGCCAAGCGCTCGGGGGAAACGAACGCAGAGGAGCGTCACCGCGCGTGGGAGGCATTCGCTGCCGCCTTCAAGAACGACTACTCCGACCGCCTCACCCAGGCGGCCACGGATGAGACCTCCAAGCAGGCCCTCGCAGCCCTCGCGGTCTACGTCGAGCGCAACGCAGCCCTAGACTCCGGCGCAATCCCCGAGTTCGCCGATCAGCAGGGAGCCGAGGAGGCACTCAAGCGCGGTGAAAAGCCCGAGGTGAACCCTGCCTACACCGAGGCCCTCGCCGA
>ERZ1674297.150-NODE-151-length-21826-cov-17.260209_pt1 | contig 21826 bp, 20 predicted proteins | sample MGYA00581112_ERZ1674297 | MGnify/ENA primary metagenome ERZ1674297 (study PRJEB41354, sample SAMEA4873322) | human saliva metagenome | biome: human-associated habitat [ENVO:00009003]; feature: mouth environment [ENVO:08000002]; material: saliva material...
AAAATACATTCACAAAAGGCGATGCTCTCATTTTTAATTGTTATCTTTGCTATACAATGTAGAATATGAAATGTTACATTATGAGAAATTAAGGTATATAGAATATGGAAAAGAAAGATATCATAAGCAAAATAGTAGAAACAATTAAAACTACTTTCGAGCAAGATGGGTTTAAATTGAAAATGCCAAACAAGTTTGTGAAAAGAAATGGAGACAGTTTATACATCTATGAGATTTGCGTAACAAATCTAAAGACACATTTTTCATTGCATCTTAAACTTAAGTTGCAAAACAAAAGTATTTCTACTGGTGTAAATAATGTTCTAAAAAAGGTATTGAAGAATCCTGGTATAAAATACCCAAGTAATTTCACTGATAAAGTAATAGATGGCATTTTCAAAGGAAGAACTTCTAACAAAGATGTCTATGGATTAACAGACTGGCGACTTTTCAAAGAAGACGAACAAACATTGAACGATTTTAATGAAAGATTCTCTATTTGGTTTTCTACTTTTGAGAAACTAGAGAATAGAATGAATTGGCAGACAGAGTTATTACAAAGTGTGGATTATGCAAAGAGTTGGTTTCTATTGGTTGATAATGATGCATACTTAATAAAGCATACTGATTATGTTGCTATGTATTTATTAAAGAAGCAGAATAACACAAAGGGAGTTGAAGCTAAATATAAAGAGATTTATAATAGAATGAAAACTTTAGGTCAGGACACACAAGAATTAGAACTCTTTTATAAGTATTTATTCCAAGAAAATTAAATGGTAAAGCGCTTCATCATAGCATCAAAAACTTGTTGAAAATGATTAGATTGATGTCTCTGGATTAAAATTTAATAATCAAATACAGCAAATACACATAAAGATTAAAATGGAGGTCGCTGTAATATTGGTGAAACATTATTGTTGATACATAAATTCCTTTTATTCAGAGCTGTTTACCAGATTAGAGTATAAAGAAAGAATATACTTAACACCACTACTATTCTAATTTGTTCACCATATTACTAGCAATGTTCATTAGATATATTGGCATATTGCTTTGCGCCATAAATTAGTGAGAATTATACAGCTACCAATACTCTGAAGAGTTTATTGTTTTTCAGACACTTATAAAACATATTAATAACTAATTACATGTTTAGTTGCAGAATTAAACAGCTGTTGTTTTTTGTGATATCTAATTCGCAACTGACAGATATCTGAGACGAACGTTACAGACATCTGAGACGAACGTTACAGATATCTAAAACAAGAGCAGCCAATATCTAATTGATTTTTCTAACTACCAAAGATGTTCTTTTCGAGTTGCGAGTAGGCATTAGGCATTGCTAATAAGGGCTCACCTATTTCCTACTGTACTAAAACCAACTGTTGGTTCTAAATAAAAAACATTATACAAAAAAATATCGCAACTACCCACAAATATGGATAATTGCGATATTAAAACTATATATAGTTTTCTTCTTTCTATGCGTCGTTTTTTACAGGTCCGAAAGGTGTTGCTGTTCTTGGTTGCTGATTAGGCATTTGAATCTTTCCGAACTCTTGTTCGTATCTAACTATATTCTCTTGTAAAGCAGCTAAAAGTCGCTTCGCATGTTCTGGTGCAAGTATTACTCTACTAGTTACTGTTGGTTTGGGTATACCTGGGAGCATACTAATAAAATCGAGCACAAACTCTGAGCTTGAGTGTGAGATAATTTGGAAATTCGTATAAATTCCCTTTGCTACTTCAGGACTCAAGTCTATCTGAAGCTGCTGTCCTTGTTGGTTTTGATTGTTGTCCATGTTGTTTCTATTTTTATTATGGCTTATAAAACTTACCTTTAAGTTCTAAGCTATGCAAAGATAATACATTTCAGACAATTCAGCAAGAAACATTCCTATTTTATATTTCTACAACTAAAACGTAGTGTCGCACACATTAACATTCAAAAGAAAGGTAGCTACAAAGTTTATTCTATTACCGCATATCTCATATCTTTCAAAATTAATATCGTAAAAGCATAATGTTTATAATAAAAACCATAAACTAACGAACTATAACTACTAATTTACTGCGTGTTATATATTTCTACAATGCTTGCCTGTTGATAGCATTCCTATCGAGCCAAAACGGAAATGATGGGGCATTTCGGCACGAGAGAGTCTTGCTCTGAGCCATTCTTTCAAATCGTCTTCAGCGAGCAGAGCGCCTGCTTTCAGTTCTATCTGCGCACTAAGCACACAACCAAACCGAACATCGGAAACAGCGTAAACCACTGCGTCTACTATCAAAGTATGCTCTTTCAATACTTGCTCAACGTGTTCGGGATAAACATTCTCGCCGCCACAGACTACCATTCTATCGGCTCTTCCACGATGTAGAAAACGACCATCGGGCAACTGAAGCACGCGATCGCCAGTGCTCTGCCAACAGTTTTGCCGTCCAACCATTGCCCACTTACATTTCACCCACAGTGTTCCAACACCCTCAGCATCGGCATCGCGCACTTCACATTGCATTCCCCGAATAGGTTTTCCAATAGAAACCTCATCGTTGTAAATAAGCTGTTGCGGTGTAGCAAGCATAAAAAAACCAGCCTCTGACGTTCCATAAAGATTGTAAAGCACAGGTCCTATATGTTCTATAGTGTGCTTTGCCAACGACACATCGAGCCGATCGCCTCCGCTGATAATGCACTTCAGCGAACGCAAACGAGATTCGGCACACTCCACTTGCCATAATCTGGCAAGCATAGCAGGCACCATTGGCATAACCTCTATATGCTCTGTTGCCACAACATTCAGCACCTCTTCGGCATCGAAACGACGCAGCAAACATACAGTCTTGCCCATGACAAACGAGACAAGCAGCGTAGCCAAACCAAAACCATGATAGAAAGGAAGTCCTATCAGCACGCTCCGATAGCTATCAATATGTAAATCGCAAAGCAACGAAAAGAAGGGTGGCAGAAACTGAACAATACCCGTTTGTCGTGCTGCCTCCTTATATTTACCACTCGAACCGCCCGTCATTACACTGATATTCCCGCCTCGCTTTATGTGTGGCAGCGTGGTATTACAAACAAAATTGTGTGTTTCTATACTTTCCAACAATTTTTCACACGATACCATAGAACACATTGCATACAAGTTATTTGCCTGTGTAAGTTCCTCATCGTAGATAAAAAGTGCGAACGAACGGCTCATTACTTGTGCCAACTGTTCGCCCGAGAGGTCGGTGTTTAGCAACTTTACGTGGACTCCCAACCGTGAGAGAGCAGGCAAAAGCAAGGCTGAAACAAGATGGTTACGACAAAACAGTGCCACATGCTGTCCGCTTTCTAAATGGTAATTATGGTAGAGCAAACGAGACAACCGTTGCGCCAATGCGTAGAACTCTTGATAATCTACGTGCCGATTGTCGTTCACCACAGCACACTGGTGTGCATGGTAGCAAACAGCAAAGCGCACAACAGCCATCAACGTAATGCCTTCGTGCAGGAAACAGCTAAGCAAACGCACAATACCACGTGGCGTAATAAGGTGCAAATGCCACAACGAATGTAAGAGAGACTTTTTCATAGAACAGACTTTTGATAGAAATAACGAACTAATGGAGCAAACGCCCATGCAACAGGAGCCGTAAGACGCGACCACCAAGGCTGGTAGGAAAAGTGGTGTCCCATAGCCAGCCGCAACAATATGCACGCTGCATCGTCAGCCGAATAGGCAGGCAAGGAGCGATAATGCGGGTTAGCCATCGACATTTCCGTGCGTACCAATGGCAGATAAGCCACATGGACACCAACGCCAAACGGTTTCCATTCGCATTCTGCCGTACGACACCAGACATTAGTAGCGCACTTCGATGCGTGGTAAGCCGACCAACCCGGAGCAGGCGGATACAGAGAGCTTACAGATGACGTATAAACCAGCTGTCCACCTGTCTGCCGTAAAGCAGGCAACAAAGTCAAAGCCAACGCTACAACAGAGCGATAGTTTAGGTCCATCGTACGATCGAAATCGTGTAGCCGGTCGGTGGCATCTGCTATCTTTCGGCAGATAGACTTTCCAGCATTACAGAAAAGATAGTCTACCTGAGGTAGTTGTTCTAATTCGTGGCACAACAATTTCAGAGCAGAACGGTCGCGCAAATCGAGTGCACAACATACTGCCCTACAGTTCAGTGTCTGTGCTTCGTTGCACAAAGCTTGCAGTTCTGTCTCGCTACGAGCCACAAGATATAAGTTCGCTCCTGCTCGCATTAGTCGCTTAGCCAATGCAGCTCCGATGCCTCGCGATGCTCCTGTAATTACCACCCATCGTCCTTTGAACCGACATTTCAGCTGCGTTTCGTCTACACAGGGCTTTGGATAAAACAAGAATCTACTGAGATTGAGTATACTTCGCCTCATTGTTATTTCTTAATATTCCAACTGCAAACATAGCTCTTATTCCTCAATTACACAAGTTTTCGTTGTATATTGTATATGAAAAGCAGAAACACAACAAATTAATTCTTATTTCTTCTCACTTCCGTTTTATAATTAGAGAGTATCTATGGGCAACAGTTTGCTAATGCATTAACAACAGTTTGATGATAAATTAATATATGCACTGTTATTTTCTATATCACAGGGAAATATTTGCAAACTATATTCGTTAATATTCTTAAGATGCTTTGTTACAAAAGCACATTTACAAGATAATAAAAGATGAATAAACTTTTGCTAATAGTCGATCCACAGATCGATTTTATTACTGGTACTCTCCCTGTAGAAAATGCTGCAGAGGCTATGAATGCGTTGGCAACGTATGTAAAAACAAATGGTGATACATATAGTCTGAAAGTAGTTACTTTAGATTGGCATCCTTTTCATCACAGTTCGTTTGCTGATGAGGGAGGATTATGGCCGCGTCATTGTGTACAACACTCTACAGGTGCTGCTATTTGGCAACCGTTATTGGTTGCTCTTAATCAACAGGAAGGAGGATTTACACCTTTATATAAAGGAACCAATATTGGAAAAGACGAATACTCTATTATGCAGAATGAAACATCTGCAAATATTCTCAATAAATTAATGGAGAAGTGGGACATTGAGCAGATAGACATTTGTGGATTAGCTGGAGATATATGCGTATTGAACACAGCTAAGGACTTAAAAGAAGTTATAGGCAACATTAAGCTCAATGTGCTTGAGGCTTATTCACCCTCATTAGATGGTGGCACGGCTTTAAGTGAATTTATACGAAACTGAATTCATGCTGAACAGAGCAGTCGTCTATTATATTTTCCATTGTAATTGAAACTCTAAATCGGTGAGGTTAGAACCGCTTATCTGCTGCAATCCAGATGATATTTGCTTACGATCAAAGTAATGTGTATTACTTATCTTTAGCAGTGCAGATAGGTTCTTGTGTAAATTGGCTTTAACGAAAATAGCTCCTCGCACTCCTTTCCCATAAAAGGCTGGGAAACTAAAGTTGTAGAGCATACTGTGCTCGTATACATACAGGCGTGAAGCAAAATCGGAAGTATGGAAATAACCTATATTAGACGATGTTTGAAGCCACGAAAAAGGTTTCCACGTAATAAATTCGCTCAACATATATCCCACGCTATTGGTTTTATACTTAGCAGAAACCATATCTAATTGTATTTTATTCTCCCAGTTTCGATGCGAGAACATAAATGCAAAGTGTATTCGCTGCATATATTCGTTCGCCAGTCGAGTGCTATTAGCATTGTCTTTCTGCCGAATCTTAAATCTATAACGCACTAAAAACGAAAAGTTGTTACGTGTGTATACTGTAGAGAAAAGATTATCCCAAGCACAACTTGCCACCGAAGCTAAATAGCGTGGTTTTGCAAAATAAGCATAATCGGAATAGATATTTGCGGTAAGAAACCTATTTATGGTCCAAGCTAGTCCCAACAATAATCCCATTTCGTTTCGTGTTTGTCCTCCTTCGCTAAAAGCATTTCCATTAAGAGCCCAATATTTAGCACTGTAATAACGCTGAATAGCTGTTATTGCTACTTGTTTTGACGCCTGAAACGATGCACTATTTAAGGTAGCAAAGGCTCCGTTACCACTCATTGCCGATTCACCATTCACATTCCATCGCGAATTTATATAACCATAATTAGCCCCAACATTCCAAAAATTGTAACCCTGTGGATAGTCGGTACGATACTTTTGCTCTGTGTTCGGACATAATGGACGGCTAAACTGCGAATATAATGCAGTCAGACCTAATTGAAACCCATTTCTATGCCACTGCACATTGCTTCCAAATGCCGTTGTAGAATAATTGTTTTTCTTCTCCAGTTCTACAGTGGTACGATGATAACCCGTTTTTAAAAGTGTGCGAATACTACCATCGCTATTAAGTGTTGCATCGTTTTTACGATAAGATGCAAAAGCCGACAACGATATATTATGTGTTAAAGCCAACGTTATGGCTCCACCTTGCAAATAGTTTGCTTGCGAACGTGAACTGTGTGGACGAATATTAGTAAAAGAACGTCCTTGTGAGAGAAGATACATTGTTTTTCCAAAACTAAAATCGCTATTCACAACCAAACCTTGCCCAAAACGTACTTTATAGCGACCAATAACTGCTGACTTAATGCAACCCAATTTGCGTACAGCTACATAAAAACTATAATAATCGTAGCCCATTGCATTTCTATTAGCGAAGAAAGGCTCTCCCCCATCTTGCGCACCAACAAAACCTGCCTGGAAATAATCGGAATAAGAAAACTTATAGCGCACCGAATGTGAATATGGATAGCCCAAATAGCCACTTTTATCGCCTACACGTGTATAGAAAGGCACTTTAGCTGTAAACAGAATATTATGTTTTCCACGTCTCAATATAGTAGAAAGTGCAGGATAATGTTGTTCGTCATCAACCTTTATAGTTACAAAATGGCTCAATAATCTGCAGCGTATATCATCGAGCGACTCTATCATCAATAGTTCACCCACTGAACGCATTCCATGATACTGATAAATGTAAGCCAAAATATCTTCTATCTGTGTTGGAGATAGAAAGGGAAGCTGCTCTAAATCTTCACGAGTAGCCTTATTCAAGTCTATAGGTTGCATCTCCAAACTACAAAGCAAGTCGTAATCTTCTTCACTCATTATATTCTCCTGCTCCTCCGTTTCCAACAATTCGCTATATAATTGTTCCCAAGCATGTTGTTCTTGTGCATTTGCTACCACGCAACACAAGAGGAGAATAAGTATCAAAACACAGTTTTTCATTTTATAAGTTAAAAGATTGTTTGTTTAGTATGTTGCCACACCACTTTTCGATGAACACTGCCACAAAGGTATAAGATTATAATGAAAACAACAAATAAAAAGCGCAATGAGTAGAAAAATAATTAACGTTTATACATTTGTTTCTATTGCAACATTCTCCATTGCCGCTACATTAATATTAGTTTTCCATTTCAACAATATACAAAAAAGCTGTTACTTATAAAGTAGAGAAACTTGCAGCTGCAGAACAATTAAACCCAAATTGAACTTTAGAACATAATGCCTTTATATTTCTGTTTATACTATTACTTTCTGCCATCTTTCGTTTTAGATATCTATAAGGAATGTTTCAGATATCTGTAAAGAACGTCTCAGATATCTGTAAGGAACGTCTCAGATATCTGTAAAGAACGTCTCAGATATCTGTAAGGGACGTTTCAGATATCTATCTTTTTTACATAAGATATCTGTGAGTGCTATTTTAGTTTTCTGGTACTCAAAAAGTAGGTATTAGTGCATAATGCCGACTTCATAATTTCTTATAGATTTAATTAGTTTGCTTGCCTCATTTAGTAAATATAATGCACTGTTTTTAAGGCTTTACAGTTCTCTGTAATGAACCTTAAGCTTTAGTGTTGTTATTATGCTATCAAAAAGGCTCATAATCAATTATTTTACACTGTAAAGTAAGATAAAGAGAGAAAAATGAAACTTTTTCGGGAAAAATCATCGGAAAAATTTGGCGGATTGAAATAATTTGCATAATATTGCACTTATAAATACGGAACAAACGTTCTGTTTTAATTCTAATATAATGAAATTATGGAAAATCAAACAGATAAAGAAAGTATAAGCAAAAGAGACATTATCTTAATGAATCGTTCAGATTATTTCTGAAAAAAGGCCATGCGGCCGTATCTTTATTATGTGGCGTTGGACGAATTGATACGTACAAAAGAAATAAAACAAGGAGAAAAAATACTTCTTCTTGTGCCAGAGAGTGGAAGGTTCTCGTATGGAACAGTATTTTTATCTATATGATAATTAGGCATTGTACTTATAAAGTCCCTTGCAAGGAATTTATAAAAACAAAAGAGATTGGAATACAAATATTAAATTTATAACTTGCATACATTTAAGAAAATCAAAAACACAAGTTGTAGAACTTGGAAGTTGCAGTTATCTGCAGTGCAGCAATTCCTACCGAGCAATTCGGGAAACTGTATGAAACAATGGATAATGTTTAAAAGAGAGAACAACTAATTCAATCTCTCAATAAAAAATACTTACTTTTAATAAATATGAAAAAGATATATTTGACTTTCGTTTCTTTGGTGGTATGCTTTTTCTTTTTCAGTTGTCAAAATGATGAAGATTACAGTGTCTTAACCACAACAAGTCCTTCTACAGAGGGTAAGATTAATGAGGAGTTAGAAAATTCTAAAATAGAGAATAATGCTTATAAGTTAGCCTCTATTTTGCATAATGCAATAACCACAAAAGACAATTCTTTTTTAAAGTTATTGCAAAAAGAAACGAAGAAGAAATTTGATGGCGATTATGATTTTCTTGTTTCAAATTTTAGGCAAGGAACAACAAGATCATCTAACGATATCGAAAGATTATACCAATCTCTATTAGTTCCACAAAACATTGACAAATCTCTATACTCAAGAGCGCATAGGGCAGTTACCCAATCTTTCTTAGACAACTTGCTTGATTCCATCTCTAAATCGGAGCCATTATTAAATATATATATGCCAGATTGGGGCGATTTGTCTCAATATGATGACTTCCTTATAGTTATTTCTCCAAAAGAAGTTAATGAACATGAAGAATACACCTTAAAAGCATATAATATGAAAGGTGATACCATTCTTCTTAGTTCTAAAAAAGAACCAGACTTGCCATACTTAGTGATTGGCTATAATGAACGCGTAAACGTCAAGACTAAAATGGAAAATAGTTCTTCTACATTTTTAAGAACACCATATTACTCATATGAGTTAAAAACAGAGGGACTAATATCTTCAGAATCCTTACAAATTACGAATAACAATAATGCAAAATTAGAAAATACAAATGCTTCGATCAGAAAAAGAAGTATTATTGATAGAAAAAGTTTTGAAACCATTAAAAAAGCTCGCTTTTTATCTAAATCTGCACTGCAGAATGTTGAAGGTTGGTCAAGAGGAGCACCTGAAATGTTTTGCAAAGTTTATTATAAAAAGTTAGGCTCTCTTTTTGATTTTATCGTAGGAGAAGTTTCTGTATTTCCTATTAATTTGGGTGAAGATGGATGGTATTCAGGAAGTCGTAGTTGGTTGAAATTTAACCCGTGGAAAGTAGTTGAAAATAATGGAAATTGGAGAGTTTTTAATTGGGCGCGTACAGCTTTAATGACAAAAATGGCATATCTTTTTTACGAAGATGATGGTGAGGCTAAGGTAACAGTTTCTGCTTTTGGAAAAGAAGTAGAAGCCACTGTCTCATCAGGCGATTTGGTTGGAAGTTCGTGGGTATACTTCTCAGATCCGTTGAACAAGTCGTATAAGATTTCAAACAGTTTTGAATTTACAATAGATCAAGAAATGTAGAAATATGAAAAGGATTACAATTATTTTATTTTCGCTAATTTTGACTTTGCCTATAGCAGCCCAAAAGAAAACATTGGAATTAGGCATGTATGGAGGTTTGCAAACCTATACAAAAATCGGCAATCCATACGAAAACTCATTCAGTTCGGGCTTTGGCATCGGTTTTCTATCCAAGTATTATATCAGCAATCGTCTTTTTTGGACTACCGACTTATTCGGAGCTACCGATGATGGTACAGAATTGAAATTGACGAATATTCCTGAAGGTAATCGGATTTTATCTATGTCTCGTAAAGACTATTCAATAAGTACGGGGTTCGGTTTTAATGTTATATCAACAAAACAGTTCAACTACTATTTGCAATTGTGTGGTGGTATTGGCATTATTGATGGAAGCTACGAACACTTTACGCCTAACAACGGCACAGAACGTATAGATATAAAACATACGTCCTATATTATCTCCCCTTCTACTGGAATAGACTTTATAGTTGCTAATCATTGGAAGATAGGAGCAGGATATACCTTCCGATATTTGGGAGATTTTGATGGAAGCCATTCCCTTTTTGCACGTATTACCTATGTTTTTGATTAGGATGCTAAAGATTTGAAAAATAAGGAGGTTAATAAAAAGGGAGGGTGTGTCAAAATGCACATTAATAACTTGAAAACTTTCAATCTATAAGTAGGGCTCTTCTAAAGGCAAAGAAAAGACCATTTCTTTACTCAAAATCGAGTACAGAAATGGTCATTTTTTATTTATTGTTGTCCGGTAAAAGTTTGGTTCTTCCGTTAAATGTGTAGATTGTTAATAGAATGAGATTAATCCACATACATGGTAAGCTTACCTCCAATAAGATTGTTTTATAAGGAGGGGGTAAACTATACGATAAATGTAATTAGGTGTGATGTCTATCTGTCGTCTATAACCTGCTTATTCCCTTATTAAACCATGTTTGTAAACTATTTTTGTACAGCTCAGACCCAATACATGCTCATTTGGCTTCTAAAAGACGCCCTTTTGGCTTGCAAAAGATGCTCTTTAAGACCCTTGCTAACGCCCTTTTGAAGTCCAATTAGGCACCTTTTACTTTATACTTGGTAACTAATTGATACCCTGTTGATTGCAAACCTGCTTCATGTGTGTATTTTGCCGTTCGTTATAGGTGTTTTCTTTGATATTATGTAATGGTTTTTCAAATCCTTGTCTGCAGATTTCGAAGTCTTAAAACGAAAAGATTTTCAATGAAAGAGGATGAAAATAGGATAGATAGTTGACTGTCTCAGCTATATTTTTGTTTAATGAGTAACTTTGGCTCTTACGTTAAAGCACTACGAAAAGAGTCCACACATTTAACGGAAGAACCAAAAGTTTTCCCTCCGCATAAAAAGTAATAGAAGTGGATGTAATCTGCTGATTATAAATGGAAAACATAATATAGAATAATAAAAGCCGAACGAGTTAGAAACGAGTGAGTTTCTTTCCCTTTCTTTATTCTGCAGCGCCCCAAAGAACACTTAAATTGATAATGCAAAGATAATATTTTCTGATGAAAGCAGTGTGTTTTTACGGAAATAAATTGTAGGAGCACTTAAAATCATTACCAACTAATTTTAATGGAAGTAATTTGTCAGAATTTTTTAGCCTTATTGCCTAATCAGCAAAAATGAATAGAAACAACTATTTTTCTATTGCAAAATGCAAAAAAAGAGAGAAATGAAACTTTTTGAAGAAAAATTCCCCGAAATATTTGGCGGATTGAAATAATTTGCATAATATTGCACTTATAAACACAGAACAAACGTTCTGTTTTGAATTTAGTAACTATGAAATAATGGAAAAACAAATAGATAAAGAAAGCATAAGCAAAAGGGACATTATCCTTAATGAATCGTTCAGGCTGTTTCTGAAAAAAGGTTATGCAGCAGTATCATTTTCGGATTTAGTGGAAGCTACCGGCATTTCTCGTGGCAATATGTTTCATCACTTCAAGAATAAGGAGGATATATTCAATCATGCCGTTGATAGGTTTGTATTTGAATTCTTGACAAATGATGCTACAGACTTTCTTGAACTTACAAGCTCTACACCATTAAAGGACTTTATTGATAATCGTGTAGAAAACATCGGTCGCCGTATGAAATCATTTTTTATAATGACAAAAGGCACAGTCACTCCTGCCAATTTCATGTCATTTATCTTGTATCTGAAAGACAACTATCCGGATTGGAAAGAGAAGTTTCAAGAATACGAGAAAAGAAAGAGCCTTGAGTGGAAAGAGGTGATAGAGCTTGCCAAACAGAAAGGAGAGATTACTCAAACTGTGGAAACAGAAAAGATTATATCTTCCATTAGAAATATATATCTTGGATTGTCATACAGAAGTGCATTGAGCAGCCAACTTTCTATTTTCGAATTGAAAGAGCAAATATACACAATATACTATTTAATAACCAAATAATATTCCTATGGAAAAAGCAGCATATATCAATAGCGTATCGGCATATCTTCCTAATTCTCCCATCGCCAATGAGGATATGGAAGACTATATCGGAAAAATTGGTGGAAATCCGTCAAGGGTTCGTTCCATCGTCCTTAGACAAAATGGCATCAAAACGAGATATTACGGGTTGGACAAAAATCAAAGCCTAACACACTCGAATGCAGAATTGGCAAAAGAAGCCGTATGTGGGCTGTTTGAAAATGGAAATATTCCTGACGACTTGACCCTTTTGGCTTGTGGGACAAGCACACCCGATCAATTGCTTCCTTCCCATGCGTCTATGGTTCATGGAGAATTAGCCAACTATCCTATGGAAATATTTTCTTCTGCAGGTGTATGCCTTACCTCATTGCAGGCATTGAAAATATGCTATAGCAATATTCTTGCAGGACTGCATCAAAAAGCTGTATGCGTGGCATCAGAATTAACTTCACCTGCATTGGTATCCAAATTTTATGACCCTGAGTATGAAGCTACACATGACAATCCTGACAAAGACCCTTATATGGCTTTTGAGAAGGATTTTATGCGATTTATGCTTTCTGATGGTGCAGGAGCGGTATTGGTGCAAGATCATCCCGAAGGAATATGTCCTCTCAAAATCGAATGGGTTGATATGATTTCCTATGCCAACGAACTACCGACCTGTATGTTTATGGCATCAGAGTTACAAGAAAACGGACGACTCAAAAGCTGGAAAGAGTTCTCTCCTGATGAGATTAAGGAGCGTGCCGTACTTGTGGGCAAACAGGACATTCGGCAGCTAAAGAAATACATTATCAAGTATTGGGTTGACCATATCGAAACCGTACTTGCCAAACATCATGTAAAAGCAGAAGAGATAGATTATGTCATACCTCATGTATCATCAATGTTTTTCTATGAGAAATTAAATGATGAAATAGCTGCTCGTAATATTGCTCTGACAAAAGAGAAATGGTTTACAAATCTGACTTCTGTCGGCAACATCGGTTCAGCAGCCATTTATGTCGGATTGGAAGAACTCATAAGGACAAAGGAAATAAAGCAAGGGGACAAGATACTTCTCCTTGTACCCGAGAGTGGAAGGTTCTCATATGGAACGGTATTGCTTACTGCTGACTAAGTAGAAACTAACTTATTGCTCTCTTGCAAGGACGTAATAAGGTTTTGTATGAGAAGTATTAGTAAGTAAATCAAAAAACGCAATCAGAGATTTAAAACACAAACTTAGTCGTTTGGAAGCTGTAAAATTGATTACAGTGCAGCAATTTCCTTACCGACTTTATCGGAAAGCTGTATGAAATAAAGGACGCGGATTCAAAAGGCGACACGAGTAGAAAAACATAATTAAAAGGAAATTATGAACGATTTAAAAATCTTAAACCGTGGGCGAACAGATTTATTAAACCCCATGAGTGATGAAGAGATGAACTTCCTTACTGGAGGTGTCGATTCTCAGGTAGAAGTTTCTTGCAAAAAAGGCTATACTTCTATGGAATGTAAATGTGGTTATCAAGGCCCTGCTTTTTTAACAGATGGATCTGAGGATTCAGAAGCATCAGTAACTCTATCCCCATAATTTATTAACTATGGAAAGGTGTGGGATTGAGTCAACTACACCTTTCCATTATAATTTAGATATTATCAATGGAATTTTCTAAATATAATATTTACGCAAAGAGAGATGGAAAAGTTTCCATTTTCAACACTTTCACAAGTGCATTAGTACAACTTGATAATGACATCTTTAATGGTTTATTCACAATAGAAAATAATTCAGATATAATTAAGCAATTAATTGATATGGGAATTATTATAAATGAAAGAAAAGAAGAAATACAAAAATATAAATACATTCAGTATTCCAAAATGTTTCGTAATAATCGAATAGTGCTTTATATCTGTCCAACAATGAACTGCAACTTCTCATGTTCTTATTGCTTTGAAGCTGGAAATAAAAGAAAAATTAACATGACAGAAGATGTGGAAGATGCGATTATCCGCTTCTTAGTGAAAAACAAAGAGAAAAAGATTTCTATAATTTGGTTTGGAGGAGAGCCATTATTGAATATAAGGACTATAGAAAATATTACCAAAAAATTAGAAATGGAGCATGTTAACTATTCATCATCAATGATTACTAATGGTAGTTTATTGAATAGCCATGCTATTGATATTCTCAAAAAAATATCTATAGAGTTCATTCAGATTTCAATGGATGGAACAAAAACAATACATGATAGCAGAAGATATTTTCATTCAGGGAAAGGCTCATTTAATATTATAATTTCAGGCATCAAACGATTGTTATCTGAGACTTCCATTCCCATAACCATACAGGTAGCGATTGATAAGACAAACTTCCAAGAGTATGAGAAATTATTAGTTTTCTTTAATCAAGAATTCCCTTCTCAAATGAAGAAAAAAAGAATACAATTAAATTACAATATAGTGAAAGACCGTACTAATTTTGATACACAAGGTTCTTGTATGAATCATCAAGATTATTTTGATTACTTAATGCGGATTGATGAACTAAAAATTAATAACAAAAGAAACTTATTCCTCCCTGATATTGCTTCCCCCTGTATGTATAACTCTGTAGGAACATATGCAATAACGCCAGATGGAGAAATTTTCAAATGTATAGAACATGTCGGGAATAAAAATAAATCCATAGGAAATATTATAAAAGAAAGTATATCACTGGAAAGATTGTCTTCTTGTTTTTTCACGGCCAATCATCTTGAAAATTCTGAATGTATTGACTGTCCCGTCTTACCTGTTTGTGGAGGAGGCTGTCCTCTTGATAGAGAAATTGACCAAGGTGTAAACAAGGTAGCCTGCTCTTTTTATAAAACACATATTGACAAGATTTTATCTCAGATGAAGTTATGAAGAAAGAACTTTTTCTAATAATCCTAAGTTTATTATTGAACTTGTCTCTCAATGCACAGGAGATACGAGGACAAGTGTCTAATGAGCGTGGCGAGATGGTTGCTTATGCCAATGTCGTCCTGCTGACAAAATCAGACAGTACTTTTATTTCAGGAGCAGTAACAGCTGATGATGGGCATTTTCTGCTGTCGAATCCGAAGAAATTGTCTTTGGATGACTGTCTTATCAAGATAAGCAGTATTGGCTACAAAAACATATATTTGACTCCTCGTGTGGATATGGGAACCATTATACTCATTGAAGAGACACAACAACTGAATGAAGTGGTAGTGTCCGGGAAACGTCCTGTCATTCAAATGAATCGAGGGAAAATGCAAGTCAATGTGCAGCACACCTTGTTGGCACGAACAGGAGATGCCATTCAGGTTCTGTCCATGATGCCTTTTGTCAGCCGTACGACGGAAGGTATCTCTGTCTTTGGCAGAGGAACACCCCTGATTTATATAGATAACATCAAGATCAACGATGTAGGTGAGTTGCAAAAACTTTCCAGTGATGAGGTAAAAAATGTTGAAATCAATCTTCATCCAGGTACGGACTATGGAAACAACGTAAAAGCAGTCATCAACATAAGGACTATCCGGAAAGGTGAAGGCTTGAGCGTCAATCTTACAGCATGCGAAACTCTGGTAAAACATTTCAATCATTTAGAGTTTGGAAAGTTGAACTATCGCTTGAGAAATTGGGATTTTTTCGGTGGTATGGACTTCCGATATGATAGCAAAGAAAGTTCGACAGGAAATTTGATTGATTTTGACCATAACAGTAACGCCATCAATGTAGACCAATCGTTCAACAATAATATTAGAAACAAGTCATTCAATGTAAGCTCGGGGTTCAACTTTTCCAACAATGGGAAAAATGACTTTGGCATGAAATACAACTTTTCCCGGACACCATCCAACAGAGATGAAATGAGCGGAACCAGCATATATTCAGTGAATAATGCCACAAAATATTCGGAAGATGTCATGCTGCTGGGAAAAAATGAAAAAACAAATCATGCACTGAATGCCTATTACATCACCTCCTGGGGGAAAGGTAATAGATTGACTATGAATGTTGATTATATGCAAGGGAAAGCACTTTCTCAATACGAAACCTCCTGGGCACAGAAAAAAGATGTGGATTCCAAAAATAAATCCGATTATCACCTATATACAGGCAAGGCTGAAATCCTTAATCCATTGTGGGGTGGAGAGCTACATTATGGTTTGGAATTTTCTTTCACGAAAAACAAATATTCATATCATGCAAACAAAACGAGCAATACAGCTTTAAATGAAAGCGAAGATGAACACTGCCAAAGATTGTGGGGGCTCTTTTCTTCACTGTCGAAGACTTTCGGGCATTTTTCCATAGAAGCGGGAGGGCGCATAGAAATTGTCAATTATCAATACTTTCATAATGAAAAGCTCAATGAGGAGGTTAGTAAAGACTATAAGAAAATTTTACCCTACTTGCAGATAGATTATGACAAGAATGCTGTCTCCATGTCATTGAGTTACACGACCTCCATTCATCGCCCCTCTTATGGGCAATTAAACAGCAGCACTGTATATGTGGACAAATATACCTATCAACGAGGCAACCCACTGCTGCTGTCGGCCAATGACTATATTCTGGATTACGTGTTTTCGTGGAAAGGTCTGATGATTGATATAACACATACTTGGTATAAGAACAGTCTCATGCGAACAACCAAGAAGTTAGAGAGTACTTCTGCGATGTTGTTTACGACAGAAAACATTCCACATTATCGGGAATGGAGCGCGACGGTGAGTTATTCATCAACGATAAAATTCTGGCGTCCTAAAATTGAAATGAGTGTATTCAAGCAAACTTTTACGTATCATGGCAGAAACTACAATAAACCCTATTTCAGTTATGAACTTGATAATCTCTTCCGCCTCTCGAAACACGTCAATCTTTCGTTCGACATATGGGGAACGGCAGCAGGCAATCTCTATTTGTCTGATTTCAAACCCTCTTTCCGTACCGACATCGGTCTGAATGCCTCTTTGCTAAAAAACAAGTTGGCGGTGTGGATTAAGATTTCAGATTTATTCAATACCGACAAGGAGCGATGGAGCAGCCACATCAATGATGTCTATTACTCAAAAAACAGAAAACTTGATACACGGGGTGTAATGCTACAGTTGCGCTATTCATTTAACCCACAGCGCAGCAAATATAAAGGAAGAGCAACAAGTAGCGAAATCATACGATTATAAAAGTAACAAGTTATTATTGTATTCATCATTATGATATATATTAAACAACAAGATGCAATGGATTGCGGTCCCTCTTGTTTGGCGATAATAGCCAAACATTATGGTCGGAAAGTTGAAAGGGAACAATTACGGGAAATCTGTTCCTTAGGCAAAGACGGAGTGTCTTTGTTAGGTATTAGCAAGGCAGCAGAAACCATCGGCTTCAAGACTATTGGAGGACGTTTGAGTTTTGAAATGCTATCCCAAGAGGCTCCGATGCCTTGTATCGTCCATTGGAATCAGAATCATTTTGTTGTTGTCTATAAGATAAAAAAGCATCGCAAGGGTAGATATTCGGTCTATGTAGCAGACCCAGGCAAAGGACTTGTAACCTATACGAAAGAGGAATTCTGCGAGCATTGGGTAAGCACCAAGACTGGTGGTGAAGAAAAAGGCATAGCCCTGCTCCTTGAGCCAACGGAGCAATTCTACGCTCAAAAGAGTGAGGAGACAATCCCCACGCAAAACCGAGTAAAGTTTCTTTGGAACTACCTAAAGAAGTACAAGCGTTTCTTTACGCAGTTGATACTCGGCTTGTTGCTCGGCTCGCTCCTGCAGCTTATCTTTCCTTTCTTGACACAAGCTATAGTAGATACGGGTATCGGAGGAAAGGACATCGGCTTTGTGTGGTTAGTGCTGTTGGCGGAGACGATGCTCCTCTTCAGCCGTACTGCCATCGACTTTATCCGCTCCAAAATACTCCTGCACATCTCCACACGTATCAACATCTCGCTCATATCGGATTTCTTCATCAAATTGATGAAACTGCCGATGAAGTTCTTCGACACCAAATTGATGGGCGACCTTTTGCAACGCATTGAAGATCATCGCCGTGTGGAGCAGTTCCTTACCTCAAGCAGTCTAAGTCTGCTCTTCTCTTTCTTCACATTTCTGGTCTTCGGTGTCGTCCTTGCTATCTATAATCTCGGCATCTTCCTTGTCTTCTTGTTTGGGACATCGCTTTACGCAGGCTGGATTATCCTCTTTCTAAAAAAACGCAGACAGCTGGACTATAAGTATTTCGAGCAGGCTGGTCGTAACCGCAACGTTACCTACCAACTCATAGGCGGTATGCAGGAAATCAAGTTGCAAGGGTGTGAGCAGCGAAAACGCTGGGAGTGGGAGGATGTGCAAGCCGATTTATTCAAAGTTAATCTGCAATCACTCAATCTTCAGCAAGTACAACAAGCCGGAAGCATTACCATCAACGAGGTAAAAAACATACTTATCACGGTACTTGCTGCCACTGCCGTGATACATGGCAGTATGACACTTGGTATGATGCTGGCAGTACAGTACATCATCGGGCAACTCAACAGCCCCGTAGAACAACTCATCCAGTTCATCTACTCATGGCAAGACGTGAGCATCAGCCTTGACCGCATGAACGAAATCCATACCGAAACCAACGAAGAAAATGCGGAAAAGACACAAAATGCCTATACGGACGAAACAGCCGAGGGACATTCCCTCACGATAAAAGACCTATCCTTTAAATACGACATCTACAGTCCGAAAAATATTCTGTCGAATATCAATCTTTCTATTCCCAACGGTAAGGTAACGGCAATCGTGGGAGCGAGCGGAAGTGGAAAGACCACGCTCGTAAAACTCCTTTTGGGTTTCTATGAGCCACGGAATGGAAACATCGAGATAGGCAATGCCAATCTGAATGAATACAATCTCGGTTGGTGGCGCAGTCAATGCGGTGCGGTGATGCAGGAGGGGTATCTGTTCTCCGATACCATAGCGAGAAATATCGCCATATCTGATGATGAGCCCGACATCGAACGTATCCGTCATGCTGCCCGTGTAGCAAACATAGCCGACTATATAGAAGCCCTGCCTTTGGCTTACAACACGATGATAGGACAAGACGGACAGGGCATCAGTCAGGGGCAACGGCAACGCATACTTATTGCGAGAGTAGTCTATAAGAATCCGATGTTCGTATTCTTGGACGAAGCCACCAATGCCCTCGATGCCAACAATGAACGAGCCATTACTGAAAACCTCTCGGAGTTCTACAAGGGAAAAACAGTTGTAGTAGTGGCACACCGCCTTTCCACTGTTCGCGATGCCGACCAAATTGTAGTTTTGGATGAAGGTAAAATTGTAGAGGTAGGTACACACGAGGAACTGACTGCTAAACGTGGTAAATATTTTGCCTTAGTAAAGAATCAATTAGAATTGGGTAACTGATATGGAAGACCAGGAAAAGAAACAGGAACGGAGTTTTGAACTTCGCAGCGAGAAAGTTCGTAGTATCGTGGGACAGATACCCTCCTCGCTTATCCGTTATGGCATTACCGCCATCGGAATGGTGTTGCTTTGTCTTTTTGCAGTAGCCTATTTCCTACCCTATAAACAAGTATATTCAGGTACGGCTACCATACACAAAACGGCAACCACACCAGTGGACAGCACGAATATAACCATCTTGCTTAAGTTTGAGAACAAACGCCCAAACAAAGTGAAGGGACAAATAATTTGTCTGCAATCTCCATATATAACGTTTGCAGGACAGATACGAGACCTGTCTCCTGTCCGAGACACTTTTGAACGTCAGAAAGCTATTTGCCGTTTCAAGGTAACTGAGATAAAATCTGTGGGAAACCAGACGGTAGACTTTCAGATAGTAAGTTCATCGGGCAATCTGCTGCAAAAAATGCTTGGGGGAATATAATCCCATCACACATTCCTTATCTCTCTCGATAGTTAATGGTTAAACTCACCGTCTGTTCTTGTAAGGCGGTGAGTTCTTTTGTCAGATGGATAAGCTCCTGCAACAGGGTTTGTGTTGTTGTTCCCCTCCCGGTGATGTGGAGAAAGCGCACCACCTGATTGTAGTTTATGCCAATTTTATGTACTTGAGCTGTGAGTTCGGAGAGCTTGCGGTAATACTCCACGGCAGACTTATCCACCGTTATCACCTTGAAATGCTCTCCTAATAACCTTGCGCGCACGAAATCGGACTTGGATTTTGAGCCTGACCTGTGATAGAGGTCTATCACTCGTATTTGGTCTTTCGGGTCTGGTAAACGGACGTGCCAATCGTCCCACTTGTCGGGCATATCACCATACTTTTTCGCTACTCTTTTCCTTGATTTATCGCTTGCCATATTCTCTTGTTTTTATTTCTCTAATCACGACTTCGGAGTGATTCTATTCCCCATTTGGGGCAAGGGTCTTTGTGGTACAAACGGCAGTTTGTGTCACAAAGACACACCTTGCTGATGTAGAAAATGGGATTATAAGCCCATGCCGTGTTACTGCATTCATTGAATACAGTAACTCGGCGTAGGCTTGCATTCGAGGAATGCAGTAATTCAGAGTTTCCTCCATCTTTCCACATCTTCCTTGTATTGGTCGAGGTGTTCCCGCAGTACCTGTTCGACATATCCCGAAACGCTCGCTCCATGCTCACCGATTCTCCGCACCACGAAGTCTAACTTTCGTTGGGTTTCCTCTGATACATACACGGCTTTGCGGTGGCTGTTGCGAAAGGGCTGGAGATATTTCCCCTGAAACTCGGATAATTGCTTCCTGTCCTTTGTTTTTCCCATTCGTTGATGATTCTCTTCGGTAGAAGTAGCCCTTTCCGTTGGTGACAACTCTGTTTCTTGATAGGACGGTTGAGAATAGTCCTTGTGACTCTCCTCGTCATTTTGTTCCTCAACTTTAACAGGCTCAAATCTTTTCTTTTCCTCTTCATAATCTATGGGCTGGTCAAAATCGGGCAATTCCTCGGGCTTGCGGAGCTTAACGCCATAATTGCCCATATCTCTGATGGCTTGCTCTAAAACGGCTTTTCTCTTTTCATCTATGGTCGGCATGGCTTCTTGTGTATTGGGTAATAATGTCTTTTGAGTATGGCTTGTATGTCGCTCTGCCTATAGAGTATCTTGCCGCCGATTTTACAGTAGGCAATCGTACCGTTGTCCCGATAGTCCTGAAGTGTGCGGGTACTCAGACGTAAGAGTTTACAAACTTCTTCGCCTGTAAGATAAACCTCTCCGCCTAACATCGGACGGGCTGTGGAACAATAACGCTCCAGTTTCTTCAAAGTACCCTCCATCAGTTGTGAAAACATCTGCATTTGAGGGCCTTGCTGTGTAATGATTTCTTTCTCTTCCATAGTTCATTCTGCGTTTGATTTCATTCATTGTTTGCAATCAGTAACTCTGCGATGTCGCTCTCCTTATAATAGCATTTATGCCCAATGATGGA
>ERZ1674297.151-NODE-152-length-21684-cov-21.718942_pt1 | contig 21684 bp, 17 predicted proteins | sample MGYA00581112_ERZ1674297 | MGnify/ENA primary metagenome ERZ1674297 (study PRJEB41354, sample SAMEA4873322) | human saliva metagenome | biome: human-associated habitat [ENVO:00009003]; feature: mouth environment [ENVO:08000002]; material: saliva material...
TGTGTCTGATTTGTGTCTAGACTAAAATTTTTTGTATGAACAACGTGGAATGGACCCCCGAATGGCTTGCTGAAACCATCAAACTACTGCGCACCCACGGTAGCGATACGCAGTTTATTGAGGTTAAAAAAGCCCACGGAGGCTACCCGGGAAGCCTAGACGCAACCCTGAGTAGCTTCTCCAATAGTTCCACGGGCGGAATCATTATCTGCGGCCTCGACGAGAATAATGACTTTGCACCTGTAGGCGTATACGACCCTGCAGACCTAGAAAAAACCCTCGGCAACAAGCTCCGCAGGGGCCTCAAGCCGCCGAACACCATGGAATCCGGCACCATCCTCTACGAAGACGCCAAAATCTTTGTTGCCGCAGTCCCTCCGCTGCCTCCCTACGAACGCCCCGCCTACATTGGCGGTAAAGCGTACGTGCGTTCTGGCGACGGTGACCACGAAATGAGCCGCCACGAAACCGACCTGATGGTGGCTCAGCGGACACGCACCGGATTCGATGAGGAGCCGGTAGAATACACCTCCCTGGCTGACCTAGACGAAGGCCTCAAAACTGCTTATCTGCGAGACGTCCGCGCTAAATCACGCCGCCTCGCCGGAAGTTCCGATGAAGAAGTCCTCCGCCGCAAGGGAATTATTGCCCTCGGAACCGATAATCTTTCCCTTGCGGGCTTGTACGCCTTGGGTTCTTACCCCCAAGAGTTCAGGCCCTCGCTCAAAGTTACCGGAGTCGTCATCGACCCAAGCGGTAAAGCCCGCAACCTCGACAAATTCGAGGCGGACGGCCCCATCCCCGCCATGCTCGAAGAGACTCTGGCATGGGTCAAACGGAACCTGGCACACCCGGTTGTCGAGCTGTCTAACGGGCACCTCATCAACGGGCAGGAAGTACCCGATATTGCCCTTCGCGAGATTCTGTCGAATGCCCTCGTACACCGCAGCCTCAACCCCAAAGCAGATACCGAAGAGGTGCGCGTCAGAATTTTCCCTGACCGAATCTCTGTAGAGAACCCCGGCGGTCTATACGGAATCACTCTCCAGCGTCTGCAAGAGTACGGCGAACGCTCCCGCGTGAATGACCGCCTGTATGACGTCTGCACGCATGTAACAACCCCCGACGACGGATACCGAGTCATCGAGGGTGAGGGCAGTGGTATCTACACTGCACAGGAGGCGGTGCGTCAGGCAGGGCTGAAACCCATCCAATTCGTTGATGGGGTCATTCGTTTTACCGCGATTATCAGCAGGGAGCCTCTGGCTGGTGCTCGTATCGCCGATGTTGGTTCACCGCAGCAGAAGTCGGAAGTAGACCCGCGCCAATCGTCACCTACGGTTCCTAGTAACCGTCAGGAGGCGGTGCTCCTCGCCCTGCGCTCGCTACGCCACCCCGCCGGTATCGAGGACATCATGGGTGCTCTTCCTGAGCCTTTTGCTGAGCTGCAGAAACCGCAGGTCCGGTACGTCCTCACGAAGCTCCTTCAAGAGGGCGTGATCGTGCGTGAAGGTGGTAGAGGTAACCGCAATACGACATACCGCCTGACCTAACCGAATATCGGGCTAACATGCAAAAGCGGCCCGGATGGAAACCAATCCATCCGGGCCGCTTTTCTACAGCTTACGCCTCAGGAGCACTATTCCCAACGGGCGTAAGCGTGAGGAGCTAAAACCTAGTGTCCCTCAGTGCTCTTTTCAGGGTCGAAGGGCTCCAGCGGGTCGCCAGCGGCCTTCGTGTACTTCGCAATGAAGGTCATCAGGTGGAAGATAATCAGGGTCGCAGCGGTACCCAGAGCAATACCGGCGAAGGACAGCTCGCCGAAGGTCCAGGTGTAGTCTGCGATACCCACAATCAGCGCCACAGCGGCGGTGGTCAGGTTGATCTGGTTCGAGAAGTTCACACGGTTCTCGCTCCAAATACGGGCACCGAGCATACCGATCATGCCGTACAGAACGGTTGCGGCACCGCCCAGAACACCCGCCGGGACGGTCGCAATTGCCGCACCGAATGCGGGGAACATGGACAGCGCAATCGCGAAGATAGCAGCCACCCAGTACGCCGCGGTGGAGTACACCTTGGTTGCAGCCATCACGCCGATGTTCTCAGCGTAGGTGGTGGTACCCGAACCGCCACCCATACCGGCGATGGTGGTTGCCAGACCGTCCGCCATGAGGGCGCGGCCCGAGTAGTCGTCCAGGTTCTTGCCGCTCATCAGAGCAACAGACTTCACGTGGCCGATGTTCTCAGCCACGAGCACCAGGATCACGGGGATGAACAGGCCAGCGAGCTCCCAGTGGAACTCGGGGGTCTGGAACTGCGGCAGGCCAATAATGCCCTGAGTCTGCACAGCCGTGTCAATCTTAGAAAAGTCCACCTCGCCGCGAATGACAGCGGTAATGTAGCCGATGCCCACACCCAGCAGGATAGACAGGCGACCAATAATGCCCTTGAAGAGCACCGAAATCAGGATGATGGAGCACAGGGTCACCAGTGCGGTCACCGGTGCCACCATGAAGTTGTCCTTAGCGCTCTTTGCCAGGTTGAAACCAATCAGCGCCACAATCGAGCCGGTGACAACCGGCGGCATGAGCTTGGTGAGCCAGCCGGTGCCAGCAAACTGAACGATCAGGCCGACCAGGAACAGGGCGATACCCGCCATGACGATGCCGCCGAGGGCGCCAGCGGGGCCGTGCGAGTTCATGGCAGCCGCCAGAGGCGCAATGAACGCAAACGAAGAACCCAAGTAGGAGGGGACGCGTCCGCGAGTAATGAGCAGGAACAGGACCGTGCCGAGACCCGAGAAGAACAGGGTGGTTGCCGGCGGGAAGCCGGTAATAATCGGCACGAGGAAGGTTGCGCCGAACATTGCAACCACGTGCTGCGCGCCAATGCCGATAGTAATCGGCCAGGCGAGGCGCTCGTTCGGGGCGACGAAGGAACCGGGCTGAATGCTTCGACCGTCGCCGTGAATCGACCAGTCAAAGCCGAGAATTTTAGAGATGCTCAAAGGGAGCTCCTGAGGTGAATGTGGTGGTGTATAAAATTCCACATAATTCTACGCGCATATGGGTGTAGGTCACAGCTAAACGCCTATAAATATGAGCAGGGATACGTTAATTAGGGCATAGTCTTCTTTTATTGTGGGCTCCATATCCCGTATATAGCCCAGAATGCATCAATACCCCGTATATGCAATTCAAAGCATATACGGGGTATTGATGCAAAGAGCGAATAAAAACACTCGCTATACGTAGCTCATTAGCTTAGAGAGCGTCACGCAGGTTCTCCAGGTGATCGTAACGCGCCAACTCATATCGCAGGTGACCTTCGGTCGGCGACTGAACCGGCAGGAACGACGCCTCACGCAGGCGACGAGCAGTCGGGGAATCAGCCACGTAACCGGCGCCTCCAACAACCTGCAGCTCAAAGTGAGTAGCAATGGTTGCAAAATGAGACACACCCAGACGCAGGCTCAGCAGGTCACGACGCTCAGCACGCTCCGGCTCAGAAGCCAGGCGAACCAGTTCCTCACGCAGGCTCTGGTACTCCGCCAGAATCAGCGGGAACTCAGGGCGGAACACGCCCTGCGAGACGTCCAGGTGCTTAGCAGCCTCCTGCAGAGCACCAGCGGCAAGACCCAGGCAGAACGACGACTGAACCAGCAGGAACGGTGCGGTCACATCGTGCAGGAACGCCTCAATGTTGTCGCTGAGAACATCCTCGCTCGGAACGAACACGTCCTTGAACTTCAGGGTGCCAGACTCGGTGCCGTTCAGCGCCAGCAGGTTGCGGTGGTAGTCAACGCTCAGACCCTCGACGTCCTGGCGGACGGTCACGATGTAGCGGTTCGGGTGGCTTTCCGGGGCGTTCTGCACAGCCACCGGAAGCACAATCACGCCGCCCGGGTACAGGTTCGACGCCCACGACACGGAACCGTTCAGCTTCAGACCGCCCTCAACGAGGGTACCCTCCACCTTGATCGGTGCCAGACCCGAAGCCTCCTTGTACGCCGCCGCCATGGCGGTGGTGCCGCTGACGGTTGCATCCGCCAGACCGGCGGGCAGCTCGCGGCCCACAGCGTCAAAGAACGCAATGGTCGAGCGGTGAGCCCACAGGGAGAACGCCGTGGAGGCGTCCTCGGTAGCAAGGTCGAAAGCCACCGAAACCTGGGGGACCAGGGAGCCGCCGTCGCGGCCCAGGGTAATCAGACCGTCCTTAGCGATTTCGCGCAGGTTTTCGAAGGGGGAACGCTCGCCGCGGTCAACAGCATCTGCGTGGGTTCGGGCGAGTGCGAGCACCTGCTCGCGCTGGGGGTAATCGTAGAGGGGTTCGAGAGTGAACTCGGACATGGGGTTTCTCCTAAGCGGGGAGCATCGCGTCTATGCGTGCAGCTTGAACAGTCGGTCAATGGGGGTGCTGACGGCCTTACGGGCGCGAACAACAGCTTCTTCGTCGGGTGCGTCGTAGAAGCAGAGGCACTTTGCGGTGTCTTCGCGAACGTAGGTGCGCAGGAAGGAAACCTCGGGTACTTCAGCGTACTTGGGGGCGTTTGCCTTCTTGCGGGTCAGGTACTGTTCCATAGTAATCTCTGCGGGGATGTCCCACTCAACCAGGTAGTCTGCGTCCTTCTTGAGCTTCTTGATGTCTTCGAGCTCTGCGCCGACCAGGCGGACTGCGTCGGGGCCTGCGACGGATGCGCGCTCACCGATTGCTGCGGCGAGGTCGGGGCCGAATGCGGTGTTCTCGGATTCGACGATGACGAAGACGATCTTGTGGTCTGCGGAGACCTGGGTTTCGATGAGCTCGGCGCCGTTGGTCAGGGACGAGTTGACGGTCTCGATGAGTGCGGTTGCTTCGTCCTTGGACGGCTGTGCGGGGGTCAGTTCTACCAGGTAAAGTGCCATGATTTTCTCCTCGGCTAAGGGTTGAAGGGTCGTGCCGGAAGGGGTTTTCCGACTCGTTCTGGATTCACCTTAGACCTGTGCTTGAGGGCTGTCTAGTAGATTTCTGTTCGTGGCTTAATGCGTCCTTTTGTGACCCTGTTTTCCGTCACGCGCGTTCACGCGGAGACATAAATCGTCACAGTTCCGCGCGCGGCAACCCGCCTACGGCCGCAGAATTTTCGCGCGGGTTATCGAACCCGATGGCGCATCTATCCGCGTCGTCCTGCTCGTGTCGCAAAGTCGTCGAGGGCGCGGTTGAGAGCGGGGACAGTCCACACTTTTTGCCCCTGAATTTTGACGCGCTCTCCACGCAGAATCTGCAACTCCACCATGCGGTTGAGGAGGCGATACACACTAGCTCGGGACCCCTGCGTGTGCTCCTCCACCATGTGCGCGGTGAAGGCGGGCTCAGTGCAGCATAGGTCGGTGAGGGAACGCAGGAGAGGGGTTTTACGCTGGGCAATGGACAGCACCTCATCGCGCAGGGTTTCAATGTCTTGCGCCAGGAGTTCTGCGTTGGTGATTGCCTTCTGCGCGGCGTCGATGAAGAGCTCGATGATGGGCTCAGCATCGCCTGCACGGTAGTCGGTGAGCGCCTGAATGTACCCGTCAGTATCGTGCAGCAGCCCGGAGGAGATGGGCAGAATCACGTGGCGAGTGACGCCGCAGGCGAGCAGGAGCGCGGAGATGAGGGCTCGTCCGGTTCTGCCGTTGCCGTCGGTGAAAGGGTGGATCGTTTCAAATTGGGCGTGCGCGATAGCCGCCTGTGCGAGGGGGTCAATATCGCGGCGGTTCATGAAGGCTACAAGGTCTTCGAGGGCGGCAGGAACCCGCTCGTGATGCGGTGCCACATAGTCGGCGGCGACGGGTGAATCACCCTTAATCCACACCCACTGGGTGCGGAGTACGCCGGAGTCCTGCTGCAGGCCGCGGGTCAGTTCGCGGTGCATCGCGAGGATATTATCGACGCTAATGTTCTCTGCGGTGTTCAAGGCTGCACGCATGGCGTGAACATTGCGCGCCACCAGCTCGGCGTTAACGCCGACCTTCGACCCGCTTGCACCCAGGACAGCTAGCGAGAGCCTGCGTGCGCTAACGGTAAGGTTTTCAATCTGTGAGCTGGAGGCGGATTCGCCGCGCAGAAGAACTGCCGAGAAGGGGATGCCGCCGATGTGGTGGAGTCGCTCATCGAAGCGGGTCATTGCGGTGGTGTTCTCTTGGAGGCGCACTCGCAGTGCGGGGCTGAGTTCGACGTTGAGTGCGGCAATGGAGGCGGGTACGGCGCTGGAGAAGGTGCCGGAGTTGCGGCGCGTTGCTCGTCGGGAGGCGAGGGCGTCCCGGTGCACCCAGGGGGTTTGCGGCTCCCATGTGAGGGCGGGCCAGGTGATGGCTGAGGGCATGGTTCCTCCTCCTGCGTGTTGGTTGCTGGTCGTGGGGTGGGGGTCTTAATAAGACAATACACTTCGATTTTCTTATTAAGGCGCTTAATAAGAAAATCTGCGCGGATTGTCTCATTAAGGAAAACGCCCCGAACGCCCCTAAACCCGCCCTCCTGAACCTCCCCAAACATTCCAGCGCTCCGGCGCCGGGGTATACGCCGGGGCATGTACCAGGGCGTACAGTAGGGGCCCCGAACCCTTGGTAATTCAAGGATTCGGGGCCCTAGCCTATATGCGTTCGCCTACACGATCACGCCGCCCGAAAGCAGCGAGTCAGCGGTACAGGCAAATGCGGTTACTTCACGCCGCGCATGAGCTTCTGAACCGGCTTGTGCACCAGGAACAGCAGCACACCGGTCGCGATGGTGATAATGCCCATCCAGGTGAAGTAGGGAACTTCAGTTTCCATGCTGTAGAACGGAGCCAGCCAACCGGAGAGCACGGTACCCATTGCTACGGAGGTGAAATACAGCGCCATCATGTTCACGCGGTGCGCCTTCGGTGCGAGCTTGGTCGCCAGCGAAATACCCACCGGCGAAATGATCAGCTCGGCGATGGTGCAGACGAACAGAATCAGCACGATCCAGCCGACGTTCACGCTCTGAACGCCCGCCTGGGTGAGGAAGATCCAGAACGCCAGACCGATAATAATCAGCGCTGCGGAGAACTTCAGGGTGGTGACCGGCTGGCGGTCGCCCCACTTGGTCCACAGGGCGGAGAACATCATGCCGAAGACGATGATGAAGATCGGGTTGATGGAGTTGACCAGGTTCGGGCTCAGCTCCATGCCCAGGATGTTCCAGTTGAGGCGCTCATCCGAGTACACCGCCATGACGGTGAACTGCTGCTGGTACAGTGCCCAGAACACGGCGTTTGCAATCCACAGGGGGATGAATGCGGTGACGCGGGAACGCTCATCGGAGGTGACGTCCTTGGCGGTCAGCATCTGTGCGAACAGGGCGATAGCGCCGATGAAGATGAAGCCCATGACCCAGTTCTTGAGGTTGTCTGCGGTCATCAGGCCGGTTGCCAGCAGGATGCCGAGAACGACGACGATACCGACCAGTGCCAGGAAGAAGTTACGCTTCTGGGCGCCGGTGAAGGGGGTGCCCACGTGGTGTACGGAGGCGGGCAGGTTCTTGCGGGTCAGCGAGTACTGAATCAGGCCGGCAGCCATACCGATTGCGGCAAAACCGAAGCCCATGTGGAAGCCCCAGGTGCTCCAGCCCCAACCGGTCAGGATCGGGCCGAGCAGTGCACCGGTGTTCACACCGATGTAGAAGATGGTGAAGCCTGCGTCGCGGCGTGAGTCGTTGTCGCTGTAGAGCGAACCGACCAGCACGGATGCGTTACTCTTCAGACCGCCGGAGCCGATAGCGACCAGCAGCAGACCAATCACCACGCCGGGCACGCCGGGGATGAGGGAGAGGGAGATGTGACCCGCCATAATGCCGATGGCGGAGTAGAAGAGGGTACGCTCGGGGCCGAGGATGCGGTCACCGAGGATACCGCCGAGGATTGCCATGAGGTACACGACTGCACCGTACGCGCCGATAACGCCGGTGGCGAGGTCCTTGTCGAGGCCCAGGCCGCCCTTGTCGGCGGTGTAGTACAGGTAGTAGATCATGATGCCCTGCATGCCGTAGAAGGAGAAGCGCTCCCACATTTCTACGGTGAACAGGTTCGCGAGCATGCTCGGGTGGCCGAAGAAGGTCTTGGTTTCCTTGGGTTCGGCACCTGTGATGGTGTGAGACATGGTGGTAATTCTTTTCTGTGCAAGCCCGGGGTTCTGTGTGACCCGGGCAATATGTGTTTAAGTCTATACCCTTGTGGGTGCATATGTATACATATTGTGTTCATGTATTTCAAAGATTGAACTATTAATCAGTGCATGAAAAATCATTTCGATTTTTTCGTATGCACTGCTTCCGAATCTCGCAAACCCCCAAATACCGGGCTAGATGCGCCACGCACCCCCAAAGCGCTAGAGTGGAACCATAACTATGCCCACCCGGCACCCCGCCGTGCCGACCGGCTCATTTTTAACCATTTCAAAGGAGAACCCCATGACCGCTGTACCCCAGGTTGACCCCCGCGACGTTCCTGCCGGCGCAACCATCATCGACGTGCGTGAAGACTACGAGTGGGAGGGCGGCCACGCCACCGGCGCCAAGCACATCACCCTCGGTACCATCGCTGAGCGTCTGGCTGAACTGCCCGCACCCGGCGAAGACTTCTACGTCATCTGCCACGGTGGCGGCCGTTCGAACCGCGCTGCAACCTTCCTGCGCGAGCACGGCTACGCCGCACACAACATTGCGGGCGGCACCAGCGCATGGTTCGCTGCCGGTCTGCCGATGACCAGCGAAAACGGCGAAGCACCCGCAGTCGTTCACTAAACCGCCAGTTCGCCTGTACGCCATACAATGGAGTCCGTGACTGAAACTTCCGCGGACCGTATTTTTTCTACCTCGAACGCTCCCGCTTCTGCGTCCCCTCATGCCCTGCCGAGTATTCTGCAGAGCATCCCGTGGGATGCGCAGACGCGGGAGCTTGTCGTGCGCCCGCTTCCTTTCGCGGTGAACTGCGAGGAGGCGTACCCGCTGCTGAGCGGTGGCGCTGAGTATTCCTTCTGGCTGGATTCGGCGCGTGAGGAGTCGCCTATGTCGGTTGCCTCGTATGTAGGTGTGGTCCCGGCGCAGCTGTCGCCCTTGCGCGTGGATTCGGCGCGTGCGGCGGCTGAGTCTGGCGGGGAAGACCCCTTCGCCCAGTTGGAGGCGGCGCTCGCCCGCGCACCGCGCGTGCACCCGGATACCGCGGCGGCAACCGGTCTGCCCGCGGGTTTGCGTGGCGGTTACGTGGGCTATTTCGGCTATGAGGCGCGTGCCGCCATGGGCATGGAGCACGGCCACCCGGTGCCGGGCTATCTGCCGGCGTATGAGGCGCCGACCCCGGATTCTCTGTGGTTGCCGGCGGTCCGCTACCTGGTGCATGAGCATGCCCGCCCGGGGGCTGCGGCGCGTAGCTGGCTGGTGGGCGATGAGTCGTGGTGTGAGGCAGCGGAACAGCTGCTGAGCGCGGCGGGGAAGCGTGCCTCCGAGGGAACCCCCGTAAATACCCCTGAGCTCGCCGAGCTTCTGCTCTTCCCGGCACCCGCAGCGGAAGCCTACATGGATGCCGTTCGCACTAGTCAGCGCGAAATTTACGAGGGTAACAGCTACGAGGTGTGCCTTACCGCGCAGACGGTCGCGCGCATCCCCAATCCGAGCCCGGAGCTTTTCTTTGAGCTGTACCGCCGCCAGCGCGCCCACAACTCGGCACCGTATGCGGCGTATCTGCGGTGCGGTGATTTTTCGGTGCTTTCTTCTTCGCCGGAGCGTTTTTTGAGCGTGGATACGCACCGCAACGCGCAGACCAAGCCGATTAAGGGCACGATCGCTCGTGGCGTTACTCCGGAAGAAGACGCCGCGGCGGCGGCATGGTTGCGTACCGATGAGAAGACCCGTGCCGAGAACCTCATGATCGTGGATCTGCTGCGTAATGACCTGTCCACGGTGTCTGACCCGGCGTCTGTGCGCGTGCCCGTGCTTATGGGCGTGGAGAGCTATTCGACGGTGCATCAGCTGGTGTCTACGGTCAGTTCGCGTCTGCGCGAGGGAATTTCCGCGGTGGCTGCCGCGCGTGCGTGCTTCCCGGGCGGCTCAATGACGGGTGCCCCGAAGCCTTCGACCATGCAGATTATTGAGGGCCTGGAGGGTCGCGCTCGCGGCGTGTATTCGGGTGCTCTGGGTTTTGTGTCGGCGGATGGTTCGGCGAACCTGTCGATTGTGATTCGCACGCTCGTGGCGCACGATGACGGCACGGTGACTCTTGCCGCGGGTGGCGCTATCGTGGCTGATTCTGACCCGACCGCCGAGTATGAGGAGATGCTGACGAAGTTGCGTGCCGCGTTGCCGCCGTCGGTGGGTCGCGTGGTGGAATAGCCTAGCGCTGGAATAGCACAGGGAATAGCCTGCGCCGCCTGCACGTGAGCCGCTACACTTGAACTATGACTAAGCTTTCTGAAAACCTCCCCATTGAAGAAGCCCGCGAACGCCTGCGCCAGCTGATTTCTGAGCTGGCTGTGGTGCGCGGGCACGTGGTCCTCGCCTCCGGCAAGGAAGCCGACTACTATGTTGACCTGCGCCGCATCACCCTGCACCACGAGGCTTCTCGCCTGGTGGGTCAGGTCATGCTGGACCTGCTGGATAAGAACGGCATCGAGTTTGAGGCTGCTGGCGGCCTGACCATGGGTGCTGACCCGGTGGGTACCGCGATTATGCGTGCCGCTGGCGATCAGGACCGTGCGATCGACGCGTTTGTGGTGCGTAAGGCTCAGAAGTCTTACGGCATGGGTCGTCAGGTGGAGGGCCCGAGCGTTGAGGGTCGCCGCGTGGTTGCTGTTGAGGACACCTCCACGACTGGTGGTTCTGCGCTGACCGCTGTTGAGGCGCTGCGTAAGGCTGGCGCTGAGGTTGTGGCGGTTGCTGTGATTGTGGACCGTGCGACCGGCGCTAAGGAGCATGTGGAAGAGGTTGCGGGCGTTCCGTGCCTGTACGCGTACTCGAAGGATGAGCTGGGCCTGGACTAGTCTCTACTGGCTTGGACTAGGACCTCGTGAATTTTTAAGACGTTCCGCTGCGGCGGGTGAACCCGTGCCGCTGGCTACTGTGTGTGGCTGGTGGTGCGGGTTTTTGTCTGTAAGATGGCTCTGTGGGCGCCGGAGTGGCGCTGGTTGTTGGCGTGAAGGTGGTTGTGATGGTTGAGAATCGTGAGGCGGCTGAGGCTGTACCTGCTGAGGCTGTGCCTGCGGAGGCGGCTGTAGCTGAGGCTGTTGAGGGTACTGAGCAGGGTACTGCCCGTTTTGAGGTGGGTGTGGGCCCGTGGGAGGGCCCGTGGCCTGAGGGCGACCATTGGGATGAGGAGCTGCTGCGTGAGGGCGACCGCCGTAACGTGGTGGATAAGTACCGTTACTGGTCGATGGACGCGATTATTGCTGACCTGGATACGCGCCGCCATGATTTTCATGTGGCGATTGAGAATTGGCAGCATGATTTGAATATTGGCACGGTGGTACGCACGGCGAATGCGATGTTGGCGAAGGAGGTCCATATTATTGGGCGTCGCCGCTGGAATCGTCGTGGTGCGATGGTGACGGATCGTTATCAGCATGTGCGTCATCATCCGACGATTGAGGATTTTGTGGCGTGGGCGCAGGGTGAGGGTCTGGAGATTATTGGTATTGATATTTTTCCGGATTCGGTGCCGCTGGAGACTTATGATCTGCCGAAGAAGTGTGTGCTGGTTTTTGGTCAGGAGGGCCCGGGCCTGTCGGAGGAGTTGCATGCGGCGGCTAGGGATACTCTGTCGATTGAGCAGTTTGGGTCGACGCGTTCGATGAATGCGGCGACGGCTGCGGGTATTGCGATGCATGCGTGGGTTCGCCGCCATGTGTTTGGCCAGATTCCGTCGTAGTTCGGTGGCTGTTTATGAGGTGTTTAAAGGTTCCGATGCGTTGTGTGCGCGTCGGAACCTTTCTGTTGGGGGTTGGGGTGGCTTAAACCATGCATGGAATTACCTAGGCGTGTTAGTGTTAACGCAAATCACAGGGAATATGAGAATTGCACTCTCAACTTCAGTTTGGGACATGCGGTGGATTTCCTGACTTCGGCTCACTACTGGTTGCGGGTTGTGGATATGAATGACCGCGGCGTCATTCCCCTGAAAGGAGTCGGTAACAATGAAGAGATCTGCTGCCCTACTCGCCTGCTTTGCTTTAGCTTTAAGTTCCTGCGCCGCTGCGCCTAAAGATACTAGCCTCAAAGCCCAGCTGGATTTTGAAAATAACTATATTACTCTTCCGCTCGACGAATATGACATGAGTGACCAGGCCCTAGATATAACATATAGAGCGTATTTGTTGATTCTTAAAGAGTGCTATGCGAAAAAAGGATACGATTTTGAAATTCTAGAAAACGGCTGGGTTTCTAGCGGCGCCTCCCAGTACGGCTCCTGGAACGTGAAGCATGCGGCGAATCATTATACGTCCAGCAAAGTCAGAGAAGAGCAGTATAGGATTTATGAGAGCATCCCTGAAGACGTCAAGGACAGCTGCCACGAAGAGCATCGGGAAGAACTGGATGCGCTCAAGTTTGATGAGGCTCATGAGGAAAAGTACCGCCCCGTCAATCGTATCCGTGGCGAAGCGTACCAGCGTGCGCAGGGTGACCCTGAATGGAAGAAAGCCCGCTCAGATTGGTGGGACTGCCAGCGTGAGAAAGGGTTGACGCCTCGCACCGGGGATAATGAATGGACGAGCAAAGAAACGGCCAATCTGAATGCTGATGATCCCAAAGTGTTGGAGGAGGAGATCCGCCTCGCAACCATCGAAGCGGAATGTAACCAGAAGGTGGGTATGGCTCAGCGTTTGGGTGATGTTGAGGCGTCCTATCAGGGGCCTCTCATCGAAAAGAATCAGGCGAAGCTCAACCAGCTGAAAGAAGAGAAAGAAAAGCGTGTGGCGAGGGCGCGCGAAATTATCGCCACCCGCCAGTAGCCACACCCGCTGAAGGGCAGAACGGGCGAACCAGCCGCGGATAGCCTCCAAGAAAATCCGTGCATACGAAAATTTCACAAGAAGGAGCCGGGGAGTGTCACCACTCCCCGGCCCTCACTTTATTCACTCTCAACCTCGCAGCCCATGCTGGCGCACCTACAGGCTCGCCAGCTCAAGGCCACTCAGCGTCAGGCTGCTTAGCCCTTTAGCCCACCGGAACGTTAACGTTCACCAGCGAGTACAGATCCTTCGGATCATCCGGGCTAGCAACCAGGTCAATGAACTGCTGCAGGTCGGTGTCCTGCGTGGCCGCACGGGCATAACGCAGACCCGAGAAGTCAGCAATCGCGAAGCCCACCGAATCAAACAGGGTAATCTGCTCATCCGACACGCGGCCGGGCTCCTCACCGGTCAGAACCTTCCAGAACTCCACCACGGGGAAGTCCGGGTCCTTCTGCTGAATCTCGCCCTCAATGCGGGTCTGCGGCGGGAACTCAACGAACACGGTGGAGCGGTCCAGAATTTCGCTTTCCAGCTCGGTCTTGCCGGGGCAGTCGCCACCAATAGCGTTCAGGTGCACGCCGGGCTTCACCTGGCGGTCCAGCAGAACCTTCGCCTGCTGCTTATCGGCGGTGCAGGTGGTAATAATATCGGCACCCTCAACAGCCTCATCCACGTCCTTAGCCAGGTGGATGCGGAAGCCCAGCGGCTCCAGGTTGCGGCGGAACTTCTCCATCGCGTGCGGGTCAATGTCGTAGACGGACAGGTCCTCAATGCCGAGCACCGCGCGCATACCCAGCGCCTGGAACTCAGACTGAGAGCCGGTACCAATCATCGCCATCTTCTTCGAATCCTTGCGTGCCAGGTGCTTAGCAACCATGGCGGACACGCCAGCGGTACGCAACGCGGTCAGCAGGGTCATCTCAGCCAGGAACACGGGGTAGCCGTTGTCCACGTCAGCGAGCAGACCGAACGCGGTCACGGTCTGGAAGCCGCGTGCCGGGTTCGACGGGTGGCCGTTCACGTACTTGAAGGAGTAGGTGATGTTATCGGAGGTGGGCATCAGCTCAATCACACCGAAGGGGGTGTGGGAGGCGACGCGCGGAATCTTGTCGAAGCTCTGCCACTTCTTGAAGTCTTCTTCGAGGAAGTCGACCATGCCGGCAATGATGTTGCCTACGCCGTCCTTCTGAATCCACTTCGCCATCGAGGCGACGTCAACAAATTCCACCGCGTGTGCGCTAGGACGTTCAGTCATGATTTTCTCCTTTGAATATCTGCACAAAACTTCTTTGTGCATCTGGTGGTCACTGCGGATATCTATTATCTCAAAATATATTGCAGGACACACCGTATTAGAAATGCTGTAGATATGTACTTTGCTTTATGTATTACACGGATGTAATACGGAACGAACACGAAAAGACGTGCAGGGAGGGGGTTCTAGAACTCCTGGAACCTACGGGCTAGGGTCTAGAACCCCCTCATCGCCTTCACCGGGATTTCACTGGGATATCACGGGATCGGAGGCTGCCGTCGGGTTAGTTGCCCTTCGGCTTGTCCTCGTCCTCAGCGTCCAGTTCACCCAGGTCAATGTGGGTACGAGGCTCCGGAACGAGCTTCTTCACCACGGGGCGGGCAGCAATCACAGGCACGGAACCGGTGTAGCCTTCACGGACGCGAGCAATCTCGTTGACGCGGTCACGAACCGTGTACCAGCCGATAATCAGCAGCGGGATAACCAGCAGCAGCGATGCCAGGGTGTAGGTGCCGACCGGGTAATCCAGAGCCATCAGCACCAGCACAACAGCGAGGAACACCATCACAGCCCAGTCGCTGAAGCGACCGCCGGGTGCGCGGTAGTTGGGGCGCTTGTACTTGCCCTCGCCAACCAGCTTCAGGTACTTCTGGTGCGACATTGCGATAGCCGCCCAGCTAGCCATAGTGCCCACGGATGCGATGTTCAGCACGACCTCGAACGCCTGCTCGGGAACGAAGAAGTTCAGCACAACGCCGAAGAGGCCAATCACACCGGTCAGCAGAATACCTGCCACCGGAACGCCGGAGCGGGACACCTTGGTGGTGAACTTCGGTGCCGAACCTGCAACACCCATCGAGTGGAGAATACGGCCGGTGGAGTACAGGCCAGCGTTCAGCGAGGAAGCAGCCGCGGTAATAACGACCAGCTGCATAATCGGTGCGGTACCGTCAATGCCGATAGCATCGAAGAAGGTCACGAACGGCGACTCTGCGTCCTTGTAAGCGGTGTAGGGCATGAGCAGGCAGAGCAGAACCACGGAGCCAACGTAGAAGATCGCGATACGCCAGATCACGGTGTTGATAGCGCGGGGGATAACCTTCTCAACGTTCTTGGTTTCACCACTGGTGGTGCCGACCAGCTCAATACCGGCGTAGGCGAACACAACGCCCTGAACCACGATAAGAGCGGGAAGAATGCCGTTGGGGAAGAAGCCGTCATTGGCTGCAATAAGGCTCAGGCCGGGGGTGACGCCGTTGATGGGCTCACCGAAGACCAGGTACCAGATACCTACCGCCATGAAGGACAGCAGGGCAAGAATCTTAATGAGTGCGAACCAGAATTCCAGCTCACCGAAGAGCTTCACGGAGATGAGGTTTAGAGCCACGGTGATGATAACGACGATGAATGCGCTAAGCCACTGGGGAATGTCTGCGAAGAACTGGTTGTATCGACCGAACCAGCTGATGTAGATGGCGATAGCGGTGGCGTCTGCAACGGCGGTCATTGCCCAGTTCAGCCAGTACAGCCATCCGGATACGAATGCGGCCTTTTCGCCGTAGAATTCGCGGGTGTAGGAGACGAAGGAGCCCGAGGAGGGGCGGTGAAGGATCAGCTCGCCGAGGGCTCGAAGGATCAGGTAGCCGAAGAAGCCGATGACGGCGTAGATGACGGCGAGCATGGGGCCTGCGTCCTGCAGGCGGCTACCGGTACCCAGGAACAGGCCGGTACCAATAGCGGAACCGATGGCAATCATCTGGAGCTGACGTGCGCCAAGCCCCTTGTGGAAGCCTTCCTGTTCGTGTGCGAACGGGTCGTCTGTGGGGGGCTTAGTGTACTGATCCGCTGCAGAAGTCTGCGGGTTCTTGTTCGGTGAGGTGCTCACGCTATACCTCCTTGGATAGTTACGTCTGAAGCACGTGTTACACGAAATGTGGTTGGGAACACGTCTGCGGGTTGTAATGACTATAGCACGGTAATTTAGGTAAATATAACTCGCATCACGTAACAATTTATATACATATAATGCATATCTTATGAATATATTTGGTTCATGTTGTATTGTGTGGTTTTCATTGTTTTGTGAAATAGATTAATTGAACCCTGAGTCCAAAAAATCAATTACCCCACCACCGCACAGCACAAGAGCACCCACAATGGGGTGCTCTCACAACCTATTCAAAACGGGGACTTAGCCCTCCATCAGCCGGTCAATCTTCGCCCGCAACGCGCGCTCACGACGATTCAACCACCACCAGCTCGGCCAACGCATCAACGACTTACGGCCCACCTGCACGACCGAGGGGAGCTTCGCCTCCGCAAGCGCCACATCAATCTCGTGGTCACTCGCACCCTCATCACGCATTTTCTCCATCAACTCAAGGGATTTCGCCATATCGCCATGCCCCAAAACATGCCGACTCTTACGCTCCAGAATCTCATCCAACTGGGCGCGCACCGGGGCAATAGCCGCCGCATTCGGATGCTCACGCTCAGCACGACGCTGCGCCTGGCGGGCACGCTTCTCACGTTTCGCGTCGAGCTGTTTTGGATTATTTTTAGCGCTCGCCTTGCTCATGGGAGGTTCCTTTCATCGCGTCCGGGTGATGTGTACGCTGCCCTGCACGCACAGAAGACATCAAGTCATTAACACCTCTACTTTACCGCGGTAATTCGCGGAAATTTCGCTGCAGTAAACCCAAAAAAACCCACAAAAAATTAACGATAAATAAGTCGTATCTTGGTAAAATAGTGCGAGTAGGAGGCGTCTCGCGCGCCAACAAAATATGGTGAACCGGCCCAGCATCGGTAACCGGTCGCATCTATCCAAGGAGTCAGCATATGGCTATTGCAACCCCCGAAGTTTACGCAGAAATGCTGCAGACCGCGAAGGAAAAGGGCTTCGCGTACCCCGCAGTGAACGTGACCTCCTCCCAGACCCTGAATGCTGCAATCCGCGGCTTCGCAGAGGCTGGCTCGGACGGCATCATCCAGGCATCCACCGGTGGTGCAGCATACTGGTCCGGCGCTTCCAAGAAGGACATGGTCGTTGGCTCCCTGGCCTTCGCAGCATACGCACGCGAAGTTGCTAAGCAGTACGACGTGAACATTGCACTGCACACCGACCACTGCCCCAAGGACAAGCTGGAAGGCTTCGTCCTGCCCCTGCTGGCAGAGTCCGAGAAGGCTGTTGCTCGCGGTGAAGACCCCATCTTCAACTCCCACATGTGGGACGGCTCCGCAATCGACCTGGACGAGAACCTGAAGATTGCTGCTGAGCTGATCGAGCGTACCTCCAAGGCAAAGCTCGTTCTCGAGGTTGAGATTGGTGCCGTTGGTGGCGAGGAAGACGGCGTTGAAGGCGCTATCGACGACTCCCTGTACACCACCGTTGCAGACGCAATCAAGACCGTTGAGGCAATCGGCCTGGGCGAGAAGGGCACCTACATGGCTGCTCTGACCTTCGGTAACGTTCACGGCGTGTACAAGCCCGGTAACGTTCACCTGCGCCCCGAGCTGCTCAAGGAAATCCAGACCGAGGTCGGCGCTAAGTACGGCAAGGGCGACAAGCCCTTCTACCTGGTCTTCCACGGTGGCTCCGGCTCCACCGAGCAGGAGATTGCAGACGCAGTGTCCTACGGTGTTATCAAGATGAACATCGACACCGACACCCAGTACGCATTCACCCGCCCCGTTGCTGGCCACATGTTCAGCAACTACGACGGTGTGCTGAAGGTTGACGGCGAGGTCGGCAACAAGAAGACCTACGACCCCCGCGTTTGGGGTGCAGCTGCAGAGGCAGGCATGGCCGCACGCGTGGTCGAGGCTTGCCAGCAGCTCGGTTCCGTCGGTACCTCCATCAAGTAAGGTGCTGTTCGCCCGCCGCAGCTCCCGTAGGTGCTGCCGGGTGTGAACCTAAGCTTCGTTAAGCGAAAGCGGTGCCCGCTTCCTCATCACGAGGAGGCGGGCACCGCTCTTTGCTTATGTAGTTTTAGAACCGGGCGAGTTAGAACCGGGTGAGCCAGGCGCTCGTTGCCGACAGGGGCGGGTTTACTTGCCGCCGCAGCCGCAACCACCGCATCCGCAGCCGCCGGACTTCACAGCCACCGAACCGGAGGTGGGGATACCGTCGCCAGTGTCGCCACCCATGAGGTTCACGCGGTTGCCGATTTCGGGGCCGCCGACCGGCTGGGGTGCCTTACCCGCCAGGGTTGCCGCGAAACCGGCGGGTTCGCCGCTCAGGTTCGGGATCATCGACGCCGCCGGGGAACCGGACGGGCCGCACGCAGCAGCTGCCGCGTTCGCCTTCGGCTGGGCGACCAGGTGTGCGCGGGAGAATCGCTTAATCTGCTCGGCAGTCGGGTAGGAGAAGGACACCTTCACCTCACCGTTGACGAGCATGAGCGGCAGAACCTCGCGGCCGTTCATCTCAATCTGCTCCGCCACGGGTGCGCACTCTTCAAATGCGGAAGGGTAGGAGTCGGTGGAGTACACCTCAATGTCCACGCCCGAATCCAGCGCCTCCTGCGCGGCACCCAGGAACTCGGAGCGCTCCATATCCTGCGGATCCTCCGGGTTCTCGCCGGGACCCGGAATAAATACTTCAAGAACGGTCTCAGCCGCTTCAGTCATCAGTTTCAGCCTTTTCTCTCTTATGGGCACCGGCTCGGGGGAGGGGTGCCAGTCCTTCACTAAGTGTACTCGCGACCTCAAGAGTGCAGAAGTGTGAGTTGAAGTTCCAGATTTGCGGAATATTTGCAGAATTCGAGTCGAATGACCCTCAGCTCGTGAGCTACGGGTTTAGGTGTTGTATTCTGAGTGCATATGCACCGGAGTGTGCGAACCCTGCAATTCAGGCAGGCGCCGCCCGGTGTGAAACCAAGAAGGCAACGACGCCCGCATCCGACGCGGACGCATCAGCGCTACAAATACACGCTATTCATAGCGCAACACGACCAGAAGGAGCATACATGTTCGGTTTCGGCAAGAAGAAGAAGGAAGCTGCCGCACAGGAAGCATCGTCCGCAGACGTCTACGTCGCACCTGCTACCGGCGAGTACCTGCCGCTGAGCGAAGTCTCCGACCCCGTTTTCTCTCAGGGCGTTATGGGCGACGGCTACGCAGTGAACCCCACCGCAGGCACCATCGTCGCACCCGTTGCAGGCACCATTGCACTGATTCAGGACACCCTGCACGCATTCATGCTCCGCACCGAAAACGGCGGTGAGGTACTGGTCCACATCGGTATCGACACCGTTGAGCTCGGCGGCGACGGCTTCACCAAGCTCGCTAACGTAGGTGACAAGGTTGAGGCAGGCGCACCCATTATCGAGGTCGACTGGGCAGCTATCGAGGGTCGCATCCCCTCCAAGGAAACCATGGTGATGATTACCAACACCGCAAAGTTCAACATCTCCAAGGACTCTGAGTCCCGCCGCCCCGTCGCAGCCGGTGACCGCGTCGCTCAGGCATCCAAGAAGTAAGCTGAACCAGCGAAAATAGCTCAGCTTCAACAGCGGTGAAAACCCGCGAAAATACTTAACGCAAAAGGTCGCGTCCTGCAGGCTCAATCGGGCTACAGGCGCGGCTTTTTTCGTTACACGAGAAATTTTTTAACGCCGCATGAAATGCCGCTATTAAAAGCGGCGGAAAAGGAGGAACACATTCACCCGCATTGCACAGCGGGTAAGAATGAGGCGCACATAATACCCTATTTGCTTGTGAACGCAGTGAATCACCGATAAAAAATCGTTATCCTACATAGAAGTTGCAGTTTGAGTTGAGAGAATCCGGACCCTCAGCTATAAACCAAAACTTCAATGACCAACCACACACATTACGCTCAACTCATAAAAGAAAAAGGACTACTACGGTGACTGCATTCCCGAAGACCTCTAAGAATCTGAGCCGCCGCGGCTTCATCGGCGCCTCCGCACTGGCACCCGCCGCCCTCATGCTCCAGGCAGGCGAAGCCCACGCCGCAGCCAACACCCGCGCACAGCTCGCGGCAGTACACAGCGGCTCCCCCGCACATCAGTTGCTCTACAAGACCGATGAATTCTTCATCGCCCACCGCGGTGCCGGCAACATCAGCCCCGAGCATACCGCCTACGCCTACGCAGAGTCCGTACGCCGCGGCGCCCTCGCCGTCGAAATTTCCGTACGCACCACCAGCGACGGCCAGTTCGTCTGCATGCACGACACCAACATCAAGCGCACCACCGGTGCGTCCATGGACGTTCGCGGCCACACCCTCGCCGAACTGCGCCAGCACAAGGTTGACATGCGCCAAAACTTGGGCGAGAAGACCGGCCTGTACGACATCCCCACCCTCGAAGAAGCCATCGCCGCAGTTGACGCCGTACCCGCAGGCGGCGAATACGCCTCCGTCGGCGGCAAGAAGGTCGTACTGTTCCTCGAAGCGAAGGACGGCCCCGCACAGGCAGGCCTCGTCAAGTTCATCACCGAACGCGGCCTGCAGCGCCGCACCGTCATCAAGATGTACCGCGACGGCAGCGGCGGCTTCAAACCCACCTCCCGCTACCTGAAGCTTGCCAACTCCGCAGGCTGCGCCACCTGGTGCTACTTCGACGGCGGCGACCCCATCGATAAGATTTCCGCAATGGCACGCCACGAAAACGTGGACGCCATCGGCGTACCCTACTACGAGAAGCCGACCGGCGCTTCCCAGGGCTCCATGAGCGAAGAGAACGTACGCGCCCTCACCGGCCTCGGCAAGGCAGTCATCGTCTGGGAAATCCACCGCCGCTCCGCCTACGAAAAGTACAAGGCACTGGGCGTGAAGGGCTTCATGTGCCCCGACCCCTACTGGGTAATCGGTGACCCCTTCGACTCCAGCGTCAAGATCAAGACCGGCAAGCGTCCCCACGGCATGCTGCCCGCCGACCCCTCCGTCGCAGCGGACATGCCCGACCTGACCGGCGTAGCCATCGTGCACAACCAGCGCTACGACGAATCCGTACTGCTCGGCCCGCTGGCGAACTACACCACCCGCGAAAAGTACACCCTCGACTTCTCCATGAAGTGGACCGGTGCACTGCCGCAGCAGGACGGCCACTACGGCTACGTCGCTTTCGGTCGCGAACACGACGGCCCCTTCGGCATCGGCAAGAAGTTCGCCGCAAACCAGGAAGACGGCACCTACGTGCTCGCCATCCGCCCCAACTACCGCGGCAGCTCCGTAGCGCAGATCCTCTGCTTCGAACCCAACCAGACCAGCCCGCGCGTACTGCACACCATGAAGCTGCGCCAGAAGGTCACCACCGGCCAGGCACTGAACTGCAAGATCGTGCTGAACAAGAACAGCTTCTACTACACGGTCAACGGCCAGTACTCCAGCCCCATCAACCACAGTGCCTACCGCGGCCCGTACGTACACTTCGGCCGCTTCCACGGCACCAACGATGGCGGTCCTCTGGAGCTGAC
>ERZ1674297.162-NODE-163-length-20677-cov-7.460140_pt1 | contig 20677 bp, 9 predicted proteins | sample MGYA00581112_ERZ1674297 | MGnify/ENA primary metagenome ERZ1674297 (study PRJEB41354, sample SAMEA4873322) | human saliva metagenome | biome: human-associated habitat [ENVO:00009003]; feature: mouth environment [ENVO:08000002]; material: saliva material...
TTTTGCGTCCTCTTTTTTTGAAGAGCGGGCAGAGAGAGGGACTATTTCGTGAAAAATGACTATATTCGCACGATAGTTCAACACTTACCTCTAAACCCTCACTGCTCTATGTCCGAAATCACCCAACGCACCGAATTGCAAGCCGCCATTTGGCGCATCGCCGACGAAGTGCGCGGCGCTGTCGACGGCTGGGACTTCAAACAGTTTGTGCTCGGCTCGCTCTTCTACCGCTTCATCAGCGAAAACTTTGTTGCCCACATGGAAGGGGACGATCCCCAAAAACGCTATGAGGAGTATGCCGACAGCGAAATCAGTGCCAATGCGGGAATGATCGACGAGGTGACGCGCGAAAAGGGCTATTTCATCTATCCCAGTCAACTCTTTTCGGTGGTGGTGGCGCAAGCCGACCGCAATCCCAACCTCAACACCGATCTGGCGGCCATCTTCTCCGCCATCGAAGCCTCGGCGGTGGGCTATGACTCCGAGCGCGCGGTGAAGGGGCTCTTTGCCGATTTCGACACCACCAGCACTCGTCTGGGCAACACCGTCGAAGAGAAGAACCGCCGCCTCTGTGCCGTGCTCCACGGCGTGGAGAGTTTGGACTTCGGCCGCTTTGCCGACCACAAAATCGACCTCTTCGGCGATGCCTACGAGTTTCTCATCTCCAACTATGCCGCCAATGCCGGTAAGTCGGGCGGTGAGTTTTTCACGCCCCAGAACGTCTCGCGGCTGCTGGCGCGGCTTGCGCTCTCGGGGCAGCACGAGGTGAACAAAATCTACGACCCCGCGTGCGGTTCGGGCTCGCTGCTGCTGCAAGCCAAGCGTCAGTTTGACCAGGACCTGATCAAGGAGGGTTTCGTGGGGCAGGAAATCAACCACACCACCTACAACCTGGCGCGCATGAACCTCTTCTTGCACGATGTGAACTATTCGAAGTTCGACCTCGCGCTGGGCGACACCCTCCTTTCGCCGCAACATCGCGACACCAAACCCTTCGATGCCATCGTGTCCAACCCGCCCTATTCGGTGAAGTGGGTGGGGAGCGACGACCCGACGCTCATCAACGACGAGCGTTTTGCCCCGGCGGGCGTGCTGGCGCCGAAATCGAAGGCCGATTTCGCCTTTGTGCTCCACGCCCTCAACCACCTCAGTGCGCGCGGCCGTGCCGCCATCGTGTGCTTCCCCGGCATTTTCTATCGCGGTGGGGCCGAACAGAAGATTCGCCAATATTTGGTGGACAATAACTTTGTGGAGACGGTCATTGCGCTGGCGCCCAACCTCTTTTTCGGCACGAGCATCGCGGTGTGCATCCTCGTGCTCTCGAAACACAAGACCGACACGCGCACGCAGTTCATCGATGCGAGCGGCGAGGAGTTTTTCCGCAAGGAGACGAAAAACAATGTGCTCACGCCCGAACAGATCGATCGCATCGTGTCGCTCTTTGAGCAGAAGGTGGAGGAGCCGCACGTTTCGGCGCTGGTGGAACATTCGGCCATTGCGGCGAACGACTATAATCTCTCGGTGAGTTCGTATGTGGAGGCGCGCGACACGCGCGAGGTGATCGACATCGACCTCCTCAACGCCGAGGTGTCTGAAACGGTGGGTCGCATCGATGCGCTGCGTCGCGACATCGACACGATCATTGCGGAGCTCAGCGCCTAAACTCGTTTTGCGGCCGTGGGGGCGTCATGCCCCCGTGGCCCATCTTCGTACACTGCGCAGTGGGGGCGGGGCTTGTGCTTCGCCATGCGCTCCACAACAATGGTAATGAACGAAACGACAACAAAGATCTTCCCTTACCTCGAACGATTGCTGGACGGGGAGGAAGTGGAGTGGAAAACGCTCGGGGAGGTCGCGGAATTATACGCCGGCCTATCCGGCAAGAACAAAGAGCATTTCCAAAAAGGGAATGCGCCTTATGTTACTTACAAAAACATATTTGAGAACTTGGCCGTCGATTCTTCCATTTTAGAAATGGTGAGTATCGAAGCAGACGAACGGCAACACGCGATAAAATACGGCGATATACTAATCACTGGTTCCTCCGAGAATATAGAAGAAGTGGGAATGGCTTCAGTAGTTACGTTCCATCCGGAAACAGAAATCTACTTGAATAGTTTTTCTTTCGGCATCCGCTTTCATTCTGCTATTCAACTCTCCCCAGAGTTTACAAAGTACCTTTTTCGCAGTGACCTGCTTCGCAAACAAATAATGAAGACAGCAAGCGGAGTGACTCGCTTTAATGTATCCAAAAAGAAATTTTTGGCAATAACTCTCCCCGTCCCTCCTCTCCGCGTACAAGCCCGTATTGTGGAGATTCTCGACAAGTTCACACAGCTGGAGGCCGAGTTGGAGGCCGAGTTGGAGGCCGAGTTGGAGGCGCGTAGGAAGCAATATGCGTATTATCGCGATCGACTTCTTAATTTCTCACAATACCCCCCCCTAAACGTTAATGTTAAATGGAGGGCGCTCGGGGAAGTGGCGGAAATTGGAACCGGAAGTTCTAACAGACAAGATGAAGCAGAAAATGGTGTATATCCTTTTTATGTGCGTTCGAAAAATATCTTGCGTTCTTCCACTTATCAGTTTGACGAAACCGCGATCATCATTCCCGGAGAAGGCGGAATTGGCGATATTTTTCACTATACAGAAGGGAAATATGCCTTACATCAAAGGGCTTATCGTATAAAGGTAAACGCTGAGAATGAGCTTTTTCCAAAGTTCCTTTTCTACTACATGACCAACGCATTTAAGCCTTTCATTCTTTCCCGATGCGTAGGGGCAACTGCCACCTCGATAAGAAAACCGATGCTCACAGATTTCCCCATCCCCCTCCCCCCTCTCTCCGAGCAACGCCGCATTGTCGACATCCTCGACCGCTTCGACACGCTGACCAACTCGATTTCGGAAGGGCTGCCGAAAGAGATCGCCCTGCGGCGGAAACAATATGCATACTATCGCGATGCGCTCCTCAGCTTTCCCCGTCCCGAGGTGAGCGCTTAGTCCCGAAGTTTATCCCCCCACTTGTACCATGGCACAATACACCCCCATCGCCGAAACCCCGAACTTCATCGTGCTGGACAGCTATACCAAATACGCCGCGCTGCACGAACCGCCCACCGGCTACCAAACCGAAAGTGAGCTGGAAAACGAATTCATTGCCGACCTGCGGGCGCAGGGCTACGAGTACCTGCCCGATCTGCGCACCCCCGAGGCCCTGCGCGACAATGTGCGCCGACAGCTCGAGACGCTCAACGAGGTGCACTTCACCGATGCGGAGTGGAAACGACTGTGCAACGAGTACCTGGACTGCCCGGGCGACTCCATCACCGACAAGACGCGCAAGGTGCAAGACCACCCCGTGTGGGATTTCACCTTCGACGACGGAAGGCTGCAAAACATCCACCTCGTGGACAAGCGCAACCCGGCGCGCAACAAACTGCAGGTGATCAACCAGTTTGAGCAGACGGGCACGTGCAAGAATCGGTATGACGTGACGATCTTGGTGAACGGACTGCCGATGGTGCAGGTGGAACTCAAAAAGCGCGGCGTGCCCATCCGCGAGGCCTTCAACCAGGTGCACCGCTACAGCAAGGAGAGTTTCAACAGCGAGGCTTCGCTCTACAAATATCTGCAACTCTTTGTCATCTCCAACGGCACCGACACGCGCTATTTTGCCAACACCGTGCGGCGCGAGAAGAACAGTTTCGACTTCACGATGAACTGGGCGCGGGCCGACAACACGACGATCAAGGACCTGAAGGATTTCACGGCGACGTTCTTTCGCCGCGACACCCTGTTGCAGGTGCTGCTCACCTATGCCGTGTTCGACGTGAGCGACACGCTGCTGGTGATGCGCCCCTATCAGATCGCGGCGGCCGAACGCATCATCTGGAAAATCAGATGCGCGCACGAGGCCCGGCAGTGGGCTTGCCCCGAAGGCGGAGGCTATGTGTGGCACACGACGGGCTCGGGCAAGACGCTCACGAGTTTCAAGGCGGCGCGACTGGCCACGCAGCTGGACTTCGTCGACAAGGTGTTTTTCGTCGTCGACCGCAAGGACCTCGACTACCAGACCATGCGCGAGTATCAACGCTTCTCGCCCGACAGCGTGAACGGATCGGAGAGTACGGCGGGACTGAAACGCAACTTGGCCAAGCACGACAACAAGATCATCGTGACCACCATACAGAAGCTCAACAACTTGATGAAGAGTGAGCCGGATCTGCCCGTCTATCGGCAGGAGGTGGTGTTCATCTTCGACGAATGCCATCGGTCACAATTCGGTGAGGCACAGCGCAATCTACAACGTAAGTTCAAGAAATACTATCAGTTTGGTTTCACGGGTACGCCGATCTTTTCGGAGAATGCGGCGGGCGCAGAAACCACGGCGAGCGTGTTCGGGCGCGAGCTCCACTCGTATGTGATCACCGACGCGATTCGCGACGAGAAGGTGCTGAAATTTAAGGTGGACTACAACAACGTGCGGCCGAAATTCAAGGCGGCGGAAAAAGAACGCGACGAGCGGAAACTCACCTCGGCAGACTATGCCCAACTGATGCTCCACCCGGAACGCATCGGCGAGATCGCGCTCTACATCTTGCAGCACTATCGGCTGAAAACGCATCGCACCCCGGCGGGAGCGGGCTTCAACGCGATGTTTGCGGTGAGCAGTGTGGAGGCGGCCAAACGATACTACGACACGCTGCGGATGTTGCAGCAGGGCGAGCCGCATCCGCTGCGCGTGGCGACCATTTTCTCGTTTGCCCCCAACGAAGAGCAGCAGGCGGCGGGCGAGATCAGTGAGGAAACGTTCGACCCCTCGGCGATGAGCCTCACGGCGAAGGAGTTTCTGGCGAGTGCCATTGCCGACTACAACGCGATGTTCCAAACGAATTTCGGCGTCGACGGCGGGGACTTCCAAAACTATTATCGTGATCTGGCCAACCGGATGAAGCGCCGCGAGGTGGATCTGCTCATTGTGGTGGGCATGTTTCTCACGGGCTTCGACGCGCCGCGACTCAACACGCTGTTCGTGGACAAGAACTTGCGCTACCACGGGCTGATGCAGGCGTTTTCGCGCACGAACCGCATTTACGACGCGACGAAGACCTTCGGTAACATTGTGACGTTCCGCGATTTGGAGCAAGACACGGTGGATGCGATTTCGCTCTTCGGCGACAAGAACACGAAAAATGTGGTGCTCGAAAAGAGCTACACGGAACAGTTGCAGGGCTTCACCGATGCGGTGACGGGCGAAGAGCGCCGCGGCTTTGCGGAAATCGTGGCCGAACTGTGCACCCGTTTCCCCGATCCGGACGCCATCGAGAAGGAGGCGGACAAAAAAGCCTTTGTGAAACTCTTCGGTGAGTACCTGAAGGCCGAAAACATCTTGCAAAACTATGACGAGTTTGCGCAGCTGAAGGCGTTTGTGAAGATCGATGCGACGGACGAGGCAGCGGTGGAGGCGTTCAAGGCGGAGCATTTCTTGACCGACGAGGATCTGGCTGCGCTGCGCGAGATCGAGTTGCCCGACGAACGGAAGTTGCAAGACTATCGTTCGACGTACAACGACATTCGCGAGTGGAAACGCGTGCAGGATGCGGCGAAACGCATCGAGCAACCCAAGGTGGACTGGGACGATGTGGTGTTTGAGGTGGAATTGCTCAAATCGCAGGAGTTCACGCTGGACTACATCTTGGAACTGGTGTTCGAACACAGCCGCCGCTCGTCGGACAAGCAAGGACTGGTGGAGGAGGTGCGCCGCACGTTGCGCGCCAGCTTGGGCAACCGGGCGAAAGAGGGGCTGATGGTGGATTTCATCAACCGCACCGACTTGCAGGCGCTCAAAGACAAGGACGAGGTGATGGACGCATTCTACACCTACGCTCGCGAACGCCGCGACGAGGAGGTGGAAACCCTCATCGAAGAGGAGCAACTGAACACGGCGGCGGCCAAACGCTTCATTCGGGCCTCGCTGAAGCGCGAGTTGGTGAGCGAAAACGGCACGGACCTCAGCGAGGCACTGCCGAAAATGAGTCCGCTGCATCCGGCTTATGTGACGAAGAAACAAAGCGTGTTTCAAAAAATCGTGGCGTTCGTCGAGAAGTTCAAGGGCATCGGCGGCGAACTGTGAGGCGCGCGAGACTGGGTGCGCTTTGATGGCCGATGCGGGCCGCCCCGATGCGCCCACACCGCGGGCCGCTGCCTGACGCGGCGGCCGCTCAACACAAGGACCGACTTTCTCGTGAGCAGAAAGTCGGTCCTTGTTGTGTGTCGTGGGGGAGGCGAGTGGCGCCTGCGCCGCGGGGTCAGAATTCGCTGGTGAAGTGGAAGCGAATGTGCTTGAAGTCTTGTTGTGCCATTTGCAGCACGTAGCCGGAATCGGCCAGGAAGACGTCGCGGCCTTCGCGGTCTTTGGCCATGTATTGGTACTTGCGCTTCTTGAACTGTTCGAGTTCGGCGGGGTCGTCGCTTTCGATCCAGCAGGCTTTGAACAGATGGATGGGTTCCCAACGGCATTTGGCGCCGTATTCGTTTTCCAAACGGTATTGGATGACCTCAAACTGCAGCTGGCCGACGGTGCCGATGATCTTGCGGCCGTTGAATTCGTTGACGAAAAGTTGAGCGACGCCTTCGTCCATGAGTTGGTCGATGCCTTTCTGCAGCTGTTTGGTCTTCATGGGGTCGGCGTTCTCGATGTATTTGAACATCTCGGGCGAAAAGGAGGGGAGGCCTTTGAAGTGCAGTTGTTCGCCTTCGGTGAGGGTATCGCCGATTTTGAAGATGCCGTTGTCGGGCAGACCGACGATGTCGCCGGGGTAGGCTTCGTCGATGGTTTCTTTGCGCTGGGCCATGAACTGAGTGGGGCTCGAGAAGCGCACGGTTTTGCCGTTGCGCACGTGGAGATAGGGGGCGTTGCGCACGAACTTGCCGGAGCAGACCTTGCAGAAGGCGATGCAGGAGCGGTGGTTGGGGTCGATGTTGGCCGTGATCTTGAAGATGAAGCCGGTGAACTTGGGTTCTTCGGGATCGACGGTGCGCTCTTCGGCCGCGACGGGACGGGGGGCGGGAGCAATCTTGACAAAGCAGTCGAGCAACTCCTTGACACCGAAGTTGTTGAGCGCCGAACCGAAGAAAACGGGGGCGACTTCGGCCGAGAGGTAGGTGTCGATGTCGAAAGCGGGGTAGACGCCGTCGATGAGTTCGAGGTCTTCGCGCAGTTTGGCGGCGTCGCTCTCGCCGACGTTGGCTTCGAGTTCGCCCGTCGCGTGGATGTCGACGGCTACCTTTTCGGTGACTTTCTGCTTGTCGGCGGTGAAGAGGTTGAGTTGCTGCTCATAGATGTTGTACACGCCCTTGAAACGCTGGCCTTGGTTGATGGGCCAGGAGAGCGGGCGGACACTGATTTGGAGTTCTTCTTCGAGTTCGTCGAGCAGGTCGAAGGGGTCGCGGCCTTCGCGGTCCATCTTGTTGACGAATACGATGACCGGCGTCTTGCGCATGCGACACACTTCCATGAGTTTGCGCGTTTGCGCCTCGACGCCTTTGGCTCCGTCGACCACAATGATGGCGGAGTCGACCGCGGTGAGTGTGCGGAAGGTGTCTTCGGCGAAGTCTTGGTGACCGGGGGTGTCGAGGATGTTGACTTTATAGCCTTCGTAGTCGAACTCCATGACCGAAGTGGTGACCGAGATACCGCGTTGCTTTTCGATCTCCATCCAGTCGGAGGTGGCGGTCTTTTTAATCTTGTTGTTTTTCACGGCGCCGGCCACTTGGATTTGTCCACCGAAGAGCAGGAGCTTTTCGGTCAGTGTGGTTTTACCGGCGTCGGGGTGGGAGATGATGGCGAAGGTGCGCCGACGTTCGATTTCGGGATTCATCATATTGGGGTGTTGCTTATTTTTTGGTTGTGGAAGTGGGGGGAGCGAAGCGGAGGGCTTTGCGTTTGCGGCGCATGAAATCGAAGAACGATTCGAAATCGTGTTTGAACTGGATGCCGAGTCCCTGTGTGGTGAGCGAGGTGCGGGTGAAATAACGCGTATTGGTTTCGCTGTAGGCTTTGAGGCTCCAGGTACCGCGGGGGGTGAGGAGATATTGCACGTCGAAGTCGCCCACAAAGTTGGTGGTGGCGGCTTGGCGGTCGTGGTAACCCACTTTCCCGTTGAAGAGCAGTCGGTTGTCGAGCAGACGACCGGAGAGGAGGCCGTCGACTTCCATGTTGTTCCACCCTTGTTGGCCGGTGCTCACGTTGGCGCCGAGCCGCCAATTGGTGTTGCCCATGGCGTTGGCGATGATGCTGTTGAGCTGGGAGGAGAGGGTGCCGGCCAACAGCGATTGGACCATGACGGCCGATTGGCTTTGGCTGGTGGCGGCGAGGGTGGTGTTGTAATTGTAGGTGAAGAAGCGCCCCATGCTGAGCAGATAGAGCACTTGGGTGGTGCGCTCTTCGTCGGAAGCGATGAGGTTGCGCACCATGGCTTGCTCATCGTCGCTCACATTGGGGAGTTCGAAGTCGAGTGTGAGATTGATGTTGCTCATCTTTCCGCTGAGCTTGATCAGGCAGTTGACCGGGGTGCTGTTGTTGCTGAAATTGCCTCCGACGTTCAAATCGGCCAGTGAGGCGGAAGTGACCAAATAGTTGGCCAGCACGTTGACATCGGCGTTGAGGGGATTGCCGGAGAAGACCACTGTGCCGCCCGGGTGGAGGGTGAACGATTTCTTGATGAGGTTTTGTATGCTCAAATCGTAGCTGCCGTGTTGCACGGTGTAGGTGCCGAACATTTGAAACTCACCTTTGTTGTAGTAGGTGGCTTGGATGGGCCCGGTGCCGTGGACGGTGATGAGGTCGCCGCTTTTTTTGTCGGTGATCATGCGCAAGGTGCCGCTCGGATCCACCTCGACTTGCATGTTGAGATGGATGTCGGTGCTGCCGGTGTTGTCTGTCGACGGGGCAGGTGCGGCCTTCGCATCGGTGGTTGTGGTGTCGAGCGAGGCGTCGCGGAAGGTGAGCAGGCGCGTGTCGTTGTTGTCGGGGCGGTCGAGCACGTAGGTGAGTACGCTGCCGGGCTCGGTGCGCACTTTTAGATTGACGTCCAAGCGGCCCGGCCGACCTTTGAGCAGGACGTCGCCGGTGCCATAGGCGGTGGCGTAGAAGGGCAGATCGTCTTCTTGGGGGCGATCGTAGAGTAGCATGTTGTTCCCCGACATGGCGAAATCGTAACGCATGTCGTGAAGGTGGCGGTGGTTGAGTACGCCCTGGACGCGCCCCGTGCCGCGGAGGCTGTCGGTCAGCGTGGCGCTGTTGAGGCGGAAGGTGCCGGGGCTGATTTCGACTTCGGCATCATTGAGATGGTAGGTGACGCCGTTGATGGGCAAGAGGGCCGATGCGCTGGCACGCTGGCTGCCTTCGAAATCGATGCTCTTGAAACCACCGAATATGCGGCAGGTGCCGGTGGAGCGACCACGGATGTTGTGGAAAATGTCGCTGATGTAGTGGTTGAGAAAACCCAAGGGCGTGTTTTCGCCCTCAATGCGCAGGTCGAGATCTTTGTGACCGAGACTTACATAGCCGTTGACGTTGGTTTGCCCCACGGTGCCTTCGGTCATGTTGGCCTGCAGACGGATGGTCTGATCGTCGGTTTCGAAGGCGCCCCGAATCCGCGCGTGACCGAGATGGGTGTCGTTGAAGCGGAAACCGGGGATGTCGAGGAAAGCGGAGAGACGAGGTTTGTTGTGCTCGTCGGGTTTGACAATTGCGCGGCCGCTGGCATTACCGGCAAAGCGGACGACTTCGAGACCGGTGAGGGCGAGGAGTGAACCGACGTCGACCTTTTGGAGATCGATGGCGATGCCTTCGCCACCTTTGGTGTAGGTGCCGTGTATGGCCAGGTGCTGATCGGCGTGGCGCAAGGCGACGTGGCGGAAGGTGAATTCGCGGTCGGTGAGGGCGATATTGCCCGGTTCGATGTCCCACGTGTTGCCGTTGATGTGGAAAGCGGTGGGGAGCACGTCGAAGTCGAACAAGACGCGACGGCCCGAGCCGAGAGCCGGCAGGTGGAGCCGACCGGTGGTGTTCACCTGCCCGTAGAAATTGTGAGTTCGGCGCTCATCCCATTGCAAATTGTTGTTCCACAATCCATTGTCGGCTGTGGAATGCAGCTCGATTTGGAGATCGGCGTTGCGCATCGGCTTGCGTGCCTTGGCCAGGAGGTCGAGGTGGCTGCCGTTGCTTCGTGCCGAGAGCGAGAGGTCGAGGAGACGGGTGTCGCCGTCGAGGATCACTTCCGGAATGTCGGCCGAGAGGCGCAGATAGGATCCGTCGGTCGCCAGAGAGCCGTTGATTTCGACGGGCTGGCTGAGGTGGGTGTCTACATTTAAGAAGTGGCGAAGCACATCGGTGCGCTTCAAGGTGAGCGCGAAGGAGCTGCCGGCTGGGAGAGAGGGAGGCGCGGAAGCGGAGGATGGAGCGGCCACCTTTTGCAACCAGTGGTTGAGGCTTTGTTTGAGGAGGGCCGGATCGAATTTTCCTGTAAAGGCGGCATCGGCGAAGTCACTTTGCAACCGTAGGTGCGAACCTTTGGGGTGGGCTTGGGCGGTGAGTTGCAGGTGGTTCAGATGGTAGGCTGTCGTGTTTCTGCGTTCGGAAGAAATGTTCAGGTTGGAGAGCACGATTTCGCCGAGGGGGTGCTTGAGATCGAGGGAGTGGAGTGAGGCTTTCAGTTGGGTGCCGAATGTGCCGGCGAGTGCCTGGTCGTGGAGTCCAAACTGTGCGGGAGTGAAGTGGCGAATGTCGAATTGCAGGTCGACTGTGGTGGGACGGCCGTTAGGGGTAAGGCGGCCGGAGAGTTGGCCGGTGAAATCGGCACCGGGGTTGCGGCTGTCTAATTTCAGGTCGGCGAGTCCGTTGGTGTGGCTGAGGTCGATTTGGATGTCGCGGTACGGACGATGATCGACGGTGGCATTGTGAATCTTGAGTTGGATTTGTCCGTTGGGCAGTCCGCCTTGCGTGAGGAGTAGGTGTCCGTCGGCTTCAAAATGCAGCAGTTCGGGCATATATTTATGCTCGAACAGGAGGTTGGGGTGCAGGTTGCCGGATGCAACTTTACCGCGAAGCTCGTTGCCGGCGTAGCGTAGATCTACTTTCAACTCGCCGGGCGCCGATTGCAGTTGACCGACGAAGGCTGTATGGTGATCTGCCATGCGATAGCTGCCGCGGCCCACCAAGGAAAGGTCGCCCAATTTCTTCGTGACAGGGGGCACTTGCTTCATAAACAAGGCCAGGGCCGGCTGAAGAAGGCTCTGCGGAAGCTCGAGGCGACGGATGAAGGCTGTGATTTGCTCGGGATGACCGCTTTTCAGTTGGAGATTGGCGTCGGTGTCCAGGTAGAGGCGATGTGATTTTCCCGAGAGGCTGAGTCGTTGTGCCTTGATGCGTTGCGGAGTGTAGGAAAGGAGGCCGTCGAGCCGGAGCGTTTCGCGGAAGTTGAGGGGGCGCGATAGGACGGGCACGAGGTCGGCGGTGGAAAGTTGCCAATTGATGGCGCGACAGTTGGCCGACAAGGTGGAAAATAACGAGGTGGGGGCGTCCAGATCGTAGTGGGCTTGGAGCAGCTCCTGATTGATGGCAGAGTGGGGCGTGAGGAGTTCGAGATCTCGTACGGTGCACTGTTTGCGGTTTCCCTCAAATCGCAGCCCAAGACGCTTTACTTCCCAACCACAGGCTTCGCGAGCTGCGAAATGGCGGATGCGGAAGCTGAGACTGTCGCGTGTGAAATGTTTCAGGGTGAGATTGGCGTCGACGTCCGAGAGGTCGATGTGATGGGGCGAGAAACGGCGACCGACAGGACGGGGCCGGTACCATTCGTCGTAGGTGACATTGCCTCTTCGCACGATCAAAGAGTTGATGCGCAGGTCGGTTTTGCTCGGCCCAGTACTTTTTTTACTGCTGAAAGCGTCGATGATGAACTGCAAATTGGTGGGACCGTCGGGGCGCGATTTGTAGATGTGGATGTCCGCGTCCAACAAGGCGATGTTTCGTAGATAGATTTTTCCTTGCAATAGCGAACGAATTTGCAACTTCGCGAATATCAATTTACTGTTTAGTAGCTCTTTATCTTCTTGGTCTTGCAGTTTTACATCATGTAGCGAGATGCTGTTGAGCAATCCCACTTCAACGCGCCCAATGGTAACTTTCGTGTGCAGAATTTCTCCCAATTCTTGTTCGGCGAGATGTCCCAATTCTGTTTGCACTCGCGTATTGTTGAGGGCAAACACCAAAAGGGTGTAGAGCACAATGCAAGTGCCTACACTCCATTGAAGGAAAGAACGTAGATTGGGAGTCCGCATAGCTGCGTGGGTGCGTTTAGCGTTTGCTGTGCTTGAGGTCGATGAGGTAAGTGAGTTTCGCGATAATGGCGCCGTTGGCCGAGCGTGAGAACGGATCCTTCTTTGCGTTGCCGAAGAGATCCGACAGACCATAATAATAACGTGTGTCGAGAATGAAATGCCCGGCGCCGGTGGTCCATTCGATGCCTAAACCGGCCGTGATGCCGTAGTCGAGCTGATGATCCAGGGGCTTCCCGTATTGGGCATATACATTGTTGGAACGATCGGGCACGATCTTGCCGTTGCTTGTTGTCGTGGTCCAAACCGCGGAACGCTCTTCGTGGTCGGAAATGGCGTAGCTGATTTGCGGACCGGCAAGTAGAAAACCTTTGAAGCCCCGGTATTCATTACCCAACCCGAGATGGGCCAGTACGGGCACCTGAACGTAATTGATTCTACGCGTGTAGCGATCCGATAGTTGCTCACCCTGAGAAGAATAGATGTCTTCTTTCCAACCGGCTTGCCAGAAATTGGCCTCGATTTGCAGGGCGCAAATCAAACCATAATACCGTTCGCTGGTGTAGCGCGCGGTGAACCCCGCAATCATGCCGGGATTGTAGGTTTGGCGCACGCCGGGGTTGAAAGAAACCTGATTGAAATTGACACCGACGTTTGCGCCCACGGCCCAATCATCGCGTTGCGCCCCCAGTTGGGCGGCAAGTGGGAGCGTGGAGCTGAAGAAAAAAGCGCTGTAGAGCATCGTGCTCCGCAAACTATGGATGAGGTGCATTGTGAAGAGATGATTTTGCCGCGAAGTTACACAAAAAAGCTCGTTCGAATGTCACCGAAGGGGCTAATTTGTTGTGGTGCAGTGTCTCAAATTGCGGGGCTGCACAGTGTGATTTAAGAAAGTGGGGAAGCTTTTCGGCCGATGAAGCTTTTCTCCCTAAAAATAAATGAGTAATTTCGCATCAGATTATGGCCGTTTGACAATAAACAAGCGGTCGATTAGCGGAACTTTTGTGCGGCGTGATCTGCGTGTTAGCGCCGGAAGGGGCCGCTTTGCAACTTAGCAAACGCATTTCCTATGAATATATCTTACAAGTGGCTGAAAGAGTATGTCGATTTCGACATGACAGCCCAAGAAGTAGCTGACGCACTGACTTCTATCGGACTCGAAGTGGATGGCGTCGAAGAAGTACAGACCATCCGTGGAGGATTGAAAGGCCTTGTTGTCGGAAAGGTGTTGACTTGCGAAGTACACCCCGATTCGGACCACATGCATGTGACGACTGTAGACTTGGGAGACGGCAATGAACCGACTCAAATAGTCTGCGGTGCGCACAATGTGGCGGCCGGACAGAAAGTGATCGTGGCAACACTCGGCACGAAACTCTACGACGGAGACAAGGAGTTCGTGATCAAGAAATCGAAGCTTCGCGGTGTCGAGAGTTACGGCATGATTTGTGCGGAAGACGAGATCGGAGTGGGTACCGGACACGATGGTATCATGGTGTTGCCCGAAGATACCCCCGTCGGTATGCCTGCTGCTACTTATTTCAACCTGGAAAGCGATTGGTTGATTGAGGTCGACATCACCCCCAATCGCGCGGACGCTTGTTCGCATTGGGGAGTGGCGCGCGACCTTTACGCTTACTTGGTACGCAACGGCATAAAGACAACCTTGCATCGGCCCGATGACAAAGCGTTTGCGGTGGATAACCACGAACTGCCTATTGCCGTGGAAATCGAACGCCCCGAAGCTTGCTTGCGCTACTGCGCTGTGACGCTGAAAGGCTGCGAAATCAAGGAAAGCCCCAAGTGGTTGCAAGAGAAACTGATCACGATCGGCTTGCGCCCCATCAATAATATTGTCGATATCACCAATTATGTGATGATGGCTTACGGCCAACCGCTGCATTGTTTCGATGCAGATATGATTGCCGGCGGTAAGATCGTGGTGAAAACACTGCCCGAAGGTTCTTCTTTTGTCACGTTAGACGGGGAGAAACGCGAACTTTCGGATCGCGACCTCCTCATTTGTAATGCCGAAGAGCCGATGTGTATTGCCGGCGTGCTCGGAGGAAAGGGAAGCGGGACGTACGACACGACGCGTGATGTCCTGTTTGAAAGTGCCTATTTCCATCCCACTTGGGTGCGCAAGAGCGCGCGTCGCCACGGACTGAGCACCGATGCTTCGTTCCGTTTCGAGCGTGGAGTAGATCCCGACGGGCAACTTTACGCGTTGAAGCAGGCTGCATTGCTGGCCAAGGAGTTGGCCGGTGGAGAAATTGCCATGGAGATTGTCGACGTGCAGTCGCCTGAATTGAAGAAAAGCTTCGACGTTGAACTCGAATATCAGTATGTACATGAATTGATCGGGAAGGAAATCCCCCACGATTTGATTCGCACCATTTTGACGGCCTTGGACATGCAGATCGTTTCGGAAAACGAGAAGGGGCTCTCCCTGCGTGTGCCGGCATATCGCGTGGATGTGCAACGTCCCTGCGATGTGGTTGAGGATATCTTGAGAGTGTACGGATACAATAACGTAGAGATTCCAACCAGTCTGAAGTCTTCGCTCACGACAAAGAGCATTTATGATGTAAGTCAGAAGCTGCAGAATGTTGTAAGCGAGCAACTTATCGGAGAAGGGTTCAACGAAATTCTCAATAACTCGTTGACGCGCGAAGCTTACTACAACGAACTGAAGACTTATAGCGCAGATCACCTTGTCCGCCTCCTCAATCCTCTTTCGAGCGACCTGAATGTCATGCGCCAAACGCTGCTGTTCGGAGGATTAGAGAGCATTGCTCACAATGTGAACCGCAAAGAAGGCAATTTGCGCTTCTTCGAATTCGGAAATTGCTACAGCTACGATGCCACTAAGCGGGTGGAAGGCAAAGTGCTTTCGCCTTATCATGAAGACCTGCATCTCGGATTGTGGATCACGGGCAAGCGCGTGATGGATTCGTGGGCGCATGCCAATGAAGACAGTAGCATTTATGAATTGAAGGCCTACGCCATGAACGTCCTGTCCCGTTTGGGCATTCCGCTCGGTGGCTTGTTGGTTAAAGACGGCACGAATGATATCTTTGCCAAGAGCATTGTAGTCGAAGATCGCAATGGCAAGGTCTGTCTCGAACTGGGTTTGGTGAGCAAAGCGCTTTTGGCGGTTTGTGAAGTGGACCAAGAAGTGTATTTCGCCGATTTCAATTGGAGTGTGCTCATGAAGAAGCTGCCGAAGAAGGACGTGTCTTACACCGAGCTGTCCAAGTTCCCCGCTGTACGTCGCGATCTTGCTCTGCTGCTCGATGTCAGCGTACCGTTTGCCGAAGTGGAACGCGTGGCTCGTTCGTGCGAAAAGAAATTGCTCCGCAAGGTCGAACTCTTCGACGTCTATGAAGGAGAGCATCTCCCGGCGGGCAAAAAGAGCTATGCCGTAGCCTTCACACTTTCGGACGAGTCGAAGACGATGAACGACAAGCAGACGGAAGCCATCATGGGCAAGATCATCAAACAACTGCAACAACAATTGGGCGCGGAACTCCGTTGAGCGTCCTTCCATCACGGGGGAATCTCGTCGGATTTGTGCAGCTGCCGATATAGTGTTGCTCATTGAGGCCGAGTTCTCTCCAATAACAGAAACTTTCTATCCAACATTCCTATGGGAAGAGCATTTGAATATCGAAAAGCCGCCAAACTGAAGCGGTGGGGGCACATGGCCCGTACATTTACCAAGATCGGCAAGCAAATCGCTGTGGCTGTGAAGGCCGGCGGTCCCGAGCCCGAAACCAACCCCACGTTGCGTGCCATCATTGCAACGGCCAAGCGTGAGAACATGCCCAAGGACAATATTGAGCGTGCCATCAAAAACGCAATGGGCAAGGACCAGAGCGAGTACAAAACAATGACCTATGAGGGATACGGCCCTCATGGTGTAGCCATTTTCGTGGATACACTCACCGACAATCCCACGCGTACCGTCGGCGATGTCCGTTCAGTCTTCAACAAGTTCAATGGCAACCTTGGCACGATGGGCTCGTTGGCATTCCTTTTTGACCACAAGTGTGTGTTCGCCTTCAAGAAGAAAGACGGGCTCGACATGGAGGAACTCATCTTGGATCTCATTGATTATGGGGTGGAAGACGAGTTCGACGAAGACGACGAGGAAGAAAGCATCACGATCTACGGTGATCCCAAGTCGTTCAGCGAGATTCAAAAGCACCTGGAAGCCGAGGGATTCGAAATCGTCAGTGCAGAGTTCACCTACATCCCCAACGACCTCAAAGAGGTGACCGCAGAACAGCGTGAAACCATCGATAAGATGATCGAACGACTGGAAGATTTTGACGACGTTCAGAACGTTTACACCAACATGAAGCCCGAAGAGGCCTAAAAGTCGGCTAATTAGCCTGTTATAATTGAGATAAGACGGCTCTCCCGTACAGGGAGGGTCGTTTTTTTTGTTTCGTTTGAAAGTGGAATGGGCAAAATCTCCCCGTTTTTCTCCTGAAGTTAACACTTTTGTTGTATCTTCGCGGAAAGGCTTGCCATTTTCATCATCAAGCCTCCCCTTTGTGTCATTTTTCCAAGTCTACATGAAGCAAATACTATCCTCTTTACTTTTTGCAGCTGTGCTTTCCGGTACGGGAGGAGCCTACGCGCAAAAAAACTATGAGATCTATCCGGTGCCGCAACGCCAAGTTGTGGGGAGCGGATTGGTGAGTTTCTCGAAATCCGTCACCGTGGTGTGCGAAGAAGCCATTGATGCAGCCACACGCCGTCGAGCTGAGCAAGTGCTGAAAGAGGCCGGTCTCGATTGCACTTTTGCGCAAGAGGCGCCGACCACCGGCTCCGTGATGTACATCGGCGTGAATGGCAGCGGCGGAGCAGCCGACCAGCGAGCAACTGCCCTCGCGCTCGACCGCACAGCCCTCACTAAAACCGGCAAATTCGATCGACATCTCCTGTCGCTGTCCGACAGAAACGGCAGCGCGGAGGTCGTGATTGTCGGCGAAAATTCCGATGCCGCTTTTTTTGCCTTGGCCTCGTTGGAACAAATGATCGAACACGGCACCGAGCATCTCCCCGAAGTGAAGCTCTATGACTACGCCGATCAGCAAAGTCGTGGACTCGTGGAGGGATATTACGGTTATCCCTACAGTGTTGCGGTGAAGAAAGACCTCATGCGCTTCATGATGCGCATGAAAATGAACACCTACATGTATGGAGCCAAGTCTGATGTCTATCATTCGCAGAAGTGGGAGGCACCATATCCTGCGACGTTGACACCGCAACAGGTGAAAAACGGCTTGCTCACGCAGGATATGATTCGCGACATCGCAAAGACTTCGCAAGACACAAAGGTCAATTTCATTTGGGCCATCCACCCGGGCAATAGTTTTGTGGGCGATGCCAATGTGGTGAACCGCATCATGAACAAGTACTCGCGCATGTACGAACTCGGAGTGCGGCAGTTTGCCGTTTTTGTCGACGATGTCGGTGTGCCCAAGTCGGAGGCAGATTGCAAAACCAATGCCGATCATCTCACAGCATTGCAAGCCGCGATCGACAAAAAGTGGAACAACGCCTCGGCGAGCCCCGAAGCGCGAGTGCGTCCGCTGCACTTTGTGCCGCAAGTCTACACCTTGAGTTGGGTGGGAGAGGCCGACCGCAAGCGCTTCTACAATGCGCTTTCGAAAACACCGGACAAGATCACCATCTACATCACGGGATGGGGCGTGTGGACTGTCCCCAACAGCAACGATCTCGATGTGGTGCGCAAGGAATTGCAGCGGCCCGCAGCCTGGTGGTGGAACTATCCGTGCAATGACAACGCCGACGGACAGATTTATCCCTCGGACATGTACTACAATTTCTTTGAGATGCCGGCGGTGGACAACAACGCCAAGATGCCCAAGCAGCTCGAACATGGACTGGGCATCGTGTCGAATCCCATGCAAGAGGGCGAAGTGGCGAAGACGGCACTCTTTTCGGTTGCCGACTATGCGTGGAACAACGCGGCTTTCGACAATATGAAGTCGTGGAATGCCAGCTTCAGCCGAATCCTCAGCAGCCCCGAACAGCAGCAAGCCTATAAGACGATCATTCCTTATCTCCGGTGGAACGATTCCGAAGACATGCAGCAGGCCATTGCGCGTTTCAAGTCGGGAAAAACCGACAAAATGAAACAATTGGTCGAACGGTTGTTGCCTGCCGCCGAAACGATGTTGCGACTGAAGGATTCGTCTGTAGAGAACGAGCGCTTGTTGTACAACGATCTTGCCCCTTGGCTCTTGAAATTGCATGCCATGTTGCGCATTGCGGGGCAAATGGTTGAGGTGGCCGAAAGCAACGAACCCGAAGTGCGGTGGGAAGAATACGTGAAGCAGTTGGATCGCATGGCAGACCTTGATGTCAACACCGATTACACGGCCTATGCCCTCGAAGGTTTGGGAAGTGGTATCAGTGTGAGCCAGCGCCAGAGCCAACCGTCGCAGAAGTATTTCTATCCTTTCATGAATTACCTCCGTGAGAACGGATTGGGTCGACAACCCTTCGGCAAAGGGGCTGAACCGGTCCAGGCCGTGAGCAGCGTGTCGGGTGTTTCGCCGAGAGTGGTGCAGCAAAACGGCGAAACTTACTTCAACGGAGTGCATGTGTCCGTGCCGTCCGGCGATTTTGTCGGACTGACCTTTGCCGAACCCTTCACGCCGGCTGAAATGCGGATTGATGCCACACTGTTGAGTGAATGGGCTGTGCAGTGGAGCGAAGACGGAAAGAATTGGAACCGCATGCGCAGCACGACTTGGCCGGAAGGTAAGAAAATGAAGTACGTGGTGCTGATCAACAACCAACCCGAGACACGCACACTGACGCTCACACGCAGCAATTTCAGTGTTCTTCTCCCGCAGTTGCCGACACTCAGCGCTGTCGATGTACCTACGGACGAAGTGGGCGAAGCCACCAACAATCAGCTGGGCAAGCGCGCGCTGATAGACGGAGACCCGTCGACCTTCTTTGCCGGCAAGCGCAACCAAATGAAGGATGATCGCTATGTGGTGCACCTGCAAAAGCCCACTGACGTGAAAGATGTACGCATCTATTTCGGAACCAAAAACGGCGATCAGCTGCAGGCCGGCACAGTCGAGGCCAGTGTCGACGGCACAGTCTGGAAGCAGCTTCATGTGGCCGGCAGTGTGGCACGCGCAGGCGGCATGGCGCAAAGCAAACCCTACGCCGATCAAGTGCGCTATGTCGACTTCGAAGGCGATGTGCCCGGAGCCAATCAAGTGCGCCTCACGGTCAGTTCGCCGATTGGCAACAAGTGGTTGCGTTTGTACGATGTGCAAGTGAACACCCTGTACCAAGCCGCACAGTATGCCCCGGCGGTGGTGGACGGCAGAGGCAAGACGCATCCGGAAGTGACCGACGGCAAGGGATATAATGCCCTCACACAGGCCGGCGGTGGCGAACTTCGTTACGAAATCCGTACGCTTGCCGAGTTGAAGGCCGTGGACATCTATTGGAATCCCGCAGTTTGGAAAGCAGCGGCGAAGCCTGAGTTGGAATGGACGGCCGACGGCAAAACATGGCAGTCGCTCGGACAGCTGAGTGCGGCCTTGACGCGAGTAGCTGCCGCACAAATGCCTGAGGCTACGGCGCTCCGGTTACGTTGGGCGGGACAACAGGTTCCGGCCGTTTACCAAATGGTGTCTGTCACCGATCCGACGGTCCGACGCGTCGAACCTACGGCGCTGAAATCCGTTCAAGCCGACAGAGAGACGGGTAAGGCACTCGAGATCTACGACCTTAACGGAAAACTGCTGCGCCGCGACGGCAATACGACCGGCTTGCGTCCGGGAATTTATGTTGTGGCAGGGCGCAAGATCACGCTCTATTGACGCGAACCTGCACAAGGTAAAAAGAAGAACCCTCATGGTGAGATGTTTAGGCTCATCATGAGGGTTTCTTTTTGCCGTGAAAAAAACATTCCGCTCCTTGAGGTAAGGATTGTGTGGCACGCAGCAGAAGGGAGTGCTGTAGTTGGAGACTACGTTTGGGGGCAAGGTCACGAGAAGGTGGGGCGACGATTACTCCGAAGCGCGGTGGCTAAGTTTCCTTCCCGTGTTTGGGCAGAAAGTTGGGGGATTTTCGTTGAGAGCTCCCAACTTTTTGTCGTTACTGCGAAAGGGAGCGAGTGACTGCTGTAAAGCGTGGGCTGCATCTCATGGATAAGTGAGGACGAAAGATGCGGAGAGCGGGCGAAAAGTCTACTATTGAGCGCACCTTTGGAGGCATTGGCGGCAGTGCGATAGGAGACTTTCGTTTTGCGACAGGGTGGGAA
>ERZ1674297.170-NODE-171-length-20057-cov-22.497450_pt1 | contig 20057 bp, 17 predicted proteins | sample MGYA00581112_ERZ1674297 | MGnify/ENA primary metagenome ERZ1674297 (study PRJEB41354, sample SAMEA4873322) | human saliva metagenome | biome: human-associated habitat [ENVO:00009003]; feature: mouth environment [ENVO:08000002]; material: saliva material...
CGGATGATCGTGCGGCTGAATCTGCTCCCCTTTTTTCATGTCTTTCTTAACGACCATGTAATTTTCGCCGCTGAAAATCTTACCGTTTTCAGAAGAAACCTCTCCCAAAGGCGCGGCAGAAACGGCAACGGAAAACAAAGCGGACAGCAATACGGCAGCAATATTGGCAACTTTCATAACAAGCCTTTCTTGAAAACAGGGCTTTCATTCTACAAAAAAACACTATATTGTTCAATAATAATTCTCATTTCTTAATTTACAGGCCGTCTGAAACCCAACGATATTTTTCAGACGGCCTGATTGGCCTGTATAATATTTTCTTATTAATAAAACCGCTTTACATACCATCAAATGGAAACCGTCAGAAAAGATCCGCTCGGCTCGGCATGGATGGTTATTGCCGCGCTCGGCTTTACCGTCATGAACCTCTCCATCAAAGCCGCCTCAACGCAATTCGGCTTTTCCAGCGGCGAGCTGGTCTTTTGGCGCATGCTGGTCTCCACCCTGTTCTTAGGCATCATGGCCAAAGCGCAAGGCAACACGTTTTCCACGCCGCATTGGAAAACCCATCTCAACCGCAGCGTCATCGGCACGCTTGCCATGATGTGCACGTTTTATTCCGTCATGCACCTGCCGCTGGCAACAGGCGTCACGCTCAACTACACGTCCTCCATCTGGCTGGCCATCTTTTCATTTTTCATTTTAAAAGAAAGAATTACGCTTTATACCCAAGCCATTTTGGTTATGGGCTTTATCGGCGTTATCCTCTTGCTCAACCCATCTTTTCAAGGCGGACAAGAATTTGCCGCGCTGGTCAGTTTGGCAGGTGGCGCCATGTCGGGCTGGGCGTATTTGCAGGTGCGCGAACTCTCTCTTTTGGGCGAGCCGGGCTGGCGCGTGGTGTTTTACCTCTCGCTTACCGGCCTGATTATGGGCGCAGTCTGGAGCACCATCACAGGCTGGCATCCGCTGACCATCTCTTCCCTGCCCTATCTGGCCGGCAACGGCATCTCCGCCATGATTGCACAATTGGCCATGACCCGCGCCTATAAGGTCGGCAAGAAATTTACCGTTGCCTCGCTTTCCTACCTGACCGTCGTTTTCTCCGCCCTATCCGGCGTATTGCTTTTCGGCGATAAAATCACTTGGCAGGAAGCTGTCGGCATGGTTATCATTGTTGCAGGCGGCGTGTTCAGCAGTTTTACTCCGGCCTCAATCAAAAAATTTCTGATGAAGCAATAATTTAACAAGGAGAACACCATGATTTCCATCCGCGAACAATCTTACGGCTTAAACGTAGCGCTGTACAACGAGTTCACTTTGGACGATTTCCGCCAATTGGAAGAAGCCTTGTTGGCCGCGAAACAAAAAGTCCATCTGCCCGACATCCTGTTGGACTTGTCCATGCTGAAAGACTTCACCATCGATATGGCGGTTGAGCAAATCAAATTCCTCAACCAACACGAAACCGACTTCGGCCGCGTTGCCGTCATTACCGACGACATTTGGATCAAACTCGGCGCGCGCCTTTCCAGCCTCTTGACCAACCAACATCCCAAATATTTCAGCGATGCTGCCGAAGCACAGGCTTGGTTGTTGGCAAGCAATTTGAAATAAAGATAAGGCCGTCTAAACGCATTACCTGAGCAAATTCAAAACCGCTCAGGCTCAAAATCAACGGCATCACGACATCTGTCAAACCATCAAAAAGGCCGTCTGAAACCTTGCAACCTGCAAAGTTTCAGACGGCCTTTCACCGTTTTCATTCAAAAACTTACATCACATCCAATACATCAATACCCAACAACTCCAAGCCTTGTTTCAGCGTGTCGCCGGTCAGCTTCGCCAGTTGCAGGCGGCTGTTGCGGGTTGCGCCTTCTGATTTCAAAATCGGGCAGGCTTCGTAGAAGCGGCTGAACAAGGTGGCGATTTGATAGAGGTAGGCGGCGAGATAGTGCGGATACGCCGTGTCCGCTACGCTTTGCAGTACGTCTTCGAATTTCAGCAGCTCGGCGGCCAGTTGTTTTTCCAAAGGTTCAGTCAAAACGGTTGGCGCGGTTGCGTCCCATTCGCCTGCTTTGCGGAACACGCTTTGTACGCGAGTGTAGGCGTATTGCAGGTAAGGGGCGGTGTTGCCTTCAAACGAGAGCATGGCGTCCCAGTCGAACACATAATCGCTGGTGCGGTTTTTGCTCAAATCGGCGTATTTGACCGCGCCGATGCCAATTTTTTTGGAGTTTTCAAAAATATTATCGAAAGCTACATCCTTATATTCAGCTACATTATTAGCATCTTTGATTGTGAATTGCTTACTTAAAGGAATAGCTGCACTATAGTTATCATTTAATGTAATAATTAACTCATCGGTATTTAATTTAATTTTTAAATCACCAAGTTGAACATCAACATGGAATGCATTTTGGATTTTTTCTAACAGTTGTGCTAGGTGGCTTTTCTCCTTGATAACTATTGCGGCTTTTTTTATTGCTTCATCTAATAAATCAACTAATTTGACAGTGTCACCTGAACGTGTTTTGAATGGTTTCCCATCTTTCCCCATCATAGTGCCGAAGCCGATAAACTCGGCTTTTACATTTTCCGGCAGATAGCCTGCTTTGCGGGAAGTGGTAAAGAGTTGCTCAAAATGCAGGGCTTGGCGGTGGTCGACGACGTACAGCAGGCGGTCGGCTTTCAGACGGCCTATGCGGTAGCGCAGGCACGCCAAGTCGGTGGAAGCATAAAGGAAGCCGCCGCCTTGTTTTTGCACGATAAATGCGGCAGGTTCGCCTTCTTTGTTTTTAAACTCATCCAAGAACACGACTTTTGCGCCGTCGTCTTCGACTGCCAAACCTTTTTCGACCAAATCATCGACCACAGGTTGCAAATCGTCGTTGTATTTCGATTCGCCTGCCACGTCTTCGGGGCGCAGTTTCAAGCCCAGCGTGTCATAAACGGCTTGGGCGTGCGAGAGCGAAATATCGACAAACTGTTTCCACAACGCCAACACGGTTTCATCGCCGCCTTGCAGCTTCACAACGTATTCGCGCGCGGTGTCGGCAAAGGCAGGATCTTCGTCAAAGCGTACTTTGGCAGCGCGGTAAAACTGCTCCAAATCCGCCAACTCAAACGCGGCATTATCTTTTTGCTGCTCAACCAAATAAGCGACCAACATGCCAAACTGCGTACCCCAGTCGCCGACGTGGTTTTGGCGGATAACGGTGTTGCCCATAAATTCCAACACGCGCGAAATACTGTCGCCGATGATGCTGGAACGCAGATGGCCGACGTGCATTTCTTTGGCCAGATTAGGCGAAGAATAGTCGATAACGACGGTTTGCGGCTTATCGGTTTTCGCTACACCGAAACGCGTGTCGTTCAAGGCCGTCTGAATGTTTTGGGCGAGAAATTCAGGACGCAGGCGCAGGTTGATAAAGCCGGGGCCGGCCACTTCCGCGCTTTCAATCACGGCGTTGCCCGCCAATGCTTCGGCCACCTTTTGCGCCAATTCGCGCGGATTTTGTTTGGCTTTTTTCGCCGCACCCATCACGCCGTTGATTTGGAAATCGCCGTGTTCAGCGTTTTTGGTCGGCTGCAAAACAACGGGGCTGTCGGCGATGCCTGCGGCGGCAAAGGCGGCGGCGGCTTCGCGTTCGACGGTTTGGTATAAATTCATGTTGTCGGTCTCTATCAATTCAAATCAGGCGGTATTTTAAAAGAATTTCGGGCTTTAAAACAGGGCAAGCTGCAATACTTTTCCAGCGGCTTGTTATATGATTGCATTCTGATTCAACGATTTTGCTGTAAAGGCCGTCTGAAAGGAAAAGCCATGAACCCAAAAAATACGCTTTGTCTGATTGTCGATATTCAAGAACGCCTGCTGCCCGCCCTTTCCGGCGCGGACGAAATGTTGGAACGCTGCCGCCTGCTGATTCAAGGCTTGACGGCTTTGGACGTACCCTTTACCGTAACCGAACAATATCCGAAAGGTTTGGGCAACACCGTGTCCGCCGTATCGCTGCTGTTGCCCGAAGGCACGCCCGTCGTCGAGAAAACCCGATTTTCGGCGTTTTTGCCCGAAATTCAGGAAATCTTACGCAAAAACGACATTAAACACGTTATTTTAGTGGGCGCAGAAGCGCATATTTGTATGCTCCAGACGGCCTTGGATTTGAAAGCGCAAGGTTACGCCGTATCCCTGCCTTTCGAATGCACCGCCTCGCGCACAACGGACAACCGCGACAATGGTTTGGCGCAAATGAGCCGTCAGGGCATTACCGTTTCCAATGTCGAAAGTATTTTGTTCCAACTGCTCGGCGATGCCAAACATCCGGCCTTTAAGACCATCTCCAAACTGATTCAATAAAAGGCCGTCTGAAATGCAATACACCATCCGCCCTGCCCTGCGCCAAGACTTGCCCGCCATCGTCGATATTTACAACAGCACCGTGGCCACGCGCCAATCCACAGCCGATTTGTCGCCGACCACGGTTGCCGAACGCGAAATGTGGTTTGCCGCACACACGGACAAACGCCCGATCTACGCCCTTTATGATGCCGACGGCACCGTATTGGCCTGGGGCAGTTTCAGCGACTACCATCCGCGCTATGCCTACCACATCAGCGCGGAAGTCAGCGTTTATGTCCGCCACGATATGCGCGGCGCAGGCGTGGGCAAAATCCTGTTGCGCCATATGCTCGAACGCGCACCGTCCTTAGACATCCACAACGTCATCGCGCTTGTGTTCGGCCACAACTATCCGAGCCTGAACCTGTTTCACCGTTTCGGTTTTGAAGAATGGGGGCGGCTGCCACAAGTCTGCGACTTGGAAACCATGTTGGCAGACGTGGTGATTTTGGGCAAAAGGATTGTGGATTGATTACGGCAAAGGCCGTCTGAAAACTGAATTCAGACGGCCTTTTTACGGTAAAACCTTTATTCCGGTTTCTTCGCCAACATGGTAACGAATTTAAACTGAATCGGATTACCGAATTCGTCTTTCGCGTGCATCGAGCCCAGCTCTTCCTTGTATTCCACCAATTCCCAATCCTTATAGTATTCGCGCAGCTCGCCCTCGCCAAACTTGAACGGGAACGGCATCGGGCAAGGGAAATCTTCCGTATCCATCGCAGACACGATCAGATTGTAGCCGCCGGGGTTGGTGTGTTCCTTCATATTGGCAATCACGTCAGGAACGTAACGCGGCATCAGGAACATAAACACCACGGTCGCCACCATATAATCAAAGTTTTCCTGAATATTGGCGGCGTTGAGGTCGTATTCAAACGCGCGGACATTCAACTCTTCAATACGCGCCAGCTCTTCCACGTTTTGAACCGCATGGGGATTATTATCGACAGCGGTAACGTCAAAACCTTTCAAACCCAGATACAGCGCATTGCGGCCCTGACCGCAGCCCATATCCAAAACCTTGCCGACGGGCACAATGCCTTCGGCGGCGCGGACGGCTGAATGTGTCGCGCTCATGCCGTATTTCTTATTGAAATAGTCCGCCGCCTCGCAGTAAAACGACAGTTGGATTTCCGTGTCTTGCGTTTGCGGTGCGATAAAGTGCCATGCTTGCGGATGAATAATCCAATCGCCGCTTTCAGGTGTCAGCTCGTGCGTGGCCGTAATATTGCCCGCTTCGTCCACTTCGTTGAAGTTCAGACGGCCTTGGAGGACATTGAGGCAGCCCCAAGTACCGGCTGCGGTATTGTGTTTGGACAACAAGGCTTCGGGAATCTCGTCCGCCGTCCACACCGGCATCTGTTTGTAACAAAACAATTCTTGCTGTTCGCTCATCATGTTTCCTTTCTATTTTGACGGTTTCAACACAGCTTCTGCCAAGGCTTTTTGAATGGCAATCACGCTCTTGTCGCTTTTAAATTGCAAGGTTTCGGTTGGCACCTCGCCGGAAGAAACCCAAATCTTCAGCTCGGCATCCAAATCAAAATGACCCGAGGTTTCCACCGAAAAGCGCGATACTGAACGGTATGGAATCGAACGGTAAGACACTTTCTTGCCGGTCAACCCCTGCTTGTCCACCAACACCAGCCGATATTCGGTAAACACAATCAAATCGCGCACCAGGCTGAATGCCATTTTTACCTGTTCGCCATCAATCAGGATATTCGCCAAATCGCGTTCCACCGCATCGGCGTCTTTTTGCGAAGCATTGCCCAAAAGGCCGCTGAACAATCCCATATCTGCCTTCTTTCTATACGAGTGATAAAGCGCAGGGTATTTTACACGCGTAAACCGTATTTGCCGATATTTCAGACGGCCTTATGTTATGATAATGATACCGCCTTATTCGACAAAGACATGCCCATGGATAAACCCGTTTACCTCTACACAGACGGCGCATGCAAAGGCAACCCCGGCGCAGGCGGCTGGGGTGTATTTATGCGCTACGGCACACACGAAAAAGAACTGTTCGGCGGCGAAGCCGAAACCACCAACAACCGTATGGAACTGACTGCCGTCATCGAAGGCCTGAAATCCCTAAAACGCCGCTGCCAAGTCGTCATCTGCACCGACTCGCAATACGTCAAAAACGGCATGGAAAGCTGGATACGCGGTTGGAAAAAAAACGGCTGGAAAACCGCCGCCAAAAAACCGGTTAAAAACGACGACTTATGGAAAGAGCTGGATAGTTTGGTTCAACAACACGATGTCCGCTGGACATGGGTAAAAGGCCATGCCGGACACCCAGAAAACGAAAAAGCTGACGAACTTGCCAATAAGGGCGCGGCAAAATTTTTATAACATTTCATCCATGACTGCACTCAAACATCTCAAACCATTCTTTTGGATTGCCATCATTGCATTGATTTGTGTGACGCCCATAGCACTTATGTTCGCCTATTCGCCCTTTCATGATGTCAATGATTTTTTTCGCTTTGGCTTGTGCGATCACGTTAAGAGTGCCGAAGAATGTGCCGACTTAATCACGCCCTCCTATTTATTTTGGTGGTTTATACCTGAACCGTGGCTTTTCGCATTCATATCTCTGACTGCCATTTACCTTGTTCTAAAAATCCTGATTGAAATCATCCGATTCCTATTCAGACTGAGAAAGAAAAACCCATGACCTGCCCCATCTGCACTGCCGACAACGAAGATATTTTGCTGCAAACGCCAAACCTGCGCGTTATCGCCGTCCACAATGAAGCCGGCGCACCGGCATTCTGCCGCGTGATTTGGAATAACCATGTTTCCGAGATGACCGACCTTTCCCCTGCCGAACGCAATGAAATCATGGAAATGGTGTATCAGGTTGAAGCCGCAATGCGCCAAGTCTTCCGCCCGGCCAAAATCAATCTGGCCAGCCTCGGCAATGTTGTGCCTCACTTGCATTGGCACGTCATCGCCCGCTTTGAAAACGACGCCAACTTTCCTGCGCCGATTTGGGCCGCACCCGTACGCGAACACGGTATGACCCTGCTCGAAAATTGGCCGCAACAAATCAAAAACTTAATCGCTTAAACTTTCAGACGGCCTATAAGGGCCGACACGCCCAGTTCAGGCCGTCTGAACATATAACGAAAGGAAAACCTCAATGACTTCCACCACGCGCCGCCATTTTCTGCGCACCTGCTCTGCCGCGGCAGGCGCAGGGTTGTTGCAAGCCTGCGGTACAGGCACGACCACCACGCCGCAAACCAAAACCACTTCCACCACCGCGAAAGCCCAAACCGTGCAACCTAAGCAACCCCATCCGCCACGTTCCGGCGACAACCTCCTGCGCGTTGTTGCGCCGTCAGGCTTCGCCGAAGACCCCAACCGCGTAACCACCGGCCTGACCCGCCTCTACAACGCAGGCTTTACCGTAACCAACCAACAGGCAGGCAGCCGCCGTTACCAACGCTTCGCCGGCTCCGATGCCCAACGTGCCGCCGACTTCCAAGACGTTGCCAGCGGCCGCGTCGAAACGCCCAAAGTCCTCATGGGCCTGCGCGGCGGCTATGGCGCGGCACGTATCCTGCCGCAAATCGACTTCGCCTCACTCGGCGCCAGAATGCGCGAACGCAGCACATTGTTCTTCGGCTTCAGCGACGTGTGCGCCGTCCAACTCGCCCTGTTGGCCAAAGGCAATATGATGAGCTTTGCCGGCCCGATGGTGTACAGCGAATTCGGCAAAGCAGACCCCAGCGTCTTTACCATGGATTCCTTCATCCGCGGCACGACCAACAACGTCAACATCGTTGATGTTCCGACCATCCAACGCGCCGATGTCAACGTCGAAGGCACATTGTGGGGCGGCAACCTCAGCGTTCTCGCATCCCTCGCCGGCACACCTTACATGCCCGATATTCAAGGCGGCATCCTCTTTATCGAAGACGTCAGCGAGCAGCCTTACCGCATCGAGCGTATGCTCAATACGCTTTATCTGTCAGGTGTTTTGCAAAAACAACGCACCATCATCTTCGGCGATTTCCGCATGGGCACCATCCGTGACGCGTACGATTCCAGCTACGACTTCTCCGCCGTCGTCAACCACATTTCGCGCACCGCCAAGATTCCTGTGTTGACCGGTTTCCCATTCGGCCACATCACCAACAAAACCACTTTCCCGTTGGGTGCGCATGCCAAAGTCCGCAGTACCGGCAACGGCGGTTATTCCGTCACCTTCAGCGGCTACCCGACGCTGAACCCGTCCGCGCTGACGCTCAACAACCTGCTGCCGCCTCCCGTGCCGACTTACGACAGCACCATCTACCGCGACAGCATTACTGAAGAAGTGACCGAATAAGGCTTGTTCAAATCAAAAGGCCGTCTGAAACCCAGTTTCAGACGGCCTTTTTATATCTTCATCTTAACCGTAACGTCGTTGGAAATCTTTCATAAATTCGGCCAACGCGTTCACACCTTCAAGCGGCATCGCATTGTAAATGCTGGCGCGCATACCACCGACGGTTTTATAGCCCTTGAGCAGGCACAAGCCCTGCAACTCGGCCTCCAACACAAAGTGGCGGTCCAAATCCTCGCTTGCGGTTTTGAAGACCACGTTCATTTTGGAACGCGCATCAGGATAAATATCGTTGATGTAAAAACCGCCGCTGCCGTCTATCGCCTCATACAAGGTTTGCGCCTTCATTCGATTGACCGCTTCAATTTTTTTCACACCGCCCTGCGTTTGCAACCAGCGGAACACCAAGCCCGACATATAAATCGCATAGGTGGACGGCGTGTTGTACATACCGTCGCGGTTGATATGAGAACGGTAGTTGAACACATCGGGAATATCGTTCGGACAACGCTCCAGCAAATCCTCGCGGATAATGACCACGGTCGCACCGGCTGGGCCGATATTTTTTTGCGCGCCGGCATAAATCAGGCCGTAATCGGATACATCAAACTCACGCGACAAAATCTCGCTCGACATATCACACACCAGCGGCGGCAGGCCGTCTGAAAGTTTGGGGACGTTTTGATACTGCAAGCCGTTCACGGTTTCATTAATCGCAAAATGAACAAACGCGGAATTCGGGTTGACATCCCAATCCTCAACCGCAGGCAGATTTTTATAGGCATATTGCTCGCCGCCATGCGCGGCCAAACGGATTTCGGCATTGCTTAAACGGCTCATCTGTTCATAGGCAATACGGCTCCAGTTGCCCGTTACCACCGCGTCGGCAGTCGCAAAACCGTGCGCCAAATTCATGGCCGCCATATTGAATTGCGCGGTCGCACCGCCCTGTAAAAATAGGATTTTATAGTTGGACGGAATATTCAAAAGCTGGCGCAAGTCTTGTTCGGCATGATGCAGAATACTCAAAAACATATCCGAACGGTGGCTCATCGCCATCACGGGAAAGCCCGTACCGTTGTAGTCGAGCATTTCCTGTTGCGCGGTACGCAATACCGTTTCCGGCAATACGGCAGGACCTGCGGAAAAATTGTAAATCGGGTGTGCGGACATGGCGGCCTTCTTTCTTATTCGGTGGGTATGAAGAAATTGTAGAACCGCCTTGCACATTGTGCAAGCACGAAAAATCAGAAAATCCAAGGCCGTCTGAAAACAAAGCAATACCAATTATTTGTTTTCCAAACTAATTTAAGAAACACCACACCAAAACTTGTCAACAATTTCCTTTTCAGACGGCCTCAACCCTCCCCTTTACATTTAAGCAATCACTTCAAAAAATCCACGCCAAATCAACACTTTTCTTTTATCTTGAAAACAGTTATAATAGGCCAATTTTTCAAATCACACGAAAAATGGCCGCGCGGCCATTTTTTTGTTTATGTACTTCTGGAGAAGCATGGATATTCAAAGCATTCTTGATAAAACCCTGCCTGGCTTGGGCTACGAGCTGGTCGATTTCGAACTGACCGCACAAGGCGATTTACGCGTTTTCATCGATAAAGAAGGCGGCATCACCGTCGAAGACTGCGCTACTGTCAGCAACCATCTGAGCCGCGTGTTTATGGTTGAAGACATCGACTACAAACGTTTGGAAATCTCCAGCCCTGGCCTTGACCGTCCGTTGAAAAAAGCCGCCGACTTCGTGCGCTTTGCCGGCCAGAACGCCAAAATCAAAACACGCCTGCCGATTGATGGTCAGAAAAACTTCATCGGCCGCATCGAATCTTGCGAAAACGACATCGTTACCGTCTCTTTCGACGGCAAAACCGCCCAAATCGAATTGAGCAACATCGACAAAGCCCGTTTGCGCCCCGAATTTAAATTTTAAAAACCGATTACTTGGAGATTCTAGAAAATGAGTCGCGAAATGTTACAGCTGGCCGAAGCGCTGGCAAGTGAAAAAAACGTTGAAACGGAAGTCGTATTCAAAGCCCTTGAATTCGCCCTCTCTACTGCCGCCAAGAAAAAAGCCGACCGCGAGCACATGGACGTGCGTGTCGAAATCGACCGCGATACCGGCGAATACCAAACCTTCCGCCGCTGGCTGATTGTTGCCGATGAAGACTACACCTACCCCGACGTAGAAAAAACCATCGAGGAAATCCAAGAAGAAATTCCCGGCACAACCATCCAAATCGGCGAATACTACGAAGAGCAGCTGCCAAACGAAGGTTTCGGCCGCCAAGCCGCACAAACTGCCAAACAAATCATCCTGCAACGCATCCGTGATGCGGAGCGCGAGCAAAACCTGAACGAGTTCCTCGCTTCTAAAGAAGACATCGTTTCCGGTACGGTAAAACGCGTCGAGCGCCACGGCATCATCGTTGAAGTCGTCGCGGGCAAACTCGACGCACTGATTCCGCGCGAAGAAATGATTCCGCGCGAAAACTTCCGCAGCGGCGACCGCATCCGCGCCCTCTTCCTGCGTGTGGACGAAATCGGCAATACCGGCCGCAAACAAGTCATTTTGAGCCGTACCAGCGGCGACTTCTTGGCCAAACTCTACGCCAACGAAGTACCTGAAATTGCAGACGGCCTGTTGGAAATCCGCGAAGTAGCACGCGACCCCGGCCAACGCGCCAAAGTTGCCGTTAAAGCCAACGACCAACGCATCGACCCGCAAGGTACTTGTATCGGCGTGCGCGGTTCTCGTGTTAACGCCGTGAGCAACGAATTGTCCGGCGAACGCATCGACATCGTATTGTGGTCTCCTGAGCCTGCGCAATTCGTGATGAATGCGCTGTCTCCTGCCGAAGTGAGCCGCATCGTGATTGATGAAGACAAACACGCTGTTGACGTGATTGTTGATGAAAACCAACTGGCGCTGGCCATCGGCCGCGGCGGTCAAAACGTCCGTCTGGCTTCCATCCTGACCGGCTGGCAGCTGAACATCATGACCGTTGAAGAAGCCGACGAGCGCAATGCCGCCGAAGACGCGGTTATCCGCAACCTCTTCACCACCCACTTGAACATCGACGACGAAACCGCCGATATCTTGGTGGAAGAAGGCTTTGCCACTTTGGAAGAAGTTGCTTACGTTCCAGCGGCAGAATTACTCGCCATTGACGGCTTTGACGAAGAAATTGTTGAAACCCTGCGCAACCGCGCACGCGACGCTATCCTGACCATTACCATCGCCGCAGAAGAAAAACTGGGTGAAGTGTCTGAAGACATGCGCAATTTAGACGGCGTAAATTCCGATATGTTGCGCAAACTGGCCGAAGCCGGCGTTACCCAACGCGATGATCTGGCCGAATTGTCTGTTGACGAATTGGTCGAAATTACCGGTGTTGACGAAGAAGAAGCCAAAAAAGTGATTTTGGCTGCACGCGAACACTGGTTTACTGAAGAAAATAACTAAGGGGGTACTGAATGAGTAATACAACCGTAGCGCAATTTGCCGCCGAACTAAACCGCCCCGTCGATGATTTGCTTAAACAATTGAAAGAAGCCGGGGTCAACAAAAACAGTGGTAATGACAGCATAACCACTGACGACAAACAACTGTTGACTGCTTACCTGCAAAAGAAAAACGGCAGCAATAGCGGCACCATCAGCATCCGCCGCAAAAAAACCGAAGTCAGCACCGTTGATGGCGTAAAAGTGGAAACACGCCGCCGCAGCCGTGCCGTTACCATTCCTTCTTCCGAAGAATTGGCAGCGGAAGCCAAAGCCAAAGTAGCAGCGGAAAACCAAAAAGCCGAAGCAGAAAAAGCAGCCGCCCAAGCTGCCGAAGAAAAAGCCAAAGCTGAAGCAGAAGCTGCCGCCAAAGCCGAAGCCCGTGCCAAAGCAGAGGCTGAAGCAGCCAGACTGAAAGCAGCCAAAGCCGCACCAAAAGCGGAAGGCAAACCTGCCGAAGCCCAAAAAGAAGAAGCCAAACCGGTTGAAGCCGTAGAAGCCAAGGCCGAAGCAAAAGTTGAAGCTAAAGCAGACAACAAGCCGTCTGAAAAATCCGTTGAAGCTGAAAAACCAGCCGAAGCCAAGAAACCTGCCAAAGCCAAACAAGACAAAGGCGGCAAAGGCAAAGAAGCGAAAAAGGCAGCCAAACCTGCCGCTCCTGCCGTACCGCAACCTGTCGTCAGCGTGGAAGAACAGGCTCAACGCGATGAAGAAGCCCGTCGTGCCGCCGCCCTGCGTGCGCATCAAGAAGCCTTGTTGAAAGAAAAACAAGAGCGTCAAGCACGCCGTGAAGCCATGAAACAACAGGCCGATCAAGACTCAAAACCTACTAAAGAAGCCAAATCAGGCGAACGCAATAAACCTGCCGAGAAAGCAAAAGCGGCATCCGGCGAAGGCAAATCCGAACACAACGCGCGCGGTAAAAAAGAAGACCGTCGTGACCGTGACGAAGAAAACCAAGGCCGTAACGCCAAAGGCAAAGGCGGCAAAGGTGGTCGCGACCGCAACAATGCACGCAATGGCGACGACGATCGCGTACGCGGCGGTAAAAAAGGCAAAAAACTCAAACTTGAGCCAAACCAACACGCCTTCCAAGCGCCGACCGAACCTGTCGTACACGAAGTTTTGGTACCTGAAACCATTACCGTTGCCGACTTGGCACACAAAATGGCCGTTAAAGGCGTCGAAGTGGTTAAAGCCCTGATGAAAATGGGCATGATGGTAACCATTAACCAATCTATCGACCAAGACACTGCCCTGATTGTAGTGGAAGAACTCGGCCACATCGGCAAACCTGCTGCAGCCGACGACCCTGAAGCATTCCTGGATGAAGGCGTTGAAGCAGTTGAAGCCGAAGCATTGCCGCGTCCACCGGTTGTTACCGTGATGGGTCACGTTGACCACGGTAAAACTTCCCTGCTGGACTACATCCGCCGCGCCAAAGTGGTACAAGGCGAAGCGGGTGGCATTACCCAACACATCGGTGCATACCACGTTGAAACCCCTCGCGGCGTGATTACTTTCTTGGATACTCCGGGTCACGAAGCGTTTACCGCAATGCGTGCGCGCGGTGCGAAAGCAACCGATATCGTGATCCTCGTGGTTGCCGCCGACGACGGCGTGATGCCGCAAACCATCGAGGCAATTGCCCACGCTAAAGCCGCCGGCGTACCAATTGTGGTTGCCGTCAACAAAATCGATAAAGAAGCCGCCAACCCTGAGCGTATCCGCCAAGAGCTGACTGCGCACGAAGTCGTGCCTGACGAATGGGGCGGCGATGTACAGTTTATCGACGTTTCCGCTAAAAAAGGCCTGAACATCGATGCATTGCTCGAAGCCGTCTTGCTCGAAGCCGAAGTTTTGGAACTGACTGCCCCAGTCGATGCACCTGCCAAAGGTATCATTGTTGAGGCACGTTTGGACAAAGGCCGCGGCGCGGTTGCCACATTGCTGGTTCAAAGCGGTACACTGAAAAAAGGCGATATGCTGCTGGCCGGTACTGCATTCGGTAAAATCCGTGCAATGGTTGACGAAAACGGCAAAGCCATCAATGAAGCCGGCCCGTCTATCCCTGTCGAAATCCTCGGCTTGTCCGATGTACCGAACGCAGGCGAAGATGCAATGGTATTGGCCGACGAGAAAAAAGCGCGCGAAATCGCCCTCTTCCGTCAAGGCAAATACCGCGACGTGCGCTTAGCCAAACAACAGGCCGCAAAACTGGAAAACATGTTCAACAACATGGGCGAAAACCAAGCCCAATCCTTGTCCGTCATCATCAAAGCAGACGTACAAGGTTCTTACGAAGCTTTGGCTGGCAGCCTGAAAAAACTGTCCACCGACGAAGTGAAAGTGAACGTGTTGCACAGCGGCGTGGGCGGCATTACCGAATCGGATGTCAACTTGGCCATCGCTTCCGGCGCATTCATCATCGGCTTTAACGTCCGTGCAGATGCTTCCGCACGCAAACTGGCTGAGAATGAAAACGTGGAAATCCGTTACTACAACATCATTTACGATGCCATCGACGACGTGAAAGCCGCCATGAGCGGTATGCTCTCTCCGGAAGAGAAAGAGCAAGTAACCGGCACGGTCGAAATCCGTCAGGTTATCTCCGTTTCCAAAGTCGGTAATATTGCAGGCTGTATGGTTACCGATGGGGTGGTCAAACGCGATTCCCATGTCCGCCTCATCCGCAACAACGTGGTTATCCATACCGGCGAGCTATCTTCTTTGAAACGCTACAAAGACGACGTCAAAGAAGTCCGCATGGGCTTCGAGTGTGGTCTGATGCTCAAAGGCTACAACGAGATTATGGAAGGCGACCAACTCGAATGTTTCGACATCGTCGAAGTTGCCCGTACTCTGTAATCAGACAGACCGTCTGAAAAATTAGAAGCAGGTTTTGCAATGCGAAACCTGCTTCTAATTTTTCAGACGGCCTTTTTACAACCATTCATAGTTTGAAACTATTGAAATTGATGTGTGGTATATAAGAAACAAAACAGCCGCACAAGGCAAAGCCATTTGGCAAAAGAATAGACGGCAAACTAAGCCTGATAAGGCTCTCTATATATTGTCATATCTTAACGTTTCTGTTGTTTTTCTCAAATTTCGGCACTAGTATATACAGCCTAAACACAATACAAATTAAGCAATACCGGTCATATGCCGGATACGTTTACTTCCTTGTTACTCTCATCAATATCTAAAGAAAATATCATGACAATCGAAAAAGCAATGCGCATCCGCAATGCGCAATTTGAATTACGACATTTAGAGCAATTACAGCCATCCCCTATTGCACAAGCAACAACAGGTACATCGGGAGATGACGTTTATTATGTAACCCGCAGCGACGATAAAATCATTGAAAATCCAAATGGTGGCGATGATACGGTTTACAGCAACGTCAGCTATACCCTTCCAAACCACGTTGAAAACCTTGTTTTGACGGGTACAGCCAACATCTTCGGTGCAGGCAACAACAGCAACAACATCCTCATCGGCAATGAAGGCCGCAACCGCCTCAACAGCGGCCGCGGAGACGACATCGTTTACGGCGGTGGCGGTAACGATTTCATCAACGGCGGCGAAGGCGACGACCGTCTTTTCGGCGAAACAGGCAATGACACCCTCAACGGAGAAACAGGCAACGATGTGCTTGAAGGTGGCGAAGGTGACGACACCTACCTTTTCTCTGCCAAAAGCGAGCAAGACACCATCATCGACAACCAAGGCCACAACAGCATCCGCTTCCATACTGACCTGAGCCTTAACGATTTAACCGTTGAAGTCCGAAACAATGAAACCGGCGGTCATGACTGGCTGATTGCCGTGAAAAACAGCAACGCCGTTTTAACCATCAAAAACCAATACACTCAAAACGGTACAACACCGGCAGTCTCCCAATTCATCATCGGCACACAAAAACTGGATGTAAACAGCTTTGCCAAATATTTTGATATTTCCCTGACAGAGCATACCGAAAGCGGTAAGACCATCGATGGCAGCGACGACAATGACCACCTGATCGGCACATCCGGCGACGATATTATCGACGGCAAAGCCGGTGCCGACATTATGGAAGGTGGGGATGGCAATGACACTTACTACATTGATGATGTCAAAGACGTGGTGATTGAACAGGCTGACGGCGGCGAAGACACCGTATTCAGCAGCATTTCCCATACTGCCGCTACCCATGTCGAAAATGTTACCTTGACCGGCTCGGCCAATATTTTTGCTGCCGGCAACAACAGCAATAACATCCTGACCGGTAACGAAGGCCGCAACCGCCTCAACAGCGGACGCGGTGATGATACCGTTTACGGCATGGGTGGCAACGACAACCTAAACGGCGGCGACGGCAACGACTATCTAGATGGCGGCGACGGTAACGATCTCATCAACGGTGATGCAGGCAACGATGTTTTGGTGGGCGGCAAGGGGAAAGACATTCTGAAAGGCGGCGCCGGAAACGATACCTATATCTACGGCAACAACGATACCATTATCGACAACCAAGGCATCAATACCCTCAAGTTTTCAGACGGCCTGAACAATGCCAAGCTCAACTTGAAGACCATCCATAACGATGATGGCAGCCAAAGCTGGGAAATTACTTCGGAACAAGGTTCAGCCCTGATTCAAAACCAAATCGGCGCGGATGGCAGTATTTCCATCGACCGTTTCCAGTTCAACGACCAAACCTACACTGCCGCGCAGTTCCAACAGGCCTTCCAACCAGTGAAAGCCGAAACCATTAAATTTGCCGGCACAAACGGCGACGACACTTTGCATGGTAATGCAGCCGACAATGAAATTGACGCTGGCAACGACGGCCATGACACCCTCTATGGCCACGACGGAGATGACATCTTACGCGAACACAGCGAAACCTATTACGGCAACGAACCTGCTTCCGACGATAAATTCTATGGTGGCAACGGTAACGACAAACTCTATGCCCATGTAGGCACCGACTTACTCGACGGCGGCGCAGGCAATGATTATCTGGAAGGCGGAGAACACAACGACACCTATGTTTTCGGAAAAGGTTACGGCCACGACACCATTTTCGACTACAACTTCGGTTTTGATAGCGAGGCAAGCCTACACAGACTCAACGCTAATGTCGTTAAATTTACCGGCGGCATTACCCTTGACGACCTCGAAATTACCGTTGAAAAAGGTTACGACAAAACCGGGATTGCCGACATACCCGACAGCAACCAATTTGTATCCCCCCCCCTGTTGGATGGCGATACTTGGCATATCCGCATTAAAGGCACGGACGATGTTTTAACCATCAAAAACCAAAGCGGTATTTATGGTGCGATTTCCGAGTTTCAGTTTGACGGCAATACCTCATACAGCACAGGCGAGCTGATCAACCACTTCAAACTGTCTATCCCGCACATGATCGGCAACAAAAACATCGTCCAATACACAGGCCAACCCGTTGAAGAACTCAACCGTGATGTGTACAACAACTTCAATCACACCATCCACGCCGATAGCGACAACAGCGATTTAGATTTGTCGCATTACACTTCTGTTGTCGAATACAGGGGCAACCGAAGCGATGAAACCATTACTTTGGGCCGAGGCATCAACATCGTTGATACGGCCGGCGGCAACGATACCATTACCGACCCGGGTGCCGACAACACCGTTATCATGTTTGGCAGAAACAGCGGCAACGACACCTTTAATCCGTATGGTGGCAGCGATACCCAAGTCCTTTTCAAAGAAGGGCTGACGCTGAAAGATTTACAGTTGAAAACCGGCGATGATTGGGTCTTAACCATCAAAGATACAGGCGACACCCTGACCATCCATGACATTGCCAACAATAATGTCGACAGCTTTGTATTCGGAAACGGTAAGAGCTACACCGCCGACGAAATCAGCAAAGCACTGATGACTGAAAATACACAAAACAACGGTATCCTGTAAAACTCAAAGGCCGTCTGAAACCTTAATTCAGACGGCCTTAGTCCTTTGCTGATTTATTTATCGTTCTGTTATATAATTATTCTCATTCGAATTCACAAGAAAGAATAAAAATGAATGCCTTAAATCTCCTCACCACGCGTCGTTCTTCCAAAAAACTGACTGCTCCGGCACCCAATGCCGAGCAACTAGAACAAATGCTGCAAGCGGCAACACAAGTACCCGATCACGGCAATATGCGCCCTTTCCGCTTTACCGTTATTCAAAGCGAAGCCGGTTTGCAACGTTTCCGTGAGCTTTTGAGCAAGACCGTTACCGAACTCAACTTCGGCGATGATGCCATGAAAAAGGCCGAACGTGTCGGCAACATGGCGCCTATGATTATCGGCGTTACATTCGCGCCGAACCGTGAAGTGGCAAAACCGAAACCTGAATGGGAGCAAATGCTGACTGCCGGATGCGCCGCCTATGCTTTACAACTGGCTGCTTCTGCCCAAGGCTTCGACAATGTTTGGATTACGGGCATGTGGGTCAACAGCCCATTGTTGCGCGAAGCATTTGAGTGTGCTGACAAAGACAAAATCATCGGCCTGATGATGATTGGTTCGCCGACCGAAGAAGGCGGCGGCCCGAAAAATACTAACTTGGAATGTTTTACAACTTATTGGTAACGCCTGAAAACACTATGGCCGTCTGAAAACCTGATTTAATGGTTGTTCAGACGGCCTTTCTATATCTATTATCGAAGCATCAAGCCGGACACATAAACGCTTCAATTTCTTCCAAAGAAATATCTGCCGTTGCACCATGACGTGAAGCAACCAACGCACCCAGCGCACAAGCAAAAGCAATGGCTTCTTGAGGAGGCGCATTGTTCAGCAGTTTGTAAGTCAAACCGCCAAGAAAGCTGTCGCCTGAGCCGACAGTATCCACCACTTTGACGCGGAAACCGCAATGACGGTACAACTCGCCGTCCTTATACAAAACCGCGCCATGACTACCCAAAGTTACACACAAGATTTTGACACCTGTCAGCTTAACAAGGTAGCTAATATTTTGTTCGATACTGTGATAAGGAGAGCCATAAGCCGCAGCTAATTCATACAACTCATCATCATTGAGTTTGACCATATCGGACTGTTTCATGGTCTCCAACAAGCGGTCAATATCGTAATGAGGCTTGCGCAGATTAACGTCAAAAATTTTGAATTTGGCTTCTTTCAGCAAAACTGCCAAGCTTTTACGCGAAACTTCATCACGGGTTGCCAAGCTGCCAAAAACGAAAGCATCGGATTCTGCCACACGTTTGATTGCCGCATCATCAACCGCAATCCTGTCCCACGCGCAAGGATAAACAATCTCATAAGACGCACTGCCAGACTTGTCCAAGTGTACTTTCACCAAGCTGGTCGCACATTCGTGACAAACCTGCAAATAATCAGTATTGACGTTTTTACTTTGAATTTGACGTAGCAATTCCTCGCCATCGGCATCATCGCCGCGACGACTGATGATGACAGCATCGATACCTAAAGACTGTAAACGGACAGCAACATTTAGGGGTGCACCACCCAATACCTTTCCGTTTGGAAAATCGTCCCACAGCACTTCGCCGAAACTGGTTACTTTCATTCTTGGCCTTCCTTTTTTGAGGTTGATTGGCAAGGTCTGCACTCCCGACAGATTTTTTGCAAATCATGTGCTTGTAGTAAAACTCCAGCATCGGGGGCAAAAGTATTATGTTTTAAAATGTTGGGACTGACAAGCAATTAAGGGAATATCAGACAATAAACTTGATTCATCACAAAATTATATTGTTCCTATTTTTTC
>ERZ1674297.178-NODE-179-length-19415-cov-8.934039_pt1 | contig 19415 bp, 15 predicted proteins | sample MGYA00581112_ERZ1674297 | MGnify/ENA primary metagenome ERZ1674297 (study PRJEB41354, sample SAMEA4873322) | human saliva metagenome | biome: human-associated habitat [ENVO:00009003]; feature: mouth environment [ENVO:08000002]; material: saliva material...
AGTTCAGACGTGTGCTCTTCCGATCTGTGCCTTCATTGCTCAGCAATTACTCTTTCTCCATTCTCTAACGGCTTGGCGTCAATTATTTCTTAGCCTCTTTGGGACGCTTCGCACCATATTTGGAACGACGCTGCGTGCGGTTGGCCACGCCGGCGGTATCAAGCGTACCGCGAACGATGTGATAACGCACACCGGGGAGGTCTTTCACACGACCGCCACGAACCAGCACGATGCTGTGTTCCTGAAGGTTGTGGCCTTCACCGGGAATGTAGGAGTTCACCTCCTTAGAGTTAGTCAGACGCACACGGGCGACTTTACGCATTGCCGAGTTAGGCTTCTTAGGCGTGGTGGTATATACACGAACGCACACGCCACGACGCTGAGGGCAGTTGTCCAGTGCAGGAGACTTGGACTTGTCGGCCGCCACCGAACGTCCCTTGCGCACAAGTTGTTGGATAGTAGGCATTTGATGTGATTTTTAATTGTTTATATATTGTATTTCTGATTGCGAAATAGGGAGGCGTGAGTACACACTACGCCATTTTGACTGCAAAGGTAGCCATTTTTTTTCGTGCCACCAACTCTTAGACGCATAAAGTCCCGACGGGACAGCATACTCACTCGCCGGCGTGTGCCACCACTACCCGATTTTTGGATGGCAGGGCAGAGAAATAGGCGATTCCGTAGGCCGCGGTGCGCACTCGGCGCGCATCGATGCCGTAACGGCCTACGAGCAGTGCGCGCACAGCCTCAACTCGACGATGGGCCAAAGCGCGATGTTCACCACCCGAGACATAGCCCGCGAGACTCACCTTGGCCGAAGGATTGCGGCGCAAGTAGGCCACGAGACGCGCCACTTCGCCCAACGGAGCACCGCTCACGGATGCACTGCCGGCTGCAAAGTAGACATCGAACTCCTCTGCACGCACTTTCTTGCCGGATTCACGGCGAGCACCTTGCTCTGCAGTGATTTGCTGTTGGGGCGCTTCGTCAACCGACGGCGTCGTGGGCACTGTGGGAGCGGATGTTTCGCTTCCGGTGATCGGCAATTCGGGCACCGGCGCGACAGGATCGGGCGTTTCGATAACGATAGGTACCGGAGTCACCGCCACTTGGGGCTCATTCTTCCGCTCATGCTGCGGCTGCAGGGGCCGCACGTGTTGTTGAGCGGACGTTTCACGCGCCTTCTCCGGTCGCACAGCTGTTTCGTGATGTTGCACGGTCGTGGCGACGCCTTCTTCGCGATCGCGAGCCGTTTTCTCTACCGGCCGATCGGGACCGGTCGCCACCACTTTCCGCTCTTCGTGTGCCATGGCGGGCACAGTGGGAACCTCCACCGTGTGCGTTTCCGAACGACGTGGCGTTTGTACCACCGGACGATCGTGGACACGGCGCTCGGAAGCGCGGTCGGGCATTTGCGGCGTGGCGTGTTTCACCGGCGATGAAGATTCGGTGCCGCGGATTGACGGAGTATTTTGTGCCGCAGCGCCCGATGAAGCCGCCGTCGCTCCGGTCTTCGCATCGGTCGACTTGGCCGGTTCCGTCGCTTTCTTTGGCGTATTGACCCCTTGAGGTGAGAGTGGAATCAACATTACATTCTCATTTCCGGGTTCCAGCGGGGCGCCGGTTTCGTGTTCCTCGCCGTAGGTCACCGGCTCCGCGGGACGTACCGTTTCGGCCGGTTTGGGTTTGGACACGCTCCTTTGAGGCAACGGCACAACATATTCGCGATCGCCGGCCACAATGTGCCCGGTGCTGTCGACATGATAGTTGCCCGGAAGTTCAGCTCCGGACACCACACGCGTGGTCGGCTGCAAATCAGCCCGCTGCACGGGGTTGAGCGCCATCGAAGGCGTGGGCAGTGTACGCGAACGCGAACGACGGCCGCGAGAAGCCAAGCGGGGGAAGATATACATGGTGCGCACCGTGTCGTTCACCACCAGATCTTCATCGTCATCCTCCTCTTCCACACCATGCAAATAGGTGTGTCGACGCGCACGACGGCCGCCGGTCCAGCGATAGGTGAAGCCCACGGTCACCATCATGGCGGCTCTATGTATATTGTATTCGATCTGCGAATTTTCTTTTTCCGTGCGCAAGTCGTAAAACAGGGCGGGACGCACGTTCAGCGCCCAGGAGCGGTCGGCATTGAGGTACCAACTGAGATTCAGCCCCAGTTTCGACACCAAATAACTCGCTCCCAAATCGCGATTGGCCGCTTCTTCCTTGAAATTGTGTCCCCAACCGAGCGACAGGATACCGTCGAGTTCAACGCGACGAGGCTCGATCGGCGGCGTGACAAACAAGTTTAAGAGGTTGATTCCACCGTAAACATAGACTTGACTTCGGGCACTGCGACTCAACAGGAGGTTTTGATTGGCCAACAACAAGTTGCCTTCCACACCCAGCGCGAGCGTAGGCGTGAATTGGCGCTTGAGGTCGAGAGCAAACATCCCCGTCACCAAAGAGGCATTGGGACTGTAAGACATCGGGTGGTAGGCTCCTCCGCCAAAAGTGAAACCCCAGCTGCGTTTGAATTCGGGTCGCTCTGCCAAAGGCCCCACGAATTGAGCCCGTCCCGGCAAGAGAACGAGCAACGCGAAGAGGAAAAGCAACAGTCGTTTGTGCGTCATAATCGGAATAAGCGTATCATCGTCGGACGACAATATATCTATTAACGTGCAAATTTACGCGCTCAACAAGAGAACTCCAAATTTAGCGCGCGTTTTCTGCGCTCCGTTCTTGCACATTCCATTTTGTTTTGCTACATTTGCTCATGTAGAACGCAAATGAGAGGCACAAATGACTTTTGGCACCCTTATTGCAGACACACTACCGACGACTCTCTTCAACGGTCGGAACAAACGCACAAATTCATTCATCAATATAATACACTACCCTCCCATGGCAAACGAAAAAGAACAGGGTCAGCAGCTCCAGATCGAGTTGACGCCCGAAATCGCCAACGGCACTTACAGCAACCTGGCCATCATCAACCACAGCCCCCAGGAATTCGTACTCGACTTCATCGCCGCTCTCCCCGGTCTGCCCCAGGCTCGTGTCAATGCACGCCAAATCCTCACTCCCGAGAGCGCTAAGCGTCTTCTCTTCGCCCTCCAAGACAACGTGGTGAAGTACGAAAATGAATTCGGCACCATCGATCTCGGCACGCCTCAGCCCGCTGCCACGGAAGGTGTGGGTCGTACGGCCACGCCCTTCGGTGCTCCCGACGCCAAAGCGTAAGCGCCATTTCACAAAGTTGTCGACCCTGTCGGCCTACACTCCCTTTGCTTGTTCAAGTAGAGGGAGTTTTTTTGGCACATGCCCGAAAGCCGTTTGGTCTGCGCGCGTTTTCGCCCGTCTCACGCGAAGCGGATCGTCAATTCAAACAAATCGCAGACGCAACCAAACAGATAACCACCTATATAACAAACGATTACACCCATAATCAAAGAAAAGAACAACACAGTCGGAAAGTAGCGGTGAAAAACTCCCCGCTTTCTGCAGAAACACTCCGGTTTTCTACGGAAAACGGGGCAGAAGACGCAGAAAGTGGGGAAGCGGTTTCGCCAACTTCCGCTTCGTCCGCCGCTCACACCCGGTTTCGGTAAGCCAATCGCCCTGCCTCTGCACACGCTCTGCGCACAAACGCAGTCCGGATACCCGGTGGAGATTGACGCCCCTCCCCTTTCGCCGACCGCCGTTCGCACTACTGAGTTTGACATGGCCGCCGAATGACGTCCAAACGGCTGACAACTGACAAAACTGCCGATCTTTGCGCCAAAACGTCCTTTTTCTGACACATGGACTAAGAAAAAAGCGGAATAGGTCGGGGCATCTTACAAACATTTTTTATCTTTGCTCATGAAATGCTCCGCCTTCGACGAGTTAAACCGTTCGTGCCCTCCTTCGCTTCGCATGCAACGGAAACTTTTCGGCCGTGCCTTTCCCCTCCTTCGCACTATATATAAATGTACGCGCGCGAGAACGCTGTTTTTCTCGCCCGACCCAAGATCTGTTTCGCTCTACAAATGAAACGCATCACACTTCGCTTCGGCGCGCTCTCCATGCCTGCCGCCTTTTTTCTCAATCTCTTGCTGGTGTATGTGGTCTATGCGCTCTGTCGCTTGGCCTTTTTGGTGACCAACTGGGACACCTTCGCCCCGGGGTTCGCCCAACTCGACACGTGGCGGGTGATCAAGGGGACGCTCTTCTTCGACACTTCAGCCATTCTCTACACCAATGTGCTCTATGCCCTGTTGATGCTGCTGCCTCTGCACTACAAAGAGCGGGCGGCTTGGCAACTGGTTTGCAAATGGCTCTTTGTGCTGACCAACAGCTTGTGTGTGGTGGCCAATATGGCCGATGCAGTCTATTTTCAATACACCGGCCGCCGCACCACTTGGACCGTTTTTGGAGAATTCGGCCATGAGGGCAACATTTTGTCGATCGTCGGCAAGGAAGTGCTCCACCACCCTGTGGTTTTGCTCATCGGCATCGCCCTGATCGCCCTGCTTTGGTTGGCCTATGTGCATCCGCGCTCGCTCAGCAAGGCGCCGCGACCGGCCACGCCCTACTATGTGACCCAAGTCTTCATGTTGGGGCTCTTCATCCCCCTCTGTGTGGCCGGCATGCGCGGTGGATTCACCACGGCGGTGCGGCCCATCACCCTGAGCAACGCCAATCAGTTTGTCAACCGCCCGGCCGAGGCGGCTTTGGTGCTGAACACGCCGTTTTCGATGATACGCACCGCCACGAAAAAGGCCTTCGTCGACCCGAAATACTACACCCCCGACGAACTCAACGCCATCTATTCGCCGCTGCACCGACCGGGCGATGCCCTCACCCCCCGACACAAGAACGTGGTGGTGATCATTCTCGAAAGCTTCGGACAAGAATTTGTGGGCGCCCTCAATCCGCAACTCGACGGCGGGCGCTACAAGGGCGTGACCCCTTTCCTCGATTCGCTCATCGGGGTGAGCACGACCTACGAAAACTCGTTTGCCAACGGACGCAAGAGTATCGATGGCATGCCCTCGGTGTTGTCGTCGATACCCATGTTTGTCGAACCGTTTTTCCTCACTCCCGCTTCGCTCAACCACCTAAGTGGATTGGCACGCGAACTGAACGGCGAGGGATATCACACGGCTTTCTTCCACGGTGCGCAAAACGGTTCTATGGGGTTCGAGGCTTTTGCCCGCTCCACGGGATTCGGCCAATACTACGGTCGCACAGAGTTTGACGCCGACCCACGTTTCGGCGGAGAAAACGAGTTCGACGGCACCTGGGCCATTTGGGACGAGCCTTTCCTCCAATTCTACGCCCAAAAGATGAGCGAAATGAAAGAGCCCTTCATGACGGCCGTCTTCACCGCCTCGTCCCATGCGCCATATAAGGTGCCGGAGCGCTACGCCAAGCAATTCCCGGAAGAGGGAGGCACTCCTTTGCACAAATGCGTGCGGTATAGCGACATGGCACTGCGCAAGTTCTTCGAAACCGCTCGACGCCAACCGTGGTACAAGAACACCATTTTCGTTCTCACGGCCGACCACACCAGCCTCTCCACCCACGAAGAATATCAAACGCCGCTCGGACGCTTCCGGGTGCCCATCATTTTCTTCGATCCCTCGGGCGACATGAAACCGGGCCGCCGTCCCGGCATCGCCAAACAGATCGATATCATGCCGACACTGCTCGGTTACCTCGGTTTCCAGCACCCGTTTGTGGCTTTCGGCAACGACCTGACGCACCTCCCCGCGACCCTCAATTATGAAGTGGCGTATTTGAACGGCGTCTACGTGTTTGCGCAAGGCGACTACGTGCTGCTCTTCGACGGCAACCAGACGACTGGCGTCTTCGACTACAAAAAAGATCGGCTCATGGTGCACAATCTCAAAGGTCGCGTGCCGCAACAGGCCGCGATGGAGCGACTGCTGAAAGCCATCATACAATCGTACATGCAACGCATGCTCACCGACCAACTGACGGTGAAATGATCTGCCCCAACGACTTATGACAAGAAAAAAGAAAATCACGCTCGGCTTCCTCGGGCTACTGCTCGCGGGACTGGCTGTGCTGTCCTACGTGCGCTGGAATGTGTGGTTCGGCAATCCCCCCGAAGCGCCCTATGCGCCCCAGCCCACGCCTTCGCGTGTGCTGCTCACCTTCGGCAATGACGGGGCGCTCTCCCGCAACGTGAGTTGGCAATGCGATTCGGTGCTGCACACCTCGCATTTGGAGCTGGCTGCCGACGACGATACGGCGGTGATCTGCATTCCGGCCACCGGCGAAGTGTTTCATTCCCGCAGCGGCAAGGGCGCATTCTACGTGGCACGGCTCACTCACCTGGTCGACGGGCAATGTTATCACTATCGTGTGGTGACAGACGGGAAGGCCTCGCCGTGGTACCGCTTCATGGCCAAAGATGCCGGGGCAGACCGTAATTTCTCGTTCCTCTATTTCGGCGATGTGCAAGACACCATCGGCGGCATTGCGCACCGCGAGATCATGAAGGCCTGGCAAGCGCATCCGGAAGTGGATTTCGCCGTGTTCGGCGGGGACCTCACCGAGCGACCCACCGACGAATATTGGAATGAAACCTTCCGCGATCTGGACACCATCGGCCAACAACTGCCCATCCTCTGCGCCACCGGCAACCACGAGTATTTGAAATACCCCATTCGCCAATTGGAGCGGCGCTTTTCGCTGGTTTTCTCCTATTTCCTCCAATCGATGGTGGGAAAGAACCAAGTTTACGCCCTTCGCTTCGGCAATCTCCAACTCTGCCTCCTCGATTCGAACCGAGAACTGCCCTATTTGCTGCAACAAAACAGTTGGCTCGAACAGCAAGTCAAGGGCGCCGGTGCACGATGGAACGTGGTGGTGCTGCACCACCCCATCTATTCCGCCAAATCAGGCAGCAACAACCTGATGCAACGCTGGGCTTTCGCCTCGACGCTCAACGACTATGCCGACCTTGTGCTCCAAGGGCACGAACATGCCTATGCCCGCATGACACGCCACGACGAAGACGGCCGCCCCACCACGCCGGTCTACACCGTGAGCCACTGTTCGCCCAAACAATACCGCATTGAATTCGACGAACGCTTCGACCGCTTCGGCACCGGCACCCAGTTCTACCAGCTCATTGCGGTGCGCGGCGACACCCTGCAGATGAACACCTTCGACGCCGCAACGGGACGCCTCTACGACCGGGTCGACATCGTGAAAGGGATGCACGACCAAGTTCGCATCGTCGACGAAGGGAAACGCATCCCCGAGATTCTCCGCTTCACGCCCCGACCGGGCAATAAAAAAGATGCGGCCTTTGCCGACCGCATCCGCGACTACAAACGCCGCAAGGGCATTCGCTAAATCCATCTCATGCAACAACTTCTCATCATCACGCCCGTCAAAGACAGCATCGACCACACCGTGCGCACCATGGAGGCCGTTGTGCAGTCGGAACTCGACGTTCCGCACCGCTACGTGGTGTTTAATGACAATTCTACCCCCGAAAACACCGCACGCCTCCACACGGAGGCAGCACGCCTGGGCGTGGAGGTCGTAGATCTGGCCACCCTCACCGATCACCCCTCGCCCAACTACCTCTTTGTGCTGCGCCGCTGTCGGAAAGAAGCCTTGGCCGACGACGCAGGACTGCTGATTGTGGAGAGCGACGTGACGGTGCAACGCGACACGCTGCAAAAACTCTTCGACGGCGCAACGGCACGCCCGAATTGTGGCATCGCCGCAGCCGTAACTGTGGACGAGGAGGGGAAAATCAACTACCCCTATCTCTATGCCCGCGGCAAAGAGGGACAAGATTATGACTGCAAGAAACATTGCTCCTTCTGTTGCTCGCTGCTCACGCCCGCGCTGCTGAAAGCCTGCGACTTCGACCGACTCGACGACTCGAAAAACTGGTTTGACGTGACAATTTCGCACGATAGTCTCGCAGCCGGACTGCACAATTACCTGTTCTGCTCGCTCCCCGTCGTGCATCGCCCGCACGGCAGCCGCCCGTGGAAGCAATTGAAGTACACCAACCCCATCAAATACTATTGGACGAAATGGACGAAGGGATTCGACAAGATCTGACCGCCCCCACTTCGACAGCCGACGGCTCGACGCCGCTCGTGTCGGTGATCATGCCGCTCTACAATGCGGAGGCCTATGTCGAAGCCGCCATCCACTCGGTGCTGGCTTCCTCTTTTCGGTCCTTGGAAGTGGTGGTGGTGGACGATGGTTCGACCGACGGTTCGGCCAAGGTCGTGGAAACGTTGGCCGAAACCGACCGGCGCGTTCGTTTGCTCCACCAAGCGAACGCGGGTCCCTGTCGCGCACGCAATGTCGCGGTGGCCGCCTCGCGGGGTCGCTACATTTTGCCGGTCGATGCCGACGACCTGCTCACACCGTCCTTCATTGCAGACGCGGTCGCCGTGCTCGAACAACAACCGGAAGTGAAAGTCGTGCGCCCCACGATTGATTTCATCGGCAGACGCAGTGGACGCTGGCATCTCCCCGATTTCTCGCTCCGACTCTTGGCACGTCGCAACCACATTGCGGCCTGCGCCCTCTACCGACGCGAAGATTTCGACCGCGTGGGAGGTTATTGTGAGGAGATCAAAGCGCGAGAGGATTGGGATTTCTGGATTTCGATGCTCAAACACGGAGGAAAAGTGGTGCGCCTGCCCGAAGTGGGCTACTACTACCGCGTGGTGGCGCACTCCAAACGCTTCCGCGATCGGAAACTCGCCGCTCACGTCATTCGCACGCTCAATATTCGGCACGCAGCCTTCTTCGAACAACAACTGGGAGGACCTTTGCGCCGCATGCGCTCTTGGTCTCGCTGGATCAATGCGCTCACCCGTCCGCTCCGCTACCGCAAAACGGTCACGGCCGAGGTGGCGCCGCCCGTAAAACAGTTTGTTGAAGAACTGCCGTGGCGTTTTGCATCGGAAGGTCGCGAGATTTTCAAAAACAGGAATGCGATTCGCCGCTTCGAGGTGGGGGAAGACACGCTCGTGGTAAAGGAATTCTGCCTGCCCCACGCCTTCAACCGCTTTGTCTATCGGTGGTTCCGCTCATCGAAGGCACAACGCTCTTTCGAATATGCCCGCGCGCTGCGTGCCCACGGCATCGGTTCGCCCGAACCGCTGGGCTACTGCGAGACCGGCACCTGCTTTGCACTGGGCTACAGCTACTACGTTTCGCGCTGTTCCACCCTGCCTTACAACTTCCGCCACCTGATCGGAGTGGAGTCGGAAACGGAAGAGAAAGCCTTGCGCGCCATCGCCGAAACCACCGCCCGCCTGCACGAAGCTGGCTACTGGCACAAAGACTATTCGGGCGGCAACATCCTTTGGGGCGAAACGCCGAACGGCATCGCCGTGGAACTGATCGACCTCAACCGCATGCGACTCGGAACCGTATCGCTCGAACGAGGTTGCGCCAACTTCGACCGACTGGAAGCCACTCCGCGACAACAACGCATCATGGCCGAAGCCTATGCTGCGGCACGTGGTTTTGACGCTGAAACCGTTTTTCTCCTAATCGTGGAGGCCAGAAATCGGAAAAAGAACGCTCGCTGAGTGCAAGTTGCACTTCCCCGCAATCGGCAACCGCCCGGATGCTTATTGCCTCCACATTGAAACGCATAGAACGAAAGCGCCCCTCTCTCCTACCCACAATAAGGATTGGAGAGAGGGGCACTTGGTTGTATTGCCGTCCGCAAAAAAGTTTCGGCGCCGGAAAAAACGCATTCCGATCACCGAGAATAGAGAGATGCCAGAGCGTTTTCCCGGAAAAATCCATCTGCACAACCATGGGCAAACCTTGCGAATGGAGCCATCACCGCGGTTTGCTTTTGAACAGAGCGACTTTTTCTACCGTCGGCACAAGCCATGCCACAAATCATGAAGCAGCAACTTCAACATATTGCGCAACATGATCATATCGCGGCGTAAAACAGAGGATTGTTGCATGCCGTACATGATTTTCCGCTCATAGCGCGTATTGCCGATCAGCGCTTTGCGCAATCTGGGGGGGATCAATTTTTCGCGCACGCGTTCCATCTCCTCCAATCGCACACTTTCCATCTCCTTCAACGAAGAAATCCCTGAAGGATCGAAAGTAGCCACACATAAATTGAGGCGTTCGTAAGTTGCGTCGGAGAAAACCAATTCGCGAAAGAACCATTCCCAGTCCGACACGATTTTGTTTTCCTCGTTGTAGGGTTGATCTAACAATCGTTGGCGGCGAATGAAAGCTGCTTGATGAGAAAGCGTACGGGTGATGATGTAATGGAAATAGACCTCCTCCGGAGCTTTGACGAATTTCTTACGTTTTCCCGGTCGATGAAGATCACCTACGTAAATGTCTTTCCCTTTTAATTGCGGTATCACACGGGCCAGGACATCGTCCTCGTAAAACGTGTCACCGGAGTTCATGAAGATCACATATTCTCCGGTAGCCATGGCCACAGCCTTATTCATCGCGTTGTAAATACCGCCATCGGGTTCACTGACCCAACGATCGATGCGATCCGCATAGGTATGAATGAGCTCGACACTTCCATCCGTGGAAGCCCCGTCCACCACCACTAATTCGAAATCATGGGTGGTCTGCCGAAACACGGAATCCAACGTGCGTCTGAGTCCTTCAGCGTTATTCAAATTGATCGTAATGACACTGATTTTCTCACGATGTGTATAGGTCATTTATGGATAGCTGTAAAAAACAATTTCAAACTATAACGTAACAAGCGAATTCTTTCTCTCACCGAATCAACGTGTTCGAGGAGCGTTCTCAACTTGAATCTCACGTCGTGCACATTGAAGCGATGAGCAGCGATCATTCGTTCGCTAAAGTGATCGCGCAACATGGGGAGAACGTAGTCGTCTAACTTCCCTTCAGCCAGACACACAGACGAAATGCCGGTGGTATCGTAATTACAAATCACCGTCTCCAAACATTCATACGTGCCATCGCGCACCAACAATTCGTAGAGCTGCTGTTCCCAATCTGCCACAATCGGAACATCTTCACGATAAGGGCGCGCTTTCAGTAATTCGGCACGGATGAAAGTGGACTGATGGGGCAAAGACTGATTGAAAAAGAAAAGAGGACCGACCGATGTGGGGGCTTTTCTGATTTTTCCGTCCAGACAAACCCCTCCGGTGTAGAAATCTCGATGCCTTTCCAAGGCGGGAGCCACTTGCTCCAACACATCGGCACCGTAAAAAGTATCGCCCGAATTCATAAACAGCAAATACTCACCAGAGGCGATTGCGATCCCCTTATTCATCGCAGGGTAAATCCCGCCGTCAGGTTCACTGACCCAATGATCAACACGGGCCGCCTGATCTTCAAGCAGCGTTTTACTGCCGTCGGTAGAACCACCGTCAATCACGATGTATTCGTAGTCCGAATAAGTTTGAGCCAATGTCGACTGCAGCGTCGCGCGGAGCCCTTCTCGGTTATTATAATTGACGGTGATCACAGAAATCTTTGGCATCACACAGGTGGTCTTTTTCAATTGCTACCGGATTTATTCTTTTCTTTCTCCCACATCTCTCGCGTGCGTTTCCAGCGGTTGTGGGTCCAGAGCCAAAGATGAGGATCACGGCGGATGCTGGTTTCGAGCGCTTGCGCAAAAGCATCCGTCACGGGATAAGGCGAGTCGCTGTTCGCATCGACCTTGAGCTCTCGCAGCTCAGCGCGGTAGTATCCGCGGCGCGGACGCGTCACATCGACGTAGAAATAGCGAGCTCCCACCGCACGGCCGATCTTTTCGGCACCCGTGAAGAAGAACGTGTCGTGATGCAGGAACGGTGTCCAATGGTGCATCGCCTCCCATTTGGGCGACTGGTCGGAAATGAAACCGATCATGGCTCGCCGACCTTCGCGTTTCCAACCGAGCACCGTGCGTAATGTCTCTTTCATCGCGATGCTCGTCGCCCCAAAGCGTCCGCGGATGTGGAGAAACAGGCGATCCATCACCCGGTTGTGCAGCGGGTGGTAGATCTGGCCGCAAACCTCGTCGGCTTTTGTCCACAGCGGAATGCTGGAAATCCATTCCCAGTTGCCCAAATGTCCCAAATAGAGGAAACAAAACGGGGCGCCTTCCGCTTCGAGTTCGAGATCCACGTCGGTGAGATTCACCATCTCCATGCGCCGTCTCATCTCGTCGGCCGAGATCGACATCAATTTCAGCGTCTCCACCACATAGTCCGAAAACCAGCGGTAGAAGTCACGTTCGATCCGGCGAAGCCGCCGCTCGTCATAGTCGGGAAAACTGTCGCGCAGTTGCTGTTTCACCAACGCACGGCGATAGCGCAGCACATAATAGATCAATGGAAAGAACACCACATCGGAGAAAATGTAGTGCACACGCAGCGGCATCCACGAACAGAGGAACCAAAGGCATCGACTGAGGCGAAAGAGAATATCCATTACTGAGCAAAGTTACGAAAAAACACGGAGCCAACACCGTCTTGAAACAAAAATCCCCGTCCAACGAGGGACGGGGATTCTCATTTCTGTTCGACCACAAGGGTCGGATGGGGGGTTATTTGACGATGACCTTCTTACCGTTGACCACGTAGACGCCTGCGGGGAGTTGCTTGGCAGCCTTCAGGCGCACACCACCGAGGGTGTAGACGCCGTTGCCGGCAGCAGCGGGTGCGAAGCGCACAGCGCCGATCGTGGTCACGATACCGTTGGCGGGAATTACGAGGTCGCCGGCTTCGGTGGTGGGTTGGAGCTTACCGAAGTAGCCCGTGTTGGCTTCCACCTTATCTCCCTTTTCAGAGAGGAGCACCTTCGTGCGGTCGGCACTGAGTACACCGTTTTCGACAGCGAGCTCCGTCTTTTCGAACACACCCTTCAGACCATCAGTAGATTGTGCGGGAGTGAACGTTGCGTTCAGTTGCTTGTAGTCCGTAGCCACGGGGGTCACGTTGATGAAGTCGTCGGTGTTGCCATTGGCCGGTTTGTAAATCACGGCTTGACCTGCGGGGATCACGCCCTCAGCCTTCTTGAGCACTACATCCTTCGTAGCGGCGTTTTGACCGATCACGTGGTAGAATCCGTCGTTGGCTTGCACTTTGATAGCAAACGGCAGGGTGACGATCTGGAATCCCGTCTTGCTCTGGAGTTCGTAAACGACACCGTCGGCGAGCACGTCGTTGAGTTCGTTTTCATCAACAGCCTTGAACGAGAAGGCCGAGTTGTCGGCACCCTTCGCCACGTTCCAGGTTACGATGTAAGGACTCATCGAACGGGCATCGGGTTGTGCGTTGACATAACGATTGGTCGTTTTGCCGTTGCCCACTACGAGGTTGAAAGCACCCGGCACCTTAGCATATTCGATAGCAATCGTGCTCGGTTTTTCGCTCTGGCGCATTGCAGCGCCGTTCTTCGTGGTGTCGCGTTCCAGGTAGAGACCGGTGTAGAGGTTCTTGAAGGTGTAGCCACCGTTCACTTTCTCCACCTTCCAGTAGTATTCGAGGTGCGACTTGCGGTTGGCCGTTTCTTTGTAGGCCGCATCTGCACCGACCACATTGGGATCAGCGGGTTCGGTACCTTCGAAGTGGATGGTCCAATAGCTGTCACGCGAAGAGCCCTTGGCGGCAATCACCTTGCCATTGTTGCTCTTGTTGGACGATTCACTCTGGATCATGTAGACACCGTCGGTCGGAGCGAGGAGGGCGTTGTCCATGTCGGTGAGCGCAGCTTGCATCTGTGCCACCATTTCGTTCACCTCGGCGATGTTGGGTTGGCGCGTAGCCTGGATACCTGCGAGTTTCTGGCTCACGGCATCGGCAGCCGCCTTCAGCGCAGCTTTGGCACCGGCCTTGTAGTAACCGAGACGTCCGGCGTTGTCGCCCGTGGCTTCCTCGGCGGTGGTGGCGATTTCCTGTGCCTTCGCGATCAGCTCCGTCACACGGGCGGGATCGGGATAGTTGGCCAAGAACTTTTCGTAGACTTTCTGCAAAGCGTCGGTCGTGGCATCGGTTGCCTTTTCAGCCTTCACTTCGGCACGGGCCTTCTTGATGGCATCGGCAAGTGCCGTCACGTCGGCTGCGGGAACAGAAGCGATGGGCGAAGCCACCTGGTCGAAAGCGCCTTTGTAGACGCGGAATTCAGAACCGTAGAAGAACTTGTTGCCGCTGTTCATCGCGTTGTTGCCACCGTTGGTCAACACTTCCATGCGGTAGTACTTGTAAGGCTGGGGCGCCTTGAAGTGAGCAGTACCTACGGCATTGTTGATCTTCGTGTCGGCATTGACCTGGAGTGCATACGGATAGGTGAAGGTGCTGACGGTCAGCGAATCCCAGCCGTTTTTCTTCCAAGCGTCGTAGTCCACGACTTCCGTGCCGTCTTCCTTGGTCGAAGTGGTCTTGGTCACTTCGAGCTTCGCAGCATCGTTCGTGCCCCAGAAGGCCACGCGAACGGGTGCGCCGTTGTTGAGGGCCGATTGGCCGTTGAGACGCTTCACCCACTTGAGGAGGAGTTCGTCTTGGGCGTCATCGAGCGAGAACTGGAGATAGTGGTTCTTCAGCCAAGCATCGTTGCCACCGTGCCACGAGGTGTGGAAGTAGGTAGCGGTGTTGTTGTCGAGCAAGACAGCGAGTTCGTGTTCGGCTCCCGTACCTTCTTGAGGGTCGGCCATGGGGCAAGCGAGCTTGTCGGCCGTCTGCACGAGTCCGTCCACAGCTTCCACCGTGCCGGAGGTAGCAGATTCGATCTTGTTGCCCGAAGCGTCGACTGCCATGTAGCGATAGCCGGCATCGAGTGCATTCTGCGCTTGGTCGACGAGTCGCTGGAGTTTGGCGTTGCGGCGGGGCTGCTCCATGAGTTGGCGCAACTGAGCGATTTCACTGTCGCTGATGGTGCGCACGTGCCACGACGAACCGTCGGAGGTCCAGTCCCAGGGCACCACGTTGGTCAACGCGCGCTCGGTGTGGATACCGGAGTATTCGGCCGAAGATTTGGGCAGGTCGGGCGAATAGAAGGAGAAGAATCCGGGGATCTTCGGGTTCGCCTGAATGTTGTAAGTATTGACGGGGTTTTCGGTCACCGAGATCGACTGGTAGAGTTGCGAAGCCGTACCGATGTAGTTGCCGGTCTCGAAGTTGCGGAAATAGAACAGGCCTTTTTCCTTGGCAGCCACCACTTCCCACACCATTTTGCAAGTGTTGTAAGAGAGCGTGTCGGCCTCACGGTAGTCGACGCCGTCGTTTTCTCTGAGGGTCCAGCGGAGGGTGCGATCGCCGGGATCCACGGCCGAGCGGTCATAGAGTGCACCGCCGTCGTAGCCGGAGCCGGTCTCTGCACGCCAGCTCGTCATGATGTAGTAGCCGGGTACGAGCGGGTTGGGCGTGGAAACGAAATCCTGGTAAGCGGGGAGGATAGCTTCGGCCACCGCTTCGATTTCGGCATCGGTGCCGGTCGCTGTGCCGTCGGCATAGGCCTTGGCCTTCTCCCAGAGTGCCACGAGCTTGTCGTGCTTCTCCTTGGAATACTGTGCCACACCGTTGCCGAGCGGGTAGTTTTTGATTTTCTCGTCGAGGGTTTGTCCACCGGTGGTTTCCTGCATCACGCTCTTGAGGGCCTCGATGGCACTCTGCTTCGTGGCGGGATAGACGAGCCAAACGTTGCGGCTGTAGTCGGTGCCGAGCGAAACATAAGAGGCAGTGTTGTCGCCGGGATAGTTGAGCAGCGCCATGAAGGGGCTGGTGGGTTCGTCGGGCTGGTTGGCCTCTACCGAAGTGATGGTCAAGCCATTGTTGAGGTTCAGGTAGGAAGCGGCTGCCAGATCGAGGTCGGCGAAGTTATTGTTGTCCTTCGCCTCGTTGATGTAGGCATCCATGCCCTTGTATTGCGTGGGGGCTTCACCTTCGGCGTTGGGATGGCTGTAGGCGTACTCCGGATCGCGGTTGACGGCGGTGTGCACCACCACTTTCCAAGCGCGTTCCACCGAAGGGGTGTAGATCTGCGCATTGCCGGGCTGGGCGAGGTAATCGCCGTTCTGCCGTTTGATGTAATAGACTTTGGCTCCGTTTTTCGCCGTCACGCCGGGCACTTCCTCGAAGTAGTAGACGAAATCGGAAGTGAGGCTGGAGGTGTTTTTGAAGCGGTCGCCCCAAAGGAACCATGCGGAGCCGGAGGCTTCAGAGCGTCCGGTTTGCAGGAAATACGGTTGTCCGGCCTGCACATTCTCGGGCGCCGTGGCGCCGGCAGAGGCATCGTACGTCCAGTAGCGACCATCTGCCCACACGACTCCCGCTCCGAGCAGGAAACCGGCACTGACCACCATTAGCGATTTGTAAACGTTTCTCATGCGTATAGGAATTAGAATTGATATTTATCCCTGATTTTTGCCCACTGCACTTTGCAGTTGCATCTTTACGCTGCAAATATAGTCACTTTCTCGGAGCGAACAAACGTTTTGCCGAAAAATCTTCATTTTGAAATGTACACTTCACAAATACACGGAGATTCATCGTGTGGCGGCCGCGTACATTTTGTCGGGTGCAGGAAGACGAATCGTGGCGAATGTATGGCCGCAGAGCGCTGCGCACTGCCGTTTGTCTTGCTTTCGGCGAATGGGTGGCAGCACGGTGTTTTTTCGGGTCGAGGCTCGCGCGGTGACGGAAGGCGACAGCCGGCGGCGGTGAGAGGCGGGAGCGGTGAAGGGTTTCTCGCGCGCGGGCGCACGTACGCGCCTCCACTGTTTTTCGTTTTTTCCCTTCACCGCTTCACCCTCCATGCGTAAGCACACTGATGCTCAGACCGTAAGGGGTGAAGGCTTTGCAGAAAATCCCTTCACCCACGCCTACAGCGCCGCGGTCGGGGACTTTGGTGCAGTTGCCCCCACTTTTCGGCATTTTGCAGGGGGCTTTTCGTGGTTCTCGCCCCCCGGGTGAGTTCGGGTGAAGCGGTCGTTGGGCGGCCGATTGCAGCCAGAAGGAGGGTGCGGGGCCGACGCTTCACCGCGGTGAAGCATTTTCGGAAAGTCCTTCACCCCGAATCGACTATCGGACAGCGATTTACGGCATAGGGGTGAAGAGGTGAAGGCAAAAAAAGAAAAGTGCCTGACGTGCGCGCGTAACGCGCGCGTATGCTCACGCGCGCAAGAGTGCCACGCGGCGCGCGTTGGGAAGGATGCGTGCACGGCGGAAGAACGGGAGGGAGCTGCCGACGCTGCCGCGGGCTCCGACGGTCGTGACCCGAAGATGCGTGTGGCGCGGTCGCGGTGGACACGAAACAATCGGCACGGCGTTGCGCTGCTCCGCGCGAAAGGAGCGTGGGAGAGCTTATTCTCTCGTTCTGCAATGCACCGACGCCCGCCCAGACCCGCATAACACCGCTTTATTTCCGCTCTCCCGCCGGATCTACCATCTGACGTAGTCACCATCCTCTCGGTCAAAAAGAACCAGCGACGCGCCCAAAATAGACACGTCGCTGATCTTAAAGGTGTGGATCCGCTCCTCACGCGGTGTGTGAGGGGGATTTTTTGCGTTTACCAGGGCGAAAGGGCATCGCTTTCGTCGGCCGAGGGATCGCCGCCCCAGATGGGGTTGAGGAACTTCTCAGTCGTGCCTACATCATCGCCGGTACCATCTTCGGCACCGGAGAGCGGCCCCAGGTCTTCGCTCATCTGCAAGAGATTTTCGCATGATGCCATCTCAATGACCTCCATGCGGGGTTGGATATAATGGAGTTTCATAATGAATTTATTTTGCGATGAATTTCTTACCGTTGGTGATGTAGAGTTGTCCCTTCGTGGTGTTTTGCACACGGCGACCGCTGAGATCATAGATCGGAGCTTGTTCCTGCTGTGCTTCTACGTTCACGATACCGGTAAGGCCACGTTCGAGCAATTCGCGTACTTGGCTTTCAGGTGCGGTGAAGTAAGCCTTGAAGGCGGGCATGTAGCCCGTCACTTTCACGAGGCGACCCGTTTTCTTGAGCGCATAGACGGGAGTGGTAAGCGTTTGAGGCTCCGCACTGCCTTGGAGGAGGTTGTCGGCGATGGCAGGCGTAGTGCCGTTGGGCACGAGAGTGAGGTTCACATCCGTGTTGGCCGTTCCCTTGAGGATGATTCCGGTGTTTTTGGGCACGTTGCCTTCGATGGGAGTGAGCATGACGTGTCCGCCAACAATGTGCAGGCGGAAAGCAGTGACGCCTTCGGGCACAGTGTATTCAGAGGGGCACCAGAAGCTGGCGTAGCCACCCTCGCCGATGTGTACGGGCAACGTGGTGCCTACGCGTTCGAGACGGAGACCGGCGAACAGAGGGTGATAATCGCTGTATGCTTCTGCATAGCTACCATTGGCATCGGAAGCCAAGTAACGACCATCAGCCTCAAAGACATATTTACCATTGCGAGTAGAGATGGTAAAAGCAGCTCCTTCACCGTTTTTGCTCGCAATCGTGGGATAATACTTACCATCAGTACGCTTTTCCCAAGCCACACGGCGACCGGTGGCGACAGAAACAAGCGTAGCCTTACCCTTCGCGTCTAACTTCAAGCAGAAAAGCGCATCGTTGCCCTTCTTTGCTTTTCCGGTGAGGTGACCACCCAAAGAGCCATATTGACCCCATCCATTCTCTGAAGCCTCATGCAAAGCAGAAGTGAGATACTTCACGTTAGCGTCGCGCTGGAAAGAAAGATAGAGCAAATCCCCATCCTGAGGCATATTAAGCACGAGGTAATCAGGGAAGAGCTTCGCATTAGTGTACTTATTCTTTTTCGTAGTAATGTCTGAATTTGTCAGATCTTGTGCGGCTTGCAAACTATCAAGTATTTGCGTAACAGCTCTTTGGGCAGATTTAGGATACTGATTTAGTCCACCTCCGAACTTATCGTCGGTGTACGTTGACTTGATCTCTTCAGCCAGCTTTTTAGCAGCTTCGGCCAAGATGCGATCTTCAGTTGCAAAGAGAATTTGAGAGCCGGGGTCTCGGCTATCCCAAGCAGCGGCATTATACCATGTAGAAAGATTCGGCTCACGGTAGTTGAGGTAGATGTTGCTACCACGCGTTTCCTTCACATAAACACGGCCTCCGGAACTTTGAGCCATGAAGTGACTCACTTGATCCGGACGATAGAGATTATTGTCCTCGCCATTATTATTCCCCGCATTAGGTTGAGTACCAATGGGTTTACCAGTCGCAACGTTGTAAATTTGGAAATTATTAGGAGTACCCACCAATTGGAAGAGATAATTTTCATCTCCAAACTCCAAATTATTATCAGCGGTAAACTTATTGTTATCTTTATGTACATAACGATCACGGATCGTCATGAAATATGAAACATTGTCCTTGCTGTAATTGTCGAAGAACTTGAGCTGCTAGATCGGAAGAGCACACGTCTGAACTCCAGTCACGAGATTCCATCT
>ERZ1674297.182-NODE-183-length-19142-cov-5.778540_pt1 | contig 19142 bp, 17 predicted proteins | sample MGYA00581112_ERZ1674297 | MGnify/ENA primary metagenome ERZ1674297 (study PRJEB41354, sample SAMEA4873322) | human saliva metagenome | biome: human-associated habitat [ENVO:00009003]; feature: mouth environment [ENVO:08000002]; material: saliva material...
GTCGGACAGTCTACGTGGTCCAGTAAACCACCCAACAATAATGTCAATGACACTCAAAGACATTACACTAACCTCCAACAAGCCGACGACGGTATTACTAGAGAAAGATTACCCATAAAGGGGTATGCTCATCGACTGGTTAGCGCCTTGATTCGTGCCTGAGCCATCTTCTTCCTGAGAGCATCAATCTTAGATGCCCTTTCCTGAATGGACATGCTTCCCGCGTTACCGGACAAGGCAACATAGGATGGGATTGACTGGCCGAGGTCTGCGTCCTCTCCGATGCCAGTCAGGTCCCTGATCGCGTCGCTCAGATCGACTTCGTCAACATGCTCTCCCTGCAGTGACAAACGAATAACGTCGCACTGCTGCTGGTATGGGTTGTCCTCGCCGGTGACTGATGCCTGAGTGCAATGCCTTGCGCTTTTCAGAGCTGCCAGGCCGAGAGCATCAGGATGAGACCTCAGCACCCTGTCCTGTGCGACTGATAGAGACTTTGCATTTTTAGAAGCCGCACCCTTGACGTAAGAGGATGACAAGAGCTGTCGTAGAGAATCCTCGTATGCAGTCTCTAACTGAGTGTAAGACACCCACGAAGATGAAGAGAGCGCGGGTGTTACGCTGACAGCGCTAGAAAGTGAGCGCACCCCTTCAATCTCTTCAACAGTTGCATTGGATGCCTTATCTGCATACTGGTTTGAGCCTACGCCTCGCCGTGCCATTTGTTATTCCCTCACATGATTGTCCGACCACCTTAGCCGATTGACCTCTAAATTATTCTATCGGTAAGATATGATGGACCGCGAGGGGTGAAGAACAACTGGCCCCTATCGACGGAAACGACGGAAGATTTGCAGCACCTTGTTGCCCCGCGTCGAATAGCCCTGAGACCTCACGAAAGCATCCCAGTGCTTAATCTCATCGAAGTGATGGATGTTCTCCATAGCCTGTGCGACGTTCAGGAGAGTCCTTTGGAGAACTTCACCTTCCTGAAGGTTGCCGACCCAAGCTCCGTGCTCGCCAGATTGATCTTCTAGCTCAGCAATGTTGGGGAGGAATCCCGCACATGCATAGGGAGCAAACCGGGCGATGTAGTCCTCAAACCTGCGCTGGTTGCTCTTCATGAAGAACAGGGAGACTCGCGACATGTTCATCTTGAGTTGGCTCTTCATGATCTTCAGTGCTCGGTCCACGTCATCGTTATTGCCACGCGACGAGGTCAGGACAGCTGCGTGAGCGAGGGATGCCATAGCCACCGATACCGGGTCAAGAATCTTGGGGACCGACCCATCAACGATGATGATGGGGTCAATCCCCTTGAGGTTCATCAGGTACTCGATGATCTCTCCGATAGCACGGGAGATGGGTTTGACGTCATTGGCATCAACCTCGTAAGGGCAGGCGATGACTCGAAGCCCAGATTCCAAGATGAACGTTGAGTCATCAATGGCCTGTTCCTTCATCTCCCTGAACTTTTTGGAAGATGTCGTCTTAGTGTCCGTGGCCATTCGACGCATGGCGTGAACGTAGTGCGAGATGTCATTGCCGCGAGGAATGTCCAGGCGAGATGCCCACTTCGAGTTCTCAAAGTCAGCCTCGATGACGAACACCGGGCGCTCATCGATACGTCCAGCACGCTTCATTGCAGAAGCGAAGATGTTGCCCATGAGATACGTGAGCGTCGTCTTGCCAGAGCCGCCAGCAACGCCAGTCACCCAGAGCAGGAAGCTGCGGTTATCCGAGGTCATCGGACGAAATGCGAGCGAGCCAAAGGAAGCGTGGGCGATCTCTCGTGCTACCTGATCGCTGATGTCCATCGGGTCGGGCAGCTGACTCTGGTACGGAGCAAGCCCATAATCGTTGAGGGGTGGGTCTGAGACAAGAGGCAGCCCATTATCGTGTGGCTCTACAGGAGGACGAGTGGCCGGAGATACGGTTTTGACGCCTCCAATAGGCCCCTCAACGGGCTTTGACTCCCTGCGCGGGCGAGGGGAGGTCGCCTCTACCTTGCGGGCCTCAACGGACTCAGCAGGAACCTTGCCGTACCCGTCGCCAGGCTTCATCTGCGGAGGAACTGCAGCCGTATTGAACGCAACGCCCGCCTTGCGGATTTTACGGCACGAGTCAATGAAAGCCGCATCGGCAGAAGAGCTGACAATGAGCTTGTTCTTGGCTACATCTTCATCAGTAGCACCATCACCCTTTGGCTGAGACACCAGAAACTTCGCAGCTTCAAGTAGGCCATTTCGGTCGCCAGCAAAGATGGCCACCTCTTCGGCACCAACTTGCTTGGCAATTAGCCTTGCGGCTTTCCAGTCATCCGGGAAAGCGACAAGAGCAAGCCTCTTACTGCTCATCTAGCATCCCCTCCTTTCTCGTTATCTAGTTACTCAGTTTACGTCGGAATTGTCGTCTGCATCGGAGTCCTCGTCGGACTCCTGCGTGATGACGCCTGCCAAGAACCCGCCGTATGAGCCGTTTGACCGCATCACTGACAAATCCTCTTCCTGCGTTTCCTTATCATCCAGGATTTGCTGGAAGGTCTTGTTCAGACCCATACGCCTGCGTTCTTCTTCCGCACCCTTGTCGGTACGGCCAAGGTCCAGTTCTCGTTTCGGCCAAGGTCCAACAATGATGCCGCCAGACCAGCCGTAGATGTGATCGACCATATAGGCCCTGACGATCTTACTGCCACCAGATGACTTAGCGCTATCCGCACCAGCACCGATGATGTAGCGTGCGTAGGTATTTGCGGCAATATTCTTCGGGTCTTCAGAATCCTTGGGCAGCTTGGAGATTCTGAAGAACCATTCAAGGTCGCTGCGGGATTCGGGAGCAATGGCCATGATGATGTACCGTCCAATGAACGATGCCATCTCAGACTCACCGTTCTCTGCAGGTGACCCAAGGAAGTCCTTCATCTCCTGAGTGCCGAGAATCAGGTTGATGTTAGCCTGACGCCATTCTCGACCAGCTCGGTTAATGGTGTTCATGGCCTCAGACGAACCCTTGAGGACGTGTGCCTCGTCGCAGATAATCATGCTCTGCTTACCGATAGCACGGGCGCGAGCGACAGAGTACTGGAACATCGTGACAAGGGACAGCATCGTGTCGGTCTCGTTGTCCGTGTAATCCTCGGGCCTCTTGTCAGCCGGAGGGAGCGCCATTGAGTCATCCCACTCGAACAGAATTGCCTTCGCGTTCTTCAGTCGCGTGGAGATAACAGACGCTGCATTCGGAGGAGCCATAAAGGATGACCAGAAAGGCGACACCTTTTCCTTGTCCTTCACGAACTTCACAACCTCTTCATCTTCCAGCGGAGGAAGAGTGGAGCCGTTGCCAAGCAGCACCTCTCGTGTTGAGCGGTAACGCGGGTCAAGGCAGCGATCCTTGATTCGAGCGCTGACGCTGGTACGACGAGCGGCACTAGAGGAGCCGTGGTCGGATGTCATCTTCATAGACGTGATGACTGCATCTGAGATGACGTTAGCGATGGCCTCCCGCTCCTCAAGGAAGAAGAATGGGTCTGCCAGACCGGGGTTATCCTGCAGGTATGACCGCTTCATTGAAATGGTCACGCCGCCCATGTAGTCAAAGAACGGCTTTAGAGTACCAGTCTGCTTGGGGTTGTAGTAGGCGACAAAATCGCCCTGCATGACGGCCTGCACCGCAAGCTGCAGCATCAGCTGCGTCTTGCCTGCACCCGGGCGACCTGAAACCAGCCACACAGGAGTGCCGTTCAGGCGCGAGGCAGCGTCTAGCTCAATCATAATCTCTGGGTAGCTAGACTTGTCATCGCCCAGGCCCACCATAATGCCGCCAGAAGCAAGGGGTCGGCTAGACTGGAACAGCGTGGAGAACGCGATGACGCCAGGCATGAGCGCGTTAGATAGGTGCGGACGCTTAGCGTTGCCGCGAGGGATGCTCATGACGTGCCTCGGGTACGTCGGCAGCGTTGAGAGCAGCGCCGTATCCTGACGACCGTGAAGCAGTGCGATGTCCATACCGGACTTGGCGAACATCTTTTCCAAGGCCGTCTCGGCGGTACGCTCCTTGGGAACCTTGGACGCGATGATGATCTCGGTGTTATCCAGCATGGGGATGTGGTTACGAGACACAGACTCACGAGCGGCGAAGATGAGGTCGCCGTAACTCAGGGAACCCTTGCCAGTACCCGAATCCTTGTTCTTGTTGGAGTTCTTCATGTCAAGCATGTTGTCGATAACATCATCAGCTCGAATCTGAGCGCGGATGCTAATGGCCACCACATCGGACGAGGGACTCAGGAGCGGGGTCGCCCAACGAGTAGACTTTGCATTGCTCATGGGGTCAACGTAGTCCAGGGACTCAGACGGGCGCAGAGCAGACATGTATAGCTCGCCCCAACGAGGAGTGATGATCGAGCGGCCATGAACGGGAACATGCAGCTTCTGATCCTGTAGCTGGCGACGCATAGAGAACTGCTCATCAGAAACACCGTGCCATGCGGTCAGTCGTTCCAGGGCCTCACTGTCCTCGACAAAGTCGATGTCAGTAAAACCGTGCTTGAGCATGATGTCATGCACGTGGTTGAGGTCGGCAATGAACGCATTGGCACGCAAACGCTCGATCTCTGTGAATGAGTCGATGTAGCGCCTGATCGTGTCTTTGATCGAGTATGCCCTGTCGAACAATGAGCCTTCGATGAGCTTCACGCCAATGAAACTACACCAAACCGGCTTGGTGTAGTTAGCGGCAATCCTGCGAAGATAATCGGCGTGAGCTGGAGTGTCGTTTGCAGGAGGGACAATGCCCTTTGACGGTTCCTGCGTGACCTGGATGTGGATGTCTCGACGCAGGTCGTTCTTGAGCTTATCTTCCTGCGACGAAAACATGGATGCAAGGTCCTTGCACATGTCAACGAAGAATGACTGGTTCTCAATCTTCTCCCAGTCATTAGGGAGCCAGCGAATCTGGACATCCTTAGGGAAAGCCATGTAGAGCCACAGCGAGCCGTCGTAACCCTCAAACAGCCCCTGACGCCAATGGCTCACGTAGGGCTTAGAGTCAACCCAGCCATCGTTGGCCTCAGAGTAAGGCCCGTGACCCCTACCGTCAGGGTCAACGCCGCTGACAGACTTATAGATGCGCGAAAGAATGCGCGAGCCGATAGAATCTGCCATCAGTTTCCTCCGTTAGTGCTCGGTGCGCTGCTACCACTGCTGCCGGTACCGCTGCTGTTGTTGCTACCGTTGCTGCTTACGCTGGTCCGCTGCTTCTGGGCCGGTGCAGTTTCTTCTGTCAGTGCGTTGCCGTACTTGGTTAGCTTCTCATACGAACCGGCTGCGCCCCAGTCAATCACTGACAGGAGGGCAGTTTCCTTGTTAGTGACCAGTAGGTCCATGGTCATCGTCTGCTTGTAGGTCTTTGTTGTCGCCTTGCCAGAAGCGTCCTTGACGCCCGAATCAACGACCTCCTGAATCTGCCAAGAGACGCGGGCATAGCCGTTATTGGGCTCATTCATGGACTTCGCCCAGACGACCTTGATCGAGTTAGGGACATAATCCCAGTTGCCTGAAACAAGGCCGATGAAAACGTCGCCCTTGTTGGTGTCGCCGGTCAGTCGCTTCAGGGTCGCACGATCATCAGTCGTGTAAGCCTTCGCCCACGAATCAAGCTGGGAGAGCTGCTCGGTTGAGACACTCCAGTTCTTCAGGTCCTTGGGGCCGTTGTCGGCTTCGATCTTGGCGTTCACGTCATCGGGGTTGACCAGTGATGGTTCAGCCACGAGAGCGGGGAGAGCAAGGTCAGAGAGGTCATCGATGCGGAACAAGATTGTAATGTACTGAAGAACACCGTTCACCGTCGCCGAGTAGGTCAACGACTCCACATAGGCATTGGGGTGTTCTTCAGTAGGCTGCTTTGTCTGAGAGCCGTAGACGAACGCGATATTGGACACGACAGGCGTACCGTCAAGGGGCTTGGTCTGAGGCTGTGTCTGGTCGGACTTCTGATCTGTGGCGGTGGCGGCACCGGACTGAGGCTTGTCGCCCTTCTGAGGCTGCTGAGTAGCTCCCTGCTGGTCCTTGTTAGTCACAGGAACAGAAGAGGGCCACGAAATCCCATCTGCAAGAGCGACGGGCTGAGAGCCTCCGTTGTACCACGCAGAGATGACCTGACTCCCGAGCTGTGAGAACCTTACCTTGACTGACGGGTTGTACTGTTCAGTAACCATGCCCTCAAGCTTTGTAACCTGGCCCTGGGTTACGGTAGCATTGTAAACGTTGACGGCGGTGGACCCGACCATGCCGAACGCCAACGTCCAGGCGAGCAGACGAACCACTCGATAACCAACGCGGCTTGAGGGCCGGGACATCCGGCTGAGAGCCTCCTCAATGTCCCTATCGTTGGGAGAGAGTGGGCGCTTCCCTGTCGCTCCACCCTTTCCAAAGTCTTTAATGTTCGTTCTTGCCACCACAACCCCTTACAGTAACTAAATGGCTTGCCTATTCTTCTTTCATTCTATCGGCAAAACTACACGCCAATAGAAATCCTGAACAGGCGGAATGCGACACCGGCGAGCAAGAACAGCAATGCCACTACGCCAATCATGTACTTGTGGATACGACGACCAGCAATGATGATTGGCTTCGTATTCTCATACTGAGCCTGCTTCCTTGACTTCATATTCTTGATGACGTGTCGCCACGAGTCGGTCTCATACGACGCTGTCTTGGTTCTGAACCACGCTAGGTAATCTGAGGAGTGAGTAGACTCTGATGCCTTCGGCAGCATTAGTGCGATGAACGCAACCCACACGAGCTTGATCTTCTGAGAGAGCGACAGGGACGAGGGTGCCGGCTTCGATGAACTGAAGTCCCTTTTTCTCTCCGAGGGAGGCATGTTGTTGAAATCTTCTTGCATGTCATTTCCTTCATAATGCATCTCGACTAGATGCGGACTAAAGAGACTCTATCCGGGATGCGCAAGGCAAAATGATAGGGCCGCTCAGGTGACGCATCCTGAACGGCCCTATCTTTGCGCCCCTCTGGAGGGGGTTATGTGTACGACAGTTAGTCGCACCGGAAATATCAGGCAGCCTTCTTGGAAGCAACCTTCTTGCCGGCGCTCTTGCCGCCACCGGAACCACCAGTCTTGTTGAACATGTTTTCCCCTCCTTTCAGGGTTTAGCTTGTAGAGGCCGTGGAGAGAACTCCCGCCCCCTTCGACGTAGTTAACTATACCGTAGAAAACAGGCCTGCTGGGGATTGCACGAACTTTTGTTATAAGGTTTCGTGCAATGTCAAATCAGGTCAAATATGCGTATGCCACTACGGCAATGATCACGATCAGTGACACGCCAAGTGCTGCAAAAATCAGCGCTTTAGAGCTGCCCCTACTCTGGCTATTGATATCGTCGTTAACGTCCTGACCGAAGCCTGCCGACCAGTTATCGGCATCTCCAGCTTCATCCTGAATTGATAGCCAGCCCTCGGACGGCGTGATCTTCTCAGGAACACTGACACTGTCGCCGTCCCCCTCGTCAATGTCCAGATCGAATGACACCGTCTCGATGCTATCCTCTGCGGGTGTTTCATCATTCGAGTCAAAAATCTCTGAGATGTCTTCAAGCTCAGGTTCGCTAATCTTGGACACGATCTGAGAGAACGAACCATTGATGGTCGCCGTGTCGCCTTTAACGCTGACCATGTCGTCAGTTCCCGTGCTGCCGGATAGTCACGCCCTTGACCTTCGCGAGAGCCTCAATCATGCCCTCGCTAGAACTGGACTGCTGGAGAGCCTTGAGCGCCAGGTGATTCATTCCAGACCACTCGACCTCACACTCAACGCCGTTCTTCGTACCGCCGTCAAGCAGGATTTTGCCCTCCACGCGAGGCATCTGAGTGTCCCCGCTATCAATGACTCTCTGACGCGCAGATTGGTCCTTGGTGACATCAATCTTTTCGACATCGAAGCCATACTTCGAGATGGCCTTTTCTGTCACAACGCATCGTCCACATGTTGGCGTCGAAAGCACCTTGAAAGAAGCAACCATTTGCCCCTCCTATACATAGTACTGCAATGGAAAACGCGCCGCCCGAAAGCCGCGCGCCGTTCCTCCTAGTGTATTTCTTTTACGACGTGACATTTACCCCCTATCGTTCTTGTGCATGTCAAAAACAACGCCTTTCGTAGTCAGCCACGAACCTCCACCAACGACATTGGTTACTGTCGGGAAAAGAGTGGAGCCGTGCCACTGTAGGCACCACTTGCGGAAGTCAGGCAGCGTGTATCTACCGGCACGCTCCTCAGATAGGAATCTGTCAACGACGTTCACCAGCTCGCCAAAAGACATAACAGGACGTTCACGCGACGGCCTGCGAACCCTCGCAATAGAACTGATCGTTCTCCACTGCTGGTTGTGTTTGAAAGGCTCAATGCCGTGGGTTGAAAGCCATTCTAGGAACTGCTTTTTCGACACGACATCTTTACCCATGTCGGCAGAGCACTGCTTGAGTAGTTCCGCGTACTCGTAAATACCTGCAAGGTAGGGAGATGGGTCATTCACTCGACGCCTGTACGCATCGTTGATCGGAATTGCCTGGGCAAGCACGGATACGGGAGAGGGGACATTGCTTTGGTCAATACCAATAGCTGAAAACAGGTCAATGCTAGATGCCCACCACTCAGAGTCAGCTAGGCCCCTAATGACATCAATCTGATCGTTGTCAAGATTCATTGAGGGGCGAGGCATTTACTCTCCTGTTTAGTAGCGAAAGATGAATGTGGATGTGGGATACTGGCCAACCCCACGGCGACGGTACGTGGCGCTGCCGCTGCCGGAATCTTCGGCGGGCGGGGCGAACCTATCAGCGGTGTCGCTGGTTTCAGTCTTATGGATGTTGTCATTATCGGCGACGGGGACAGGTTCATCTTGAACGGCAGACGGAGCATTGTGCGACTTCTGGCGCGGGACACCAAATCGACCGGATGTCAGGTCCGCAATGACTCGGTAGCCGGTGTCAACCCCGTTCGACCGCTTACGCCATGACATGAACATAACGACGGTGACGACGACGGCAGGCCAAGAAAGCCAGCCGTCAATATTGATCACAGTGTAGGCTGCAGCGCAAAGCATCGGAACCCACAGGCGGGATGGATTGAATCTGCGATACGCGAGGTATGAGTACACCCCGTAAGCTGTTAAGAGACCAGAGGCGATAGTGAACATTTGCTTCTCCCTTCCTTCTAGTCTCAAAGTATATCACAGAATAGAGTCCTCGTCTAGTGAGAACCAAAAATGAGTAGCTGGATGATGGAAAAGACCACTAGCAGCACGAAGAAGCCACCCATAGCATAAAGGGCGAGCATCGGAATACGCAGAATAGAGTGGAGCGCCTTCACCCACGGACGCCTGGTGTCCTCACCGATCAACTCAGATGACTTGTCGTACACCTTCCACTTGCATGCTTCGCATACCTTCATGTAAGACACGCCATCTTTGACCGTACCCATGTACTCATCCTTGGCCACGGAAGAACCACACCGCTCGCACCGAAAATCAGATGCAGCCCGGAAAGTCTTGAACCGGCCAAGGAATCCCCGGCGAATCTTCCGCTTAGGCTTGCCCTTGACGGCCTCTCCCGGCTTCTTGACGGCCTTACCAGTGGTCGGAGGGGTAACTCCCCGGTTCTTCTTGCTCGTGCGCTTAGAGCGCTTTTTAGAGATAGGCATTATCTTGCTCCTCAGTTAGAAAAGTTCCATATCCTCAGAGATGACCTCAACGTGGTCCATTGAAGCACCCGCAGAAATTGCCAGCTCATAGAATCGACGCGGGAGAACGCAATCGACAAAAGATGCTTTCGACAATCCCCTGAATGCGGCCGTTGACCGAGAGGGGATTGACAGCATAGAATCTGGCGACAGGCTCACGTCAACGAACTCTGCATTTTTCAGATTGCAGTTCGCGAACTTAACAACCAACATGCACCTGTAGAAAGTGGCATCAGTAAGGTCGCAGTCCGTCATGGAAAGTTCTGCGATGGAGCGTTCAATCTTGAACATCTCGCAGTTGGAGTTGACAGCAGAGATCGAAACTGAGCCGACGTCACCGTCTGTATCACTGGACTCCCTGCGAAGAGCCGATGTTGACCCCGGGGTATCTCTCACCTCGAAGTCAAACATGGATGAGTTTGCAAGTTCAATATTGGCGGTCGTGCCTGACCTGAAAAGGCCAGAGTCCATGACAACACCCTCACCGCGAATATCAATCTGAGACGATACGCCACGAATGTTTGAGAGGTCGCAGCCGTCTGCGTAGATATGAACATCTGAGTTCACGAAACGTGAGCCGAGGAATGACCCCCTAGCCATAACAAGGCTGGAGACCTCTGAGGAATCTACATGAACCTGAAGTCCCGGCTTAACGATGACCTTTTCTGTCTGGTGGCTGTTAAGGATAATATGCTGAGATGTCAATGAGCCACCCCCTCTCTACGGTGGCGAAGCCAATCGGCATACTTCTGTGCGGCAATGCTATTCTTCTTGCTGTCGCTAGACATATCATCGAGTCGGATAGACTCAGCAAGAAGCAGGTCTGTGTACGAAAGCCAAGACCACCCAGCCTCTTTGGCAACGTACTCTGCCGGTCGCATTGACGTGACCGACTTCCATTCCGAGCGCGCACTGAGCACCTTTGCCAGATGGGCAATAAAACTCGTGAACGTTGCCATGATCAGTACTGGCGCGAGAATCGCAATATGAGTGCGAAGATAACCGGGAACCGCATCTGTCGCGGCCAGGTACAGGACGTAATACATCAGTAGGCAGAAGATCAGGGATGCCAGTGCAGGGGCCATGTGTCTCAGTTCTGTCTTTTTGACCCAGCCATGCTTGCTCGAAGACATCTCTGTGTACCGATCAATTGCGGCCATCGCCTTATCGACGGACGAGACCTTGTCGACTGGGAGCATGAAGATGTACTGGTCCGCGCCTTCAATAAGGGACACCGTGTGAGTTGTCTGAATGACAGACAGAACAGGGTGCGGCTTCGCGTTATCCTTCATGGCCCTCCAATCAAAACTTGATGATGTACTTTTGGCTTTCTCGTTCTCAATTCTACCGAACAGAAAGGCGGTTATGAGGAAAGGCAAAAAAGAAACGCCCCGCCGAAAAAGACGGGGCGTTTCTTGAAGTCAAGCTATTGCTAGCTGACTAATTGCTGTCACTCAGAGGCAACCTCTTCAGCGTGACGGCGACGGCGAACAATGACCGCTCCTGCCGCAACGCCGATGAGGGCGACGCCTGCAACGACGAACGGGAGGATGTCAGCGCCGGTGTGGGCGAGAACGGTCGTGGCCTGAGCGGGCTTGTTCTCCTCGATGACCGTGGTCGTCTCGTTGGGGAGACCACATTCACCCTTGTGAAGAACAGCGCCGCTATCGTCGGTCAGCGTTTCGACCCAGTAGTAATCGCCGGGGCGATCAAAGGTCGTTTCAGCTGACTCATATGAACCAGCCGCGCCGATCTTGCCGTAGGTGGTTGAGAACACCTCGTTGCCGGCCTCACAGACCGCCTTGCCTTCAGCGTCCTTCTGGGCCTTGTAAGCCTTGAAGGACAGGTTCGCGCCACTCTTCGGGAGAGTGCCGGTGACGATAGCCGTGTCGTGCGCCTTCTCACCATGCTTGATGGTAGGCGTAGCCTGAGTCGTGACGCTCAGCTTAGGAGCAGGGACGAAGAACTGCTCGTCCTTGTCGTTGAAAGCTGACTGGAACGGAGCCACACGGTCATCGCCGTCGAACGAGTAGACGAACACGTAGTGTCCGAATCCATCCTCGGGGATTGCGACCTTAGTGGCCTCGTCGTCGCCGATGTTGTAGACGCCATTCTTGGCCTCGACATCGAACTTCTTGAACACAGGCGCGTCTGCCGGAACCTCAGCGGTGGTGGGCTCAGCCTCCATGGGGCCGTAGACGGTCACGTGGGCCGTTCCAAGGTCACCCTTCCAGCCGGACTGGGTACCAGCGAACTGCCCGTGGCTATCGGGCAGTCGTTCGATGGTGATCTTGTCAAAGGCCTGAGAGCCGGGCTGAACGATGTTCTCGCGAGCCTTAGACTCGTGCTTGATCTCGTGCTTCACCACGGAGGACTCTGCGAACTCCATGAACGGAGTCTGGTAGCCCTCGTAGTAATTGGAATCGTCAATCTTCCAAACCCAGGTGTAGAAACCGGGTCCAGCAGCCTTGACTTCACCAGTGGTGGCCTTGGTGCCCGCTCCATCGAACACGATGTTCTCGTGTCCGGCGACCGGCGCATCAGCGGGGATCTGGTCACTCTGTTCCATGGGCTGGTCGAACGGGCCGTACAGGGTACCGTTGGCGGGGATGGCCAGCTTGGAGCCATCCTTGTTAGTCAGCCACTTGCCGCCGTCAGAAAGGGACAGCGTCACGTTGTCGACCATGGGGTCGCCGGGCTTCACAGTCCGGTTATCCGCAACAGTCGTGATCGTCGGCTTCATCTTGACGATGGAGGTCTCGCCCTCGGTGAAGAAGCCATCGGTGTAATCTGCATCGATGTACTTCTGAGCCTCGGGCGACTGCTCAGCCTTGTTCAGCGTCCACACCCAGGTGTAGTACCCGGACTTGCTGACCTTAACGTCGGCACCAGCCTTGACGTCACCAACCTTATTGGCGGTCACGGTTGCGGTGGCAGCGACGGGCGCGTTCTCAGGAACGATCTGAGACGCATCCTGAGGTGCATCGTAGGGGCCGTACAGGGTACCCTTGAAAGTCACCTCAATCGGCTTGCCGTTGGCTTCCATCCACGAATCGCCGACCGTCTTATCAAGGCCAACGGTCAGGTTATCAACGGGGGCAGAACCCTCGGTGATGAACTCCGACTGGACCTTAGACTTAATGGTCGGCTGGAACGCCGTGCTGGCGTTGATCGTAGCCGAGTTGCCGGAAGCGCTGGCCGAGGGAGCGCTTACGAGCATGGTCTGCAGGTTAGGAGCCTCACGGTAAGTGAGCAGGCCGGAGTTGCCGGGCAGGCCGGATGCGGAATACTGAAGCTGGATGGTACCAGCACCAGTTGCGCGAACCGTCACGCCGCCGCCAGAATCAATGACCTTGCTCTTAGAGCCGTCATCGAAAACACCCGGCGAGTTGTCGGGAATGGTGACGGTGACCTGGTAGCCGCCAACGCCCGAGTGAGAGCGAATGGCGATGTTGCTGACGGTGTACGTCTTGCCGCCGTCCTCGGTCACGGGGTCGTTGCTATCAATGTAGTACGCGCCCTTAAAGGTCTCTGCATTGGCCCAGTACGTATCCGCAAGCTGGCGAACAGCCGGGTAAGCGTTCTGCACGTCGTTCACCCACTGTGCCCACTCAGGACCGATGTCGGCCTTTTCATGAACCAGCAGAGCCAGGGCTGCGCGAGAGTCAGCCGTGCCAACACCCTCGTACAGAGAAAGAGCTGCAGAAAGCTGAGCGTTGTCGACAAAGCCAGAATAGGCTGCTGGGCGCGAGGAGACCTTGCCAGCCTCAACACACCATGCCAGCTTGCCGTCCGGCCCCTCGAAAGCGCCAGCCCAGTGGTAGACCGACGCACCACCGCCGGTATCGCGGACGAGATAGCCGGGACCGCTCGTAGCGGCCTCGGCCTTAGCCTCGGGGGCCGAAACGGCCATGTTCCCGACGACGGAGGCACCGACAGCGAGAATAGCCATCGCGCCAGCAAGGCCACGACGGTGAGCTGTCTTAAAAGACATCAATGTATGTCTCCCTTCCTTCACTTCTTGATAACGTTGCCTTGAATGCGAGGTGGACACGGGATACAGCCCAACCGTCGCTCGGTAACTAATAGCTTAGCCGTAGATACGCTGCGTCTTGCTAGCGGACGGGAACTATCGTGAACAACAAATTAGGCAAATCACAAAAACTTACCCGTCGAACTAATAAGCTGCGCTTTACGGTACGCAGATGCACGCGAAAGAGACGACGCAGGAGAGAAATGCACCCCACGAGTGCGCTCCTCCGTAGACGAGAGCTTTGCCTCTATATTAGAGGGCACCATTCCCCTACGATCATCAATGATGCCGTTGATCATATTCGCGCTCACGCCGGACATGTCAGAAATATCCTCAACACTCATGGACCGAAGCATCATGTTCAGAATAGAGACCTTTGCCTCATGTGACGGGACGAGGGAGACAATCTCTCCAGTTGAGATCAAATTATTCTCTCGGTAAATAAAAGCAAGCCCTCTTTCAATGCGCATTGCGTCAACCAGAGAAAGCCGCGTAGACACACCAGAGAAAAGACCAGAGACAACACTCCTGCTAACAGACGATTTGGATGCTACCTCGTCAATGGACATGCCAATAAGATCGACCGCGCATAGGACCGACTCAATAGCCATCGACGCATCAACGTTCACCGACAGAATATCGAGTCCAAGTGATGATGTCACGGCAAAGACAATGTCGTAATCGCTAGACGGGCGTCCATTAGGAATGGTCCCCACGACCCCACGGCACACCCACATGATAGATGCCTTGTCGTTATCTACATCCTGTACATTGACGATCAGGTCACTGTTGCCGTGACGCGCATCTACGACGGATGCGACAATACGCCTTGTAGTGTTCATTCCTAACCTCCTCTACACCCTAAATGTATCTTTGTCCTAACCTACCTTGTATTGTGAACTACGGTGACACTAAAGATGTCACCGCTTCCTGATTCATCGACGAACCGCGAAGAGTTGGAAGGCGATGCCTGTCCTACTCTTCGTCTGACATTCATCTCCACAGGAGTTTGGCTACGTTCCATAGCCATTGATTTTGATATTGTCGGGAGTCGCTAGGAGAAACATGTTCCGCGCTGCATGAATATCTCGCGGAGCAGAGTACCCACATGACGGACACTCGAACTCGCGCTGCGAGAGGTCATGAGGCGTTTTCACGCCACAGACGCACGTCGCGGTCGTTGCCACGTTCCTCTTGAGAACCGTGACTCGCGGATGACCGATGAGCTTCGCCTTCACTCTCCCAAAAATCCCGTACTGGATTGACCTGGAGCCTCGTGCAACGCTCGATCTCTGTCTCCACGACGAGATGTTTTCGTCTTGCATGAATACGTGTTCATGTCCGAGAATCCAACTCGCGACCTTGTTCGCGGCGTCATTTCTCCTATTGACCACCTTCTCGTATTCTTCTCTGATGTACCGCTTTGTCTCTGCAAAAGCCTTTGACCCCTTCTGCTGGCGACTGAGTTTTCGTGACAGTCGCTTGAGGCGGTCTGTTTCTTCGACTCTTGCATTAACGGTGGAGCCGTCAGAGAACGTGATATGGGTTGAGATACCCATATCTAAGCCGATGGTCGTATCCGGGACAAACTTCTTTGTAGCCAAAGAACTATGTGCCGCTTTCTCTCGGTACACACACTGTAAAGGCGACGAAGAAGTTATGACCACGCTTTATGAGGACAGCATTGGCAAAGTCGTCATATTCCATATTGAACTGGTTAAGGCCGTTCGCTCTCATCCATCCCGGAACATTGGAGACCTTGACCTTACTGCCACGAATCTTATGGGTTCCTCCGAACTGCTTGAGAGGAATCGAGGTCATTTCTGAGATGAACCTCAGACCTCCGATTTTTCGACCGTGGTCCTTGAGAACCTTCAGCCCTTTGAGGTTGTCTCTCATGCGCGCGAGGATACCCTGCTGCATTTGTCCGCCAAGGACAGTGAGCTGTCGGCGTTCGATCTCGCCGGTTGGAAGTTTCACCTCAACCGTATTGTCGAGACTCCTGCGGAACTCTTCATCAAATTGACCGTGAGCCAGTGCAGTGTTATAGAGCCATTTCCCTTCGAGGAACACTCTTTCGAGGGCTTCCAGCTGAGCGCGAGAGAGTTTATTGCGCTGAATCTTCACTGTGCGAACGAAAATGTCTTTATTCTTCCGTCGCTCACGAGTCTCTTTCTGAGACTGAGCGATACGTCGATTCTTTTCCAGACGTGTTGATTCATCCATCGACTTTGTGTGCGCCGCTCTTACTGCCAATGGAGTCCCTCCTTTCGTGTTCTTCTACGGGATAAGTTAGCGTACTCCTGCTCAACTATGGGCGACGTTTCTAATGATATTGTTCTTCAGTACATACAGAATCAGAATGGTCCAAAGGAAGCGAATCGGTGACATTCACCGGTGAGGCTGAAGACTTCGCCGCGCTCTGTTATATTGAACTGTAGAGGAAGCCAGGAGTGGCCTGCGGCCAGGGGCTACAAGCTACGCCCCGATGAACCCGACACCCGATTCAGAGGCCAGTCGATCACCGAGGCCGATGTTAGCGCGGCGACCGGCAGCGGCACCCTCACTGCTCCAGTAGCTCTTGCGGCTATCATGAACCTTTGTCGTCGCGCCAATCTCGTCATCTACGAACTGGTCCAGGCGCTCCTGTCGGTCCTTCATGAAAAGAACAAGAGAGTCCCCGACAGTATCCTCATGGTTAGCGGCAAACTCCTGCTGCTCCGCACCGTAACGCTGGGCAAGGCGACTCCCAACGATATTGGAGAAAGTCAGGATGAAGTCAATCCTCTCACGAGCGGGGATGTCGCCAGAACTCATCTCTGCCCTCAGCTGAGATTCAAGTAGCTGGAAAGCAAGCCACGCCATAGACATAGGCTCCTTGTAGCCAGCAGTGTAATACTCCTGACCACTGTAAACATTTCCGTCCTCATCAATCTCTTGGACATTACCACTGAGCATGACAACGCGGCAGCCAAAAGCGCTATAGACTGCAGCAAGGAGATGCCTCATCCTCTTCGCATAAGGCTTGTAGATGAACACCTTTTCCGCGAAGGGCATGGTTTTGTCAAGGCGCAGGGTCTCTTCAGTGATGCCGTCCAAAGAAAGTGCATACTTAGCCATGAGCTTCTCAGCCTGCTCGCGAGCAAGACGGGCTTCCTCCTCATAGGGAGAGCCGTTTGCGACATTAAACAACTTGCGCACGCGGTCTTGAATCCGCTTCAACTTGTCCTCTTGGCTGAGAGCCATGCTTCCACTCCTCTACTAGGTTCCGATAGCTAAAGTATATCACACTGCCCCGGGTACGTCGAAAGATACATACCCGGGGCAGTGAAGAAACTACAGTGGACAGACTACAACTTGGTAGCCAGCGTCCGACTCCTGAACGCATCGATGTTCAGCCCGCCCATATTGTACACGGAGCCGAACATTCCCTCATATTCGTCGTCAATGATGCGACGCTGGTGGTCCGCATCCTTCCGACCATCGGGAATAATGATGCGAGCCATTCCCTTCATCCTCTCCGTATTGTTAAACGTGCCATTATAGCCATCAACAAAAACAAAGTGTGGATGATTGATGCTCAATTCCTTATCGCCCTCGAACGACGGAGCCGCGTCAGTGATACTGCCACCCCACAAGAGGCTCACTGCCACGTCCTCGTGAATGTAGTCAGGCTCAAGGTCCTTGAACGCCTCCTGAAACGCCTTCTTGTCCTCGGCCTCTTGCTCAGCCGATTCCCACTCCATGACCCCCTTGATGTCACGATCCCAGACAGCCGATGAGATGGAGTCATACCATTCATCCGAACCACACTCTCCGCTGGCGTTTTCGTAAGCATCATCAAGAGTTGTGTTGTTTGCTCGGAGAAAACGCTGCGGTGTGTTCTCTGCAAGTCTCTGAACGATGTCAGCCTCATCGTAAGACATAACGGAGGCGATCATATCCGCGCGTTCCTCAGTGTCGATGTCATCTGGGTCGATGCCAATTTTCTCAAGCATGCCATCCAGGCAATCATCTACATCGTCCCAGATGGAGTCGCGCATGTTGTCATAGATGCTGTTGTAAAGCTCAAGCTCACTATCGCCGTCTAGATACATCTGAATCTGGTCAGTGTCTAGGCAGTCATCTCCGTAGATAAGGTGATCTGAGTTGTAGTGCAGTTCACGACTGCTTAGAGCATCCTCCAAGGTGCGAACAAAGTCCTCTTGCTGTTCCGCAACAGGAGGGGTTACGCTCTTCGTCAGGTCAGGCGTGGATGACGACGTTCCCTTGTGAGAAACGTTCAGGCAATCCTTGTATGCCTGGGATGACGGATCGTGTCTCTGTGACCCACACCGGCCACCATTAGGGCATGGAATAAACGTGGTCATTATGTCTCCTCTGTGCAAGACTTGGGCGCATACCCTAATGCGCCTCTTACCCCTAAATTGTAGGGCGGCCAGAAGCAAGAACCTCCGACCGCCCTACTACCCATCAGAGATTGATGGCCTTCTTATGAGCCTCCTCATACATAGCCCATGCCCGGGCGATGTCACTGATACGTGACGGGTAAACGACCTCGCCATCATCCTGAAGCTGCTCAACGCTATACATCAGCATATCAACTGCCTCAATCTCTTCCAGGTGAGGCAGGTACACGTTGCCACGATCAATGTCGTTGTCGACAAAGCACCGCTTGTTGTACTTGAGGTGCTCAATGACCTCCTCGTCCTCGAAAGACAGGCTAAGTGTTTCGTCATCCAGGTCAAACGATCCGTCGTCGAAACCAGGTGCGAGCATACCCTTACGCCAAGTGGCCCACTCGTTGTAGACATCTCGAAGCCGGGAGATATGCATGAGCGGAACACGCCAGTGGTCAATGATATGATCAAGCGTAATGTTCCAGACCTGCTCACGGAAAGCTGCGACATCATCATTCACCTTTGACGTCACGCTCAGGTTCCCACGCTCAAGCAGGGCGTACAGCGGGAAGTCCACCGGCTTGACTATGTCGTAGTTGATGATGGCTGAGTTGTAGAACTTGTCCATGCAATAAGCAAGGACCGAGTCTTGCAGGGATGCCTTGGTGTCCCCAAAAACAGGGTCAAAAATATCTACATGTTCATCCAGCCCGCTGTAGTCAATCCCATCGACCTTGCACCAAAGCCCGCGAGGACCGATATACACGGTCTGGTTTTCATCGGTCTCGATGAATATGTATAGATCGTCATCCAGCTCCGGCAGCTCAAAATCCACAGACTCTGAAATTGTCTTGCCGCTGAAGTTCTTGCTCTTAAAGAGGCTGCTCAGCTTGACAGGGCGGGCACCGGCTGCGATGAGGCGCTTCTGGATGCTGGACTGCTTGATCTTGACCATG